>Ga0214917_10001193_pt1 | contig 33798 bp, 28 predicted proteins | sample LL_1208_BB_MetaG_FD_177983 | JGI IMG/M metagenome (GOLD analysis project Ga0214917, IMG submission 177983) | Freshwater microbial communities from Lake Lanier, Atlanta, Georgia, United States - LL_1208_BB | ecosystem: Environmental > Aquatic > Freshwater > Lake | place: USA: Georgia | collected... | reverse complement strand
CCCTCGGTTCAGGATGTTCGCACCCGCCATCGCCGCCGCGCTGGCACGCCACTGGAACGACCACCATCCGGCCCACCGCCGGGTCCGCGTGCTGGAACTCCGCGCCGCTCGTCTCGGCCGCACCGCCGCGGATGACACCCTGCACGACGTCCTGCTGGCGGCCTGGCCCCCGAGAAGCGAGGGGGGTCGTGGAGGATTCGACCGCCTGATCGACGCCGCCCCCTGAATGCCTTGCATGCCGGAACCGCCGGCCCTCGCGGTGGGCAGCTGGTCGTGGATCGTGCGGTTCCCGCCCGGGTAGAATCCCGGCCCTCGAGCGAGAGTGGCGAAACTGGCAGACGCGCTGGATTTAGGTTCCAGTGCCGCAAGGCGTGCGGGTTCGACTCCCGCCTCTCGCATGATCACCCCGCGCGAGGGTGGCGCGGATCGGTCGTGGCCGCGCCGACCGCGCGGCTCAGGGATCCGCCGCGAGTCGCACCCGGTCGTCGCTGGTGAACGACCGCCACGGCCGGCTCCTGGGCGCCGCGTCGAGGGGGGATGAGGCGGCCGCGTCGTCCGGCCCGGGCGGGCCGCGGGTCGGACCGGGGACCGCCCGGTCGATGGTCTCGTCGCTGCGCGGTTCCGCCGGCTTCGTCACGCCTGCGTCGGTCGCTGCCGGCTCGGGCAGACGCTCCGTGCGCTCGCCCGATGACGCCGGGTCGGGATCGGGAAGCGACTCCTCGTCGGCCCCGGGGACCTCGGCCCGCGGCGGACGGACCGGCGTCGCCGCGTCGTCGTCGGTGGTCGCTCCCCCCCTCTCCCCGGGCCACCGCCTCCACCGCGTTCCATAGAATCCGAACACATCGGGTCGGACCGGGCAGTGCGCCGGGCAGAGTCCATGACGGCACTCGCGGTGTCGCCCCGCGGCCGTCTCGCCCAGGCGGCACTGCGGGCAGGCCGACCGTTGGCAGTGACCGCATCGGGGGCTGCCCTCGCCGGCCACCGCGGCGACCATCGGCAGCCAGAGGGCGGTGGTCAGGGCGAGCCAGAGGATGCGGCCGCGACCGGACGCGGGGAGCCCGATCCGTCGCGACCACCTCCGGCCGCCCGCGACACGCTTTCCCGCGGCACGCTCCATGGTTGTCCTCCCTCGTCGGGCCGATCGGCCGGCCCGCACCGTCACGCCCACCGCGACCGGAAAAGTCCGCGCAACCGGAACATCGGTCGCATGGGGCCGCTTTCTTTGACGTTTCGCGCTCGGGTGCGGGCCGCGGCGCCGCGACCGCGCGGTCGCGGCGTTCCCAGCGGTGACGGTGGTAGGCTAGGGAAATCGGGCGGCGGCTGCACCCCCGGGCCACCGGTTCCCGCGGCCCCGACCACCTCCCGACCATCGTTCCCGTGGAGCGTGCGGCGATCCCGTGAAGCGTTCGGCGAAGCGTCTCAACGTTCCCGTGCTCGTGGCGCTGCTCGTCGGCGGCGGCCTGCTGGCCATCGGCACGGTGGCCTTGCATCGCAGGCAGGTCGCCAAGAACGCGAGCGGCCTCGCCCGGCTCGCGGAGTCCAAACTCGATGCCGGCAAGAAGCAGGAAGCGCTGGCTTTGTACGCCCGCTACCTCTCGTACAGGCCCGGCGACGCGGCCGCCCAGGCCACGTTCGCCAGGCTGCTGATGGAGTTCGCGGAGCGGCCCGAGGCGACACGCGGAGACCGCAACCAGGCCTACGCCGTTCTGGAGAACGCCGTCCGCAAGAACCCCGACGACCTGCTGCTCCGCGAGCGGCTGATCGACTGGATGCTGCGATTCCGGCGGTTCGGCGAAGCGGCCCGGGAAGTGGCGATCCTCCGCGAGCGGATCGACGAGCGGCCGGCGGACGCCGCCACGGGGACGCTCGACGTCGCCGCACTCGACGTGATGCGGACGCGCGCCCTGACGGGGATCGGCGAGTTCCGTGCGGCCGCGGAGTCGGCCGCAGCGGTCATCGGCTTCGACGTCGAGACACAGTCCTTCCCGGAGGTCGCCGGCGACGAGGCGGCGAAACCGGCCGCCGACGTCGCCCTGGAGGCCACGCTGCTGTTGGCGGAACTCCTGGAATCGAGGCTCCGTTCCACACCGGCCGCCCGCCGCGTGATGGACCGGCTCGTGGTGACCTATCCGCAGGAGTTCCGCGCCTGGCTCGCCCTCGGACAGTGGCGGCAGATGCACGGCGACCTGCCCGGCGCCGCGGACGCCGTCCGCGAGGCGGCCGCGCTCGCCCCCGAGGAACCGGACGTGCTGTTCTCCGACCTGGAACTGTCCCTGGCGGAGAAGCGGTTCGACGTGGCCGCGAGGCTCGCCGACAAGGCGCACGGTCTCTACCCGGACGACGAACGCAGCTACCGGGCGCTGGCGACCGTGGCGATGAGTCGGAGAGACATCGACGGAGCCGTCGCCCGGCTCCAGGAGGGGCTCGAGCACCTGCCCGGCCAGCCCGTCCTCCAGCGAACGCTGGCCGACGTCCTGCTGCAGGGCAACCGCATCGACGAGGCAGCGGGGGTGATCGGCACGCTGGTGAAGACCGTGGGCGACAAGCGGCCGGCCGTCGGCCTTCTCCAGGCGCGGCTGCTGATGGCGCAGCGTCGCTGGCTCGCCGCCCGGCAGCAGCTCGAGTCGCTCCGTCCCCTCGTCGCCGACTCCGAGCCGCTCACCATCCAGGTCGATCTCTGCCTGGGGCAGTGCCACGAGATGCTCGGGCAGTTCGACGAGCAGTTGGCGGCCAATCGTCGCGTGCTGCTCGAGGACCATACGTCGCTCGCCGCCCGCCTCGGCGTGGCCAACGCGTTGGCGGCGTCGGGAAAGCCCGACGCCGCCCTCGACGAAGTCGAGGCCGTGGCCGCCTCGCTCCCGGCGGACCAGCTGGCACGGCTGCCGGCGGTCTGGACGCCCCTGCTGCAACTGCGGATCGCCAGCCAGATGCGCCGCCCCCAGGAGGACCGCGACTGGACGGGGATCGACGCGTTGCTCGAGCGACTCGAACGCTCGGGCCGCCTCCCGGAGATCCAGGCGTCGCTGCTGCGGGCGGATCTGCTGGTCCGCAAGGGACAGTCTGCGGCGGCGATCGACCTGCTGCGCCGGAACGTGGCGGCGCATCCGGGCAGCGCCCAGGTCCGGGCGGCGCTGGCGATCCAGACACTGCGGGACGTGGGTGTCGAGGAGGCGCGTGCCGTCCTCGACGCCGCACCGGGCGAAGGGGCCGACGACCCGCTGCTGCTGAGCATCCGGGCGCAGCTGGCGGCGCGACTGCCCGCCGGCGAGGCGGCGGCCTCCCTCGCGAGCCTCGAGGAGAAGGCGTCGTCGCTGCCGCCGGACCAGGCCGTCCGCCTGCTGTCGCTGCTCGGATCGATGCGGCGGGGACTGGGCGACCTCGCGGCCGCCGAACGGCTCAACCGGGCCGCGCTCGAGCGGTCCCCGGACGACATCGGACCGCTCATGTCGCTGTTCGACCTCGCCGTCGAACGGGCCGACCTCGCCACCGCACGGACGCGGGCCGGGGACATCAGCCGCCTCACCGGACCCACCAGCCCGGAGTCGCGGGTGGCGGCGGCCACCGTCCTGATCCTCGACGTGCAAATGGCCCGGTCGCAGCGAACCGCGGAGGCCGCCGACGGGCCGGCGTCGGAACCGTCGCCGCTGGAGCAGGACCAGCTCGTCACCGCCCGGAATCTGCTCATCGAGGCGGAGAACGTCCGCCCGGGCTGGCAGCGGATCCAGCAGTGCTTCGCGGACGTCGCCCGGCTGCAGGGCGACACGGCCGCCGCCATCGAACGGCTGCAGAAGGCGGCGCGGATGGGCACGCCCAACCCGGCCCTGGTTCGCAGTCTCGTCTCGCTGCTCTTCATGTCCGACCGGCTCGAGGAGGCGCGCGAGGCGCTCGCGCTGGTGGGGCCGGACGGCCTCGACGGCCTCGACGGGCTGGCGCGGCTGTCGGCGGAACTCGATGCGCGGGCGGGACAGTTCGATCGCGCCGTCGCCGCGGCGGAACGCAGCGTCGCGGGCGTGGAGGGCGACTCGGCGGCCGACCTGCTCTGGCTGGGGCAGTTGCTCGCCCGCGCGGGCCGGCACGAGCGGGCCCGCGACGTGCTCGAGCGGGCGGTCGATGCCGACCCCGGTCGGGCGGAGGGCTGGATGGCGTTGTTCCTCAGCCAGCTCGCCGCCGCGGGCAGGCCCGCGGCCGAACGCACGCTCGCCCGCGGCGCGGAGGCGCTCGCCGATCCCCGCCGCACCCTGTTCCTCGCGCAGGCCAGCGAGATGCTCGGCCGTATCGACGAGGCGGAGTCGCACTTTCACGCGGCGCAGGTGGCCGCTCCCGACGATCCCTCGGTCACCCGCAGCCTCGCGGCCTTTCTCGTCCGTCAGGGCCGCCTGACCGCCGCCCGCCGGGAACTCGACACCCTGATCGCCGCCCCGGGGGAGGATCCCACCACGCGACGGGCGCGGGTGTGGGCCCGACGAACGCTCGCGCAGAGCGTCGCCGCGGGCGGCAGTTACCGCAGCCTCCAGGAGGCGCTCGGGCTGCTGCGCGACAACGCCGCGGACGAGCGGCGCGCGTCGGCCGAAGACATCGCCCTCGAACTGTCGTTCCTGGCGGCCCGTTCCGAGCCAGCCAGCTGGCGGCGGGCGCTGGACGCGGCCGACCGGCTGGCCGCCATCCAGCCGCTGACGACGGACCAGCGGATCCAGAAGGCCGTGCTCCTCGAGCGGCTGGGCCGGTGGGGCGAATCGCGCGACCAACTGCTGTCGATCGCCGCGATGCCGAACGCACCGCCCACGTTCCATGCGCTGCTGATCGAGAAGCTCATCGACCACGGGGACTTGCCGGGAGCCGACATCTGGCTGAAGACGCTCGCCGAGCGGTTTCCCGCGGCGCCGATCGTCTCCGGCCTCGAGGCCCGACTGGCCCTGGCGCGGAACGATCGCCCCACGGCGGTGGCGGCCGCCCGCAGGCTGATGCCACCGGCGGATCCGCGGGCGACGACCGCGACGCAACTGGCGACGCTGGCGGAACTGCTGGAGCGTCTCGGTTTCGCCAGTGCCGCCGACGAGGTATTCGCGAAGTACGCGGCGATCTCGACCGACGGCGTGCTCGCACGGGCGGGATTTCTCGGCCGCGCCCAACGCACGACGGAGGCGCTCGACCTGCTCGATGCCTCGAGGGACTCCATCTCGCTCGAGACATTGCTGCGGTCGGCGGTGGGCGTGCTGACCGCATCCCACGCGCCGCCGACGGACGAGGACACGGCGCGGGTCGCCGCCTGGTTCGACCGGGCCCGCCGCCAGGATCCCGGCTCCGCCAACGTCGAACTGCTGTTCGCCGAATGCATGGGTGCGACCGGCCGCCACGAGGCCGTGGTGTCCACCTTGCGCGGGCTGCTCGCGCGGACCGATCTCACGCCGCTGCAGCGGGCCATCGCGGCCAACAACCTGGCGTTCCACCTCGCCGGTCCCGACACGGCGGCCGAGGCGGAACGGCTCGTGGCGGAGGCCGAGGCGGAACTCGGTCCCCATTCCGACCTGCTCGACACCCGCGGCCTGGTGATGCTGGCGGCGGGCCGATCGCGGGAAGCGGTCGCCGACCTGAGGGAGTCGGTGCTCGTGCCCTCGGCGACGAAGTATCTGCACCTCGCCGCGGCCCTCGTCGCGGAACGGGACCCGGACGGCGCCCGCGAGGCGTTGAACCGCGGCAGGACGCTGGGCCTCGACTCGGCCCCTCTGAGCGTGGACGACCGCGACCGGCTCCGCTCGATCGAGGCTTCCCTGGCCCGCTGAGGCTGCGGGGCCGCAGCCCACGCCGTGGACTAGCGGCCGCCCTGCAGCAATCGGGAGCGGGCGAGCGCGTCTTCGGCCTCGGCGATCCGGCCCCCCCGCATGCACGCCACGCTGAGTGCCGTGAAGCTGAAGGGGTCGGTGGGCTCCAGTTCGCAGACGCGGCGGGCGTGCCCGATCGCCTCGTCGTGACGATCGAGCCGCGTGCACCACGCCGCCAAAGCGGAGTATGCCAGCGCGAAATCTGGCTGCTCGGCCACGAGTGTCTCCAGCGCGGCGACCGCTTCGGCCAACTGGCCCTCGTTCTTCAACGTCTCGGCCGCCGCGTACCGCTCTTCTTTGCTCGACATCCCGAAGTTCCCGCCTCGTCTTGCGTCCATCGTGCCCCGGCGGCCCGTCCTCCGGAACGCGACGCGAACCGTCCGCGTACCGGACCGGCAGCCTGCCGATGCCGCAGTGTAGCGACTCTCGGCAGTCTGGCGAGCCGGGGTGGGAGGCGATGGCCTCCTCCGGGGGGCAAACTGACATTGAATCGGGGCTCACGGGAAGCCGATAAACCGCGAAGCCGGCGGTCATCGCCGGCCCGACCGCCGCTCGCGCAGCTCCGGCGGCACCTCCCCGGCGTGGAACACACCGTGACCATTCATCCGTTGGCGAACGTCAGCCCAGAGGCCCGACTCGGCGTCGGCGTGAGCGTGGGTGCCTTTGCGAGCGTGGAGGCAGACGTCGAACTCGGCGACCACTGCATCGTGGCATCGGGAGCGGTGGTGAAGTCCGGCGTGACGGCCGGGCCGCACAACGAATTCTGCGAACACGCGGTGATCGGCGGCGCCCCGCAGCACGCGGGACGGCCGCAGCACATCGGGCGGGTCGTGATCGGCGAGCGGAACGTGTTCCGGGAGTACGTCACGATCCATCGCGCGCTCAAGCCGGCCACGGCCACGACCGTCGGCGACGGCAACTACGTGATGGCGGGCGTGCACTTCGGCCACGACTGCACGGTCGGCAATCACGCGATCTTCGCCAACAGCGCGCTGCTCGGCGGCCACGTCTCCGTGGCGGATCGCGCCTTCGTCTCCGGGGCGGTCGCCGTGCACCAGTTCTGCCGGGTGGGCCGCCTGGCGATGGTCGGCGGCCACGCCCGCGTCGTCCAGGACATCCCCCCGTTCATGCTCATCGACGGCCAGAGCGGGTGCGTGGTCGGACTCAACGTCGTCGGCCTGCGGCGGAGCGGGCACACGGCCGAGGACATCGCCGCGCTGAAGTCCGCCTACCGCCTGATCTACCGGCGCGGGCTGCCCTGGCGGGAGGTGCTCGACACGCTGCGGGCCGAGTTTCCCACGGGACCCGTCACGCACCTCCACGACTTCCTCTCCGGGGGAACCCGCGGGTTCGTGCAGGAACGCCGGGCCCCTCCCGCGGCCACCCTCCGGCTCCGCGTGCCCGACGAAGACGCCGCCGAGACGATCCGCATCAAGGCGGGCTGAACCCGGGGCGGGCTGGCATCCGGATCTCGCAGCGGGATCTGGCAGCGGGATCCACCGCCGCGGGCCGAGAGGATCGCCGGGGCCGCTTCGGCCCTCACGCGGGCGAGCGACGGCCGCGGTTTTTGCCCCGGGCGGATCGTGACGATCGGCCGGTCTGTGACGCTCCGGCGGAAATTCCGCGTCTCGAAAGGTCGCCCGGCCGCGAAAGGTGGGTAAAGATTGCAGGAGCGGACGGCCTCTCGTCCCGCTCCCGACCGCCCCCCCGATCGCCACGTCGCCATGCAGCCTCATCCACAGGCCGGCCCGACCGCCGGCGATGCCGCTGCCGCCGCATCGCCGCCGGTCCCGGCGAACGCCGCCGGGGCCCCCGCCTTCGCCGCCTCGGGCCGAACCATCGCCGGCAGGTTGCTGTTCTGGTTCCTGACGATCGCCCTCGTGCCCTGCGCCCTGCTCACGGCGGTGACGATGCAGATCGCATCGCGCACGGTGGACCAGTCGGTGCGGGACACGCTCACCCGCACCGGCGCGGCCAAGGCGGAGGAGTTGGAGGCGTTCGCGGCGGAGCGGGTACGGGACGGGCGGGTGCTCGCCCGCGAGCCGGCCCTGCTTCAGGCGGTCCGTGACCTCGGTGGCGTCGCCGGAGACGACGCGGCGACCCGCCAGGCCGCCGCCGCGAAGTGGTCCGGCGTGGCCCCGTTCCTCGAACATGCCGCGGCCGTGTTCGGCTACACCGACCTGCTCGTGATCGACCCCGCGGGCCGCGTCGTGTTCGCCCTCGCGGAGTCGCTCGCGCCGGGGACGTCCGTGCTCGGAAGCGGCCCCGTCGCCTCGCCGCTGGCCACGGGGTTCGAGCGTTGCCGTAGCACGCTGCAGTCCGAATTCGGCGGCTTCCAGCCGCACGGTCCGACCGGACGCCAGGTGGCCTTCGTCACCACCCCCATCGTCGACGGTGGCCGGTGCGTCGGCGTGCTGGCCCTCGGCGTGGGGCCCGAACACATCTGGCGGATCCTCTCCAATCTCGACGGCCTGGGTGCCAGCGGTGAGATCGTGACCGGCGAGCTGCAGGGCGACAACGTGCTCGTCACGGCGCCGCTCCGCCACGAGCCCAACGCGGCGTTCCGCAAGGTCATCCCCCTGGGCACCACCCGCGGCACCGGCACGCAACGGGCGGCACGGGGCGAGGAGGGCGTGGGACCGGCCATCGACTACCGGGGCCACGAGGTGGTCGCGGCCTGGCGATTCCTGCCCACGTACCGCTGGGGCCTGTGCGTGAAGCAGGACGCCTCCGAGGCTTACGCGGTCCTCTGGCTGCAGCGGGCGACGATCGTCGCGCTGGCGCTGGCCAGCCTCGCGGGGATCGCGCTGGCGGCCCGCGCGCTGGCGGGGAGCGTCTCCACGCCGATCCGCACCGCGATGGAGGTGGCCCGACGGGTCGCCGCGGGCGACCTGCGGCACGGCGGGCCGCAGCGGCGCCCGGCCGACGACGAGACGGGCGCCCTGCTGGCGGCCATCGAGACCATGACCGACAACCTCCGCGGGCTGATCGGTCGCATCCAGAAGTCGTCGGTGGCCCTGATCTCCACCGCCACCGCGATCCAGGCCACCTCGCACGAACAGCAGCAGGTGATCGCCGACCACGGTGCCTCCACGAGCCAGGCGGTCGCCGCCGTGAAGCAGATTTCCGTCAACGGCCAGGAACTGCTCCGCACGATGACGGAAGTCAACGACATGGCCGCGCACACCGGCCTGATGGCGACCGACGGCCGCCGCCGCCTGGAGGCCATGGACACGACCATGCGGCACCTCGCCGACAGCACCTCCTCGTTCGCCACGAAGCTCGCCCAGATCAGCGACCGGGCCGCCACGATCAACCTGGCGGTCACGACGATCACGAAGGTGGCCGACCAGACGAACCTGCTGTCGATCAACGCTGCCATCGAGGCGGAGAAGGCCGGGGAGTACGGCGCGGGATTCCTCGTCGTGGCCCGGGAGATCCGCCGTCTCGCCGACCAGACGGCGGTAGCGTCGCTGGACATCGAGCAGGTCGTCCAGGAAATGCAGCACAGCGTCGCCAGCGGCGTGATGGAGATGGATCGATTCGCCGGCCAGGTGCGGTCCGGTGTCGGCGAGATCAGCGACGTCACGGCGAAGCTCGTGGAGATCATCACCGCGGTGCAGGGGATCAACGGCCGCTTCGGCCAGGTCACCGAGGGCATGCGGGCGCAGTCTCAGGGGGCCGCCCAGATCCGCGAGGCGATGGTCCGCCTCGCCGAGGGTGCGGCCCGCACCGCCACCTCGCTCGACGAGGTCAACCGGGCCACCGGGCTGCTCCGCGGCGCGGTGGGCGATCTCAAGGAAGAGGTCTCGCGGTTCACGGTCTGACGCACGGGTCGTCGCGCCGTGTCCACCCCATGGCCACCCGCCCCCGATGCAACTCCTCACGTTCACCATCGCCGCGGAGTGGTACGCCATCGACACCCGCCGGGTCGTCGAGGTGATCCCGCTGCTGCCGGCGCGTCCGCTGCCGGGGGCTCCCGACTACGTCCGCGGTATCGTCGGCCACCGCGGCCGTCTCGTCCCCGTGATCGACCTGGGAGCGCGGTTGGCCGGCGTCCCCGCACGGGACCGGCTCGGCACCCGGATCATCCTCGTGGCAGCCGGAGCCGGCGCCGCCGGTCCGGATGCGGTGCGGCTGGGGCTCGTCGCCGAGGACGTCCTGTCGCTCCACGTGCCGGCGGCGCACGAATGGCAGCCCCGGCCGCTCGCCGTGCCCGACGCCCCCTTCCTCGGCGACCTGCTGAGGGTCGAGGGCCGCACGCTGCACGTGCTCGACGTGCTGCGGCTCGTGCCTGCGGAGCTGCTTCCCGCGCCCGCCGGCGCCCCGTCGACCATCGACACGCCCGAGCCATAATGCCTGACGCCATGCACGACGCCGCCCCACTTTCCGCCGCGCCCGACGGCGACACCCTCCGCCGTGCCGCCGAGTCGCTGCTCGAGCGGCGCATCGGGCTCGATGCCCAGTCGATCGGCAGTGCCGCGATCATGCGGGCGGTGCGGTCTCGGATGACCGCTGCGGCGGAGCACGACGCGGCAGCGTACCTGGCCCGGCTCGACCGCGACACCGACGAGTGCGACCGCCTGATCGACGAGGTGGTCGTGCCCGAGTCGTGGTTCTTCCGTGATCCGCAGGTGTTCGAACACCTGCAGCGGATCGCCGTGGCCGGCGTGTCGGCCGGCCGGCCCCCGCTCCGCATCCTCTGCGTGCCGTGCGCGTCCGGCGAGGAGCCCTACAGCGTGGCGATGGCGCTGTTCGAGGCCGGCCTGGCCGCCGGCCAGTTCGCCATCGACGCCGCCGACGTCAGCCGGGCCGCGGTCGCGCGGGCCGCGGCGGCCCGCTATTCCGCCAACGCGTTTCGTGGTCCGACCGCCACGACGTGCCGTCGCTGGTTCCACGACGAGGGCCGATACGCGGTCCTCGACGAGGTCGTGCGGCGGCAGGTCCGGTTCACGTGGGGCAACCTGCTCGACGACTCGTTCGTGGCCGCCCGGGCCCCCTACGACGTCGTGCTCTGCCGCAACCTGCTCATCTACCTGTCGCCGGCCGCCCGCGTCCGGGCCGAGCGGGCCCTCGACCGGCTGATCGTTCCGGAAGGCATCCTCGTCGTGGGGGCGGCCGAGCCGCCCATCCTCCATCCCGCCTGGCTGCCCGTCGCCGGAAACGCGGTATTCGCGCTGCACCGGTGCGGACAGGCCGCAGCGTCCCTCTCCGCGGCGTCCCGGCACGACGCCGTGCCGTCCGCATGGTCCGCGGACGTCGCGACCGCCCACGCCGCCGAGCGACGCGCCGAGGTCGGTCGCTCGGCGGCTCCCGCACCGTCTCCAGGCGTCGCCGTCGAGCCGCCCGCCGCCCGTGGCCCGACGGAGGCACCGCCGGCGACGGAGGATCTGCTGCGCCGGGCGGGGGCCTTGGCCGACGACGGTCGGCCCCGGGAGGCCCTCGCCGTGTGCCGACGGCATCTGGAGGCCGTCGGGCCCTGCCCGCGGACCTACTTCCTGATGGGCATGCTGCACCAGTCGCTCGACGAACTCGACCGCGCCGAGGAACACCTCCACAAGGCCGTCTACCTCGACGCCCACCACGACGACGCGCTGCTCGCGTTGGCCGTCATGGCGACGCGGCGGGGGGACGCCGCCCTCGCCGAGCGGTATCGCCGCTCCGCCGGCCGCGCGCTGGCCCGCAAGGGGGACGGATGACCCAGCCTGCCGTCCCGCCGCACGCCGTTTCGATCCCGCCTTCGGAGCCCTGCTGGCGGCGGATCGGCACCGACGGGGATCGCACCTGTCCCGAACTCACGACGCACGTCCATTGCCGCAACTGCCCCGTGCTCGCGGAGGCCGCGCGACGGTTCTTCGATCGTCCCGCCCCGGCCGGCTACGTCGACGCGTGGCAGGAGATCCTCGCGGCTCCCGCGAACGCCCCGCGTGGCGTCGCGCGGAGCGTGCTCGTCTTCCGCCTGGGAGCGGAGTGGCTGGCGCTGCCCACCACCGCCGTCGCCGGGGTCGCCCTGCCGCGTCGGCCGCGACGCATCCCCCACCGGTCGGACGGCGTGCTCGCCGGCCTGGTGGCCGTCCACGGCCAGCTGGAACTGTGCCTGCGTTTGGACCGGTTGCTGGGAGTCGCCACGACGTCGGCGCCGGCCGACGAGTCGGCCGGCGCGCGGCTGCTGGTCCTCACCTGGCGGCAGGAGCGTTGGGCGGCCGTGGTCGACGAGGTCGGCGGGCTCGCGAGCGTTCCCGAATCGGACCTGCGGCCTCCCCCGGCGACCGTGAGCGGCCCCGCGGCCGGCGTGACCGAGGCCCTGTTCAGCTGGCGCGAGCAGCCCGTCGGACTGCTCGACCCGGCGCGGCTGCTCGACGGGCTGCACGGGCGGGTGGGCGGATGACCGGCGTTACTGGCTGGAGTGCTCGCGTGGAAGACCTCAGCGGACTCTCGATGCTGGAACTGTTCCGCCTGGAGGCGGAGACGCAGACGGCGGCATTGTCGGCCGGCGTGCTCGCCCTCGAGACGTCGGGGCACGCGCCGGCCGTGGTCGAGTCGCTGATGCGGGCCGCCCACTCGCTCAAGGGCGCCGCCCGGATCGTCGGCCTGGAACCGGCGGTGAAGGTGGCCCATGCGATGGAGGAGGTGTTCGCCGCCGCCGGCACGGGCCGGTTCGTCATCCGCCCCGAGCACGGTGACGTGCTGCTCGCGGCCATCGACTCGCTCGCCGAGATCGCGCACGCCGCCCCCCCGGAGCGGATGACCGACGCGGAGCGGGCCGTCGGCCGGATGGCCGCCCCGCATCGGACCGTCGACCTCCGCGACTGGAACGGACCGTGGATGGACCGGGCCGACCGTCACGCGGAGGCGCTGGCCGCCCTGCTCGACGGCCGCCCTGCGCCGCCCGTGCCGGCCGTGCCGCCCGTGCCGGCCCTGCCGTCCCCGCTGCCCGACGCCGGCCCGGCGTCCACGGCCGCCCCGCACGTCGCGCCGGGCGCCGTCCAGCACGACCGCGTCGTCCGCGTGTCGGCCGACGGCCTCGACCGACTGGTCGGCCTCGCGGGAGAGGCGCTGATCGAGACGCGCCGGCTGCAGCCCGTCGTCGCAGACCTCGTCTCGCTGCGGCGTGCCGTGGCACGCATCCGCGACGGGCTCACGTCCCTCGACGGCCCCGCGGCGGCCGGGCATCCGGCCGTGCCGCCGGCATGCGGCGACGCGATCCGCACGCTGCGCGAGGGGGCCGAGACCGTCCTCACAGGCCTCACGCGGCAGTGCGCGGAGTTCGCCGAATTCGCCCGGCGCAACGAGTCCCTCTCCGGCAGGCTCCACGAGGCGGTGATCGCCAGCCGGATGCGGCCCTTCGCGGACGGCATCCGTGGCCTGCCGCGGCTGGTGCGCGACGTGGGCCGTGCGCTCGGCAAGCAGGTGCGACTGGAGGTGCGCGGCGCGGAGACCGGCGTCGATCGCGACATCCTCGACGCGCTCGAGGCGCCGCTGGCCCACCTCGTGCGGAACGCCATCGACCACGGCATCGAACCACCCTCCCGCCGGCGGGAGGAGGGCAAGCCCGAGGCGGGCACGATCGTGGTCGAAGCCCGCCATCGCGCCGGCCTGCTCACCATCACCGTCGGGGACGACGGTGCCGGGATCGACGCGGAAGCCCTGCGGGCCAGCGCGGTCCGACGGGGCGTGGTCGGCGCGGCGCTGGCCGAACGGCTCACCGCCCCCGAGGTGCTCGACTTTCTCTTCCTCCCGGGCTTCTCCACGCGGGAGGTGGTGACGGAGATCTCCGGCCGGGGCGTGGGGCTCGATGCCGTGCGCAGCATGGTCAAGACGGTGGGGGGCAGCATCCGGATCGCCACCCAGCCCGGCAGCCACACGGCCTTCACGCTCCAGCTGCCGATCACCACGTCGGTGATCCGGGCGCTCGTGGTGGAGATCGCGGGCGACGCCTATGCCTTCCCGCTGGCCCGCATCGTGCGGACGCTCGCCTGCCCACGGGACGCCATCCGGTCGATCGAGGGCCGGCATTACGTCGATCACGACGGGGCGTCGATCGGGCTGGTGATGGCCGCCCAGGTGCTCGACCTCGCCGGCGCCGAGGCGATCGCCACGCCCGACGTGGTGCCCGTGGTGGTCATCGGCGACCACGGCCGTTCGTTCGGCCTGATCGTCACGGCCGTGCTCGGCGAGCGGGATCTCGAGGTCCGTCCGCTCGACCCGCGGCTGGGCAAGCTGCCCGATGTCGGCAGCGTCTCGTTGCTGGAGACAGGCGAGCCGGCGCTCGTCCTCGACGTGGACGATCTCCTGCGTTCGATCGAAGGGCTGCTGGCCGGCCGAACCCTGGCCGGCGTGGTGATCGACCGCGGGTGCCCGCCGCCGGCGCCCCGCCGGCGGATTCTCGTCGTGGACGACTCGATCACCGTCCGCGAACTGGAGCGGCAGCTGCTGCGGGCCCGCGGCTTCGACGTGGACGTGGCCGTCGATGGCATGGACGGCTGGAACGCCCTCCGCGCGGGTCGCCACGACCTCGTCGTCACCGACGTCGACATGCCGCGGCTCGACGGCATCGGGCTCATCTCCCTCATCCGGTCCGATCCCGCCCTCCGCCACCTGCCCGTCGTGATCGTGTCCTACAAGGACCGCGAGGAGGACCGGCTCCGCGGTCTCGAGGCCGGGGCGAGCCGCTATCTGACCAAGGCCAGCTTCCACGACGAGACCTTCCTCCATACGATCACCGACCTGATCGGCGAGCCGGGCGGCTGAGGCCCCGGCACGCGGAGGGCGACTGGAGACCCCGGGCCGTGCGCATCGCGATCGTGAACGACGTCCGCACCGCGAGCGAGGCTCTCCGCCGCGTGGTGGCGGCGATGCCGGAACACACGGTGGCCTGGATGGCGGCCGACGGCGTGGAGGCCATCGCGATGGCCAAGCGGGACCGGCCCGACCTGATCCTCATGGACCTGCTCATGCCGCACGTGGACGGCGTGCAGGCCACGCGGCAGATCATGGCGGCGAGCCCGTGCGCCATCCTGATCGTCACGGCCACGGTGAGCGGCAACATCTCGCTCGTCTACGACGCCATGGGCTTCGGGGCGCTGGACGCCGTCGACACCCCGGCGCTGGGACCGGCGGGCGAGGTCTCGGGGGCGACGGCACTCGCCGCCAAGATCACGACCGTGGCGAAACTGGTCGGCGCGCCGGCGTCCGGCCGCCGCGCCGACGCGCCGCCGGCGGCGGACCACCTGCTCGTCGTCGGTGCCTCGACGGGCGGACCGAAGGCGGTGTCGGAGGTGCTCGCATCCCTGCCGCGGCCGTGGGGGGTGGCGGTCGTCGTCGTGCAGCACGTCGACGTCGCCTTCGCGCGGGGGCTCGCCGCGTGGCTCGGGTCGCGGACCGGCCACGAGGTCCGCGTCGCCGAGCAGGGCGAGCGGCCGCGGCCCGGCACCGTGCTCATCGCGGGCACCAACGATCACCTCGTGCTCCGCAAGGATGGCACGCTCGCCTACCGCGAGGAGCCGCGGGAGCTGTTTTTCCGTCCCAGCGTGGACGTGTTCTTCGAGAGCGTGGCCGACCACTGGCCCCGGCCCGGCATGGCACTCCTGCTCACCGGCATGGGCCGCGACGGCGCCCGCGGCATGACGGCGCTGCGTGCCCGCGGCTGGCACACGATCGCGCAGGACGAGGCCACGAGCGTCGTGTGGAGCATGCCGAAGGCCGCCATCGACTCAGGCGGCGCGTGCGAGGTGCTTCCCATCGACGGCATGGCCGCGGCGCTCCTGGGCCGGCTGGGGAGCGGCGTCGTGCCGGTCAGGGGATGACGAAGCGAAACCGCTGCTCGCCGCAGCGGAAGTAGCAGTGGGGCGCCAGTCCGATGGCGGCGACCGACACCCAGATGCCGTTGCGGGTGTGTTCGCCGGTGATGATCCAACTGCCGTCCCGCAGCCGCTTGAGTTCCGCATGCCTGTTGGCCAGCAGCGGGTCGTCGAGTTCGATGTCGGCGCCGCCGCCGGCACGGCCGACCACGAGCCGCTCGTCGCGCAGCGGAAACGCCTCGGCCCCCGGCCGCGACGCCGTCTCCTCGAGCATCGGCCACACGACCGGCGGGAGCGGCCTGCCGTCCAGCAGATTCGTCTGCCCGACGGGCAGGGGCACCGCCTGCGGCTTGAGCGGATTCCTCACCCGGAACCGGCGGGCCCCGAGGATGAGCAGCACGTTCTCATGCAGCACGGCGCGGACGCACCGCACGAACGTGCCGTTGACGCTGTCGAGGTCGTGCAACTGCCACTGGAATCCCCCCCGCCACGACACGCGGCGAATCTCCGCATGCGCGCCCGAGATCGACGGGTCACCGGGAATCCTCACGTCGCCGGAAGTCCGACCGATCGACAGCCGCTCGGTGCGCAGCCGGAACTCCTCGCCGTGGTCCATCGAGCCGTCGTCGAGCACCGTCACCACGGGCACCGGCGGCCGCAGGGTCGGCCGAAAGTCGTGGACGTCCTCGTCCGCATACCCGGCCTCGCGGGCACGGACGCCGGCATCCGGCTCCGACACCCACTTCACGATCCGTCGTGGTGAGGCGAACTCCTCCACGACGGGGGGCAGATCGCCGCCGACGGACGGGGGAACGAAGGGGTGCGGTCGGCCCGGCTGGCGGGGCACGGCGGGCTGCTCGACGGACATGCGATCCTCCCGCGATGATGGGACGATGCGGTGCCGGTGCGACGCGACGACCGGCCCCCGCCGGCGATTGTACCGGCCACCCGCCCCATCATGGGACCCGTGCCGCACGCTCGATCAGGCCCATGACCGCGAGCACCGTCCGCTCCGGTGCCAGTCGGTCGGCCGCCGGCACGGCACGCGGGACGCCGATCACCTGCACGCCCACGGGCAGGCCCAGACTGCCACGGTCCGCTCGGGCGGCCTCCCGGAGCACCGGATCGCGGCTCACGCCGCGGCCCGCATCCTCTCCGGGCGACACCCGCGTGACGGGCACGCTGCCCGCCGGCAGATCGAGCAGGTTGGCCAGCAGACACGGTGCTGCCGCCAGAACCAGTCTCGCGGCGGTGCCGTGCCGCAGCGCCGGTAGCGCCGACACCGGACACACCAGGGCGTCGCAGTCGGCCACTTCCCGGGCGAATCGGGCGGTGAATGCCGCGATCCGCTCCCGCAACGCGGCGACCGCGCTGCACGGCCCCGTCTCCAGCAGGCCGCGGGCCTCGATCCGGCGGCCTGCCGCCCGGGCCAACGCCGCAACCGTCGGCCGCAGCCACGCCGGCATGGCCGCCATTCGGAGCAGGCGGGCCACGGCCGGCATGGGCCGCGTGCCGGTGAACAGGCCGCGGACATCGGCGGCCCCGTCGGCCGACAACACCGCCAGGTGCAGCCAGGCAGCCTCGGTGGCCAGTCCGCCGTCCAACGCCACCATCCGCACCCCGACCCGGGACAGCCTGCCCACCACCTCGTGCACCGCCCGCCGCACCGCCGGCGACGCGGCGATCGGGCCGGCGTCATCCCACCAGCCGATCCGCAGCCCGGCACCGTCGGCGGAGCACGGACGCCCGTCGTCGGCCGGTGCCGGTCCGGCTGGCCCGAGTGCCTCGAGCGCCAGTGACAGGTCGCCCACGTCGCGGGCGAGCCAGCCGGCACGCGGCCGCACGAGCGTGAGACCGGGCACGGTGTCGAAGCAGCCGCCGTCACCGATGACGACCGCGCGGGGCAGGAATCCCGCGATCCCGCAGGCGTGGGCCGGTTGCCGGATGCTGCCGGCCAGGTCGGTGCCGATCGCCAGCGGCACGACCCCCGCCGCGACGAGCGCCGCATCGCCGCCGCTCGACCCGCCCGGGCCGCGGGCGGCGTCGAGCGGATGATTCGTGCGTCCCCACACGGGGTTGTCGGTCTCGTGCAGGTACATGGCCTGCGGCACGTTCCCCTTGCCGACGATGATCGCTCCGGCCGAGCGCAGCCGCGACACGATCCACGCATCGCCGACATCCCCGGCCCAGCGGCGGGACGGAATCCCCAGGCTCGTGACGAGGCCGGCCACGCCAAAGCACTCCTTCACGGACACCGGCACCCCCGCCAGGGGCATGTCCGCCGCGCCGGCACCGACCCGGCGCTCCACCTCCTGCGCATCGCGGCGCGCCGCCGCATGCCGCGACTGCACCAGCGCGTTGAGGCGGGCATGCGTGGCGGCATGGGCCGCCACGTGCGCGTCGAGCAGATCGACCGGCCTGGCGCGGCCCGCGACGACGGCACTGGCGATCCCGCCGGCCGACTCAGAAGCCGGCATCGTCTGCGGGCGGTGCCGGGTCCGCGGGCGGTGCCGGGGAGTCGGTCGCGGGCGGTTCCTCGGCGGCGGGAGCCGGCTTGAAGGGATCCTCCGTCGGCGCGGTCGGCGGCTCCGTGCCGGGCGCAGTGGGCTCGGTCGTCGGCTCCGCGGGCTCCGTCTCGGCCGGTTCAGGGGGCGGCAGCAGCGGACGGATGTCGGCGGCCCACACGGCGTCGCCGTCGAACATCACGCCCGACACGATCACGCGATCCCCCTCCATCGCCGGAGGCGGCAGCCGTGAAATCACCGACAGGCTGCGATCGCCGCCATCGGCCCGGCCTCCCGCGACCACGATCCGCGTGCTCCAGTAGGGCCCGACCTGCCGGGCACCGTCGAGCGTGGCGGTCAGCACGACGCCGTCCTCACGCCGCTTCCGCCGGGTCAGCCACATGCGCGAGAGCCGGTCGAGGTCCTGCACCGACCGTTCGTTGACACAGATGCCATCGAACACGTCCGCCGCTGCCACCGGCATCGGTGGCACCTGACGACCGGCATCGGCGGCGGCGGTTTCGAGCTTCACCAGTTCCTCGCCCAGGCCCGCCAGCGACCGGTACCACGACACGAGCAGGCGATCGCGGGTGGTGTCGGCCGGGTCGGGCAGCAGTTCCAGTTCCCTGAACGCAGCGGCCACCCGTGCGGCGGCCCCGTCGACGGCGGTCAGATCGAGGGGTGCGGGCGGCGCGACGACCGCAGCCTGCGGGGCCGCGGCCGCCACGAGGACGTCGAGGTCGGGCAGCGGAGCCGTCGTCACCACGGGAACGTCCGCGATCGCGACCGCATCGACGGCGGGCGCCGGCGCTGCCGCATCGGACACGGCCATCGCGGGGTCTTTCGCCGCGGCCGGCGGCTCGGACTCGGCGACGGCATCGAGCGCGGGCATGGGCACGGTCGCGATGGCGGGCGGCGGCACCGCGGCATCCGCGGAGGCGATCGCGTCGGCTGCCGCCAACCCGTCCGCCTTCATCTCCGTCGGCGGCGTTGCGTCCGCTCCCGACGTCGCGGCAGCAGCCGGGACCGCCGCGGCCAGGTCCTGCTGCGGGGCCGGCTCCTGCTGCGGTTCCCGTGCCGGCTCGCCGCCGGCGTCGGCGGCGTCCGGGAGGGCGGGCAGGTCGTCGAGCGACGGTGCCGACCCGAGGTTCGGGGCCGCCGGCTGCTTTTTCGGCGGCTTGTAGCCGGGCTGGAGCTTCTGTGGAAGCAGGAAGGCGACCTGCTCGGGCACGTGCCTGCCGAGCTTGAAGGGATCCTGCTGAAAGCCCCAGATGAGGATCGCATAGGTGATCGGCAGGGCCATCAGTCCCCCCGCCGCCACGCCGACGAGCTGGCCCACTCCGCCCGACTTCTTCCGGCCGCGTGCGGGGGCCGCGGCCGTCTGCACCGCGGCCGCGCCGGCCACGGCCGCCGTGAGCGGGATCGATTCGAATCCGTCGGCTTGTCCCGTGGGGAACGCTCCCTCCTCGACCGCGTCGCTCGTGGTGTCGACCGGCCACGCGTCGGCAGCAGCCGCGGGCAGGGCGTCGGGGTCACCGACCGGATCGCCCAGCCCGTCGCCCAGCCCCTCGCCCAGCCCCAGTTCGCGGACGATGTCGTCCTCGTCGAAGGCCGCTCGACCACCGGACCGGTCCGACTCGGCGGCATGCGACTCGTCCTCGCTCTCGGGACGACCGGCAGCCCACGGGGTCGCGTCCGGGCTTTCTCCGTTCGGCGTGCCGGACTCCCACTCGTCCATCCGGGCCTCGTCCAGCCCGGCACTGATCGGGAGAATGCCAGCGTGTTCGTCGCCGACCGTCGCATCGGGCGGTGCGGTATCGAAACCCGGCGCCTCCGCGTCGGGCGGCGGAAAGACCACCAGCGGGATGTCGGCCGAATCCGCGCGTCCATCGTCGAGGAACGTCCGGTCACCGACGGCCGACTGATCGACGTCCGCGTCGAACGGACCGGGGAACTCGCGACCGTGCTCGGCACCGTCCTCGGCACCATCGTGGATCGACGCGAATCCAGCCGCGAAGAACCCGTCGTCGGCCGGCGATTCCACCGGGGCGACGGCGTCCGGCGCGGGCTCCTCCGCGGCCGAGAGATCGAACGGCGCGATATCCTCCGCCCCCGACGTGCCATCCACCTCGGCCCATGGGTCGTGCTCGGGAGGCTTCCCGTGATTCATGCCCGCGTCGGTCGTGTCGTCGTCGTGCATCGCATGCTCCCCGCCGGGCGGCGACCGCCATGGGGCCTGCCCCCAGGGGTCCGCGCCGCTGTCTCTTCTTGCTCTTTCCGAACCCGTGAACGGTTCCCGGATCGCTTGCCGGGCCGTCGGACGGCGGCAGGCAGTGTCGTTTCCCGAGTCCCTCCAGTCTACCATCGCCCCGGCGGGGGGCCGAATGGCCGCGACGGGCGGCGGTCGGGCGGCTACACGAGCCCGTAGAGCGGGCCGAAACGCCTGGTCAGGCTCTCCAGCAGCCACCGCTCCGACACCGGAGCGCCGGTCGCCCGCTCCACCAGTTCCGCCGACTCGTATCGCCTTCCATGGGCGTGCACGTGCTCCCGCAGCCAGCCGAGCAGGCCCTCGAAACGGCCCCTCGCGATCTCCCGGTCGAGGTCGGATAGCTGCCGCTCGGCGGCGGCCATGAGCTGGGCCGCGAACAGGTTGCCCAGCGTGTACGTGGGGAAGTAGCCGATCAGGCCCGCGCTCCAGTGGATGTCCTGCAGCACCCCCTCGCGGTCGTTCGGCGGGCGGAATCCGAAGTCGTGGGCGAACCGCTCGTTCCAGGCTTCGGGCATGTCGGCCACCGCCAGGTCGCCGTGCACGACGGCGCGTTCGAGGTCGAACCGCATCATGACGTGGAGGTTGTAGGTCACCTCGTCCGCCTCCACCCGGATCAGCGACGGCCTCACCACCATGAGCGAACGCTGCACCTCGGCGGTCGACACGTCCCCCAGCGACTGGGGGAACGCCGCGCGGGCCAGCGGATGGCACCATTCCCAGAACGCCGCCGAGCGGCCGACGAGGTTTTCCCAGAGCCTCGACTGCGACTCATGAATCCCCAGCGATGCCGCCTCGCCCGGGGGGAGGCCGTACCAGTCCACCGGCAGGCCCTGCTCGTACAGCCCGTGGCCCGCCTCGTGGAGCACGCCGTAGAGCGCGGTGGGCAGAAACCGTTCGTCCCAGCGCGTGGTGATCCGGCAGTCGTGCGGCCCCATCGTGGAACAGAACGGGTGTTGCGTGGTGTCCAGCCGCCCGCGTTCGAAATCGAACCCGATCCGGACCGCAACTTCCCGGACGAATCGCTGCTGGTCCCCCACCGGGTAGCTGCGCCGCATGATCGCGTCGTCCGGCCCGCGGCCCGACTCGACGCAGCCGCGCACCAGCGGCACGAGCGCCGCCCGCAGACGGTCGAACTGGCCCGCGATCGTCGCCCACCGCCCCCCCGGTTCGTAGTCGTCGAGCAGCGCGTCGTACGGATCGGCGTCCGGCATCTGGCAGGCCGCCAGTTCCCGCTTCAGATCGAAGACGCGTTGCAGCCAGGGCTGCAGCATGGCCCACGACGACTCGGCGCGGGCGGTCACCCAGGCATGCTGCGCCTCGACGCAGGTCTTCGCCAGCTCCCCCACCAGCCGTGCCGGCACGCGGGCGTGCTTGTCGAAATCCTTGGACAGCAGCCGGATGGCGGTCCGCTGTTCCGTCGTCCCCCCGGTGGCCAACGGCCCGGCGGCCAACTCGGCCAGCTGCCCGCCGTACGAAGGGTCGGTCCGCCGGCGATGGACGATCAGCGCCACGGCCTCCGCCTGTCCGGCGCGGTGCGCCGCGGCCCGCGGCGGCATCATCGTCTGCTCGTCCCAGCCCAGCAGCGACTCCACCGACGCCAGCACGGCGGTGCGCCGGGCGTGTTCGACGGCTCGCTCGAACCGCTGCTCCCACGCCGTGCCGTCCCGCTGCGTCGCCGTCATGCCCGAGAGTATGCTGACGGGTGATCCGGCCGGCAATCCGGCCCGCCCGCCGGGCGACGCTCGCTCCCACCACAGGACCGCTCCACCACGGGGCAGCCACCATGCTCGATGCGCTCGTCATCGCCCCGCATCCCGACGACGCCGAACTCGGCATGGGCGGCACGATCGCGCTGATGCTGTCGCAGGGGCTGCGGGTCGGGGTGCTCGACCTCACCGACGGGGAGCCGACGCCCCGGGGATCGCCCGAGATGCGGGCCCGCGAGACGGCGGCGGCGACCGCCGCGCTCGGGCTGCCCTGGCGGGAGAACCTCGGCCTGCCGAACCGTCGCCTCCGGGCCACGCTCGCCGCGCGGGCGGCCCTCGCCGGCGTGATCCGCCGCGTGCGGCCCCGCTGGCTGTTCGCGCCCTTCTGGATCGACGCGCACCCCGATCACGTCGCCGCCACGCGGCTCGTGGAAGCCGCGCGGTTCTGGGCCAAGCTGACCAAGTGCGACCTGCCGGGCTCCCCCTGGCATCCGGAGCGGATCTACCACTACTGGTGCGTGCACCTGCGGATCGTCCGGCAGCCGGCATTCGTGGTCGATGTCTCCGCCACCTGGCAGGCGAAGCAGGCCTCCCTCGCCTGTTACAAGAGCCAGTTCGACGCCGACGCCCCGAGGCCGACGGTGCTCGACCGCGTCGAGGCGACGGGCCGCTGGTGGGGTGCGACGATCGGCACGCTGCACGGCGAGGCATTCTTTTGCCGGGAGCCGGTGGCCCTGCGGGGCTTCGGCGACCTGTTTTGACGACGGCATCCCGCCGGCCGGGGCAGGCCGGGGAACCGGCCGGCCGGCATCCCCCCCGCCGGCCGACGGGGTGAAATGGCCCGATCGCGGCGACCGGGCGGGCGGCTCCCGGAAGGGTGCATCCGCATCGGTGACGCGGCCGATATCCCGGGGAGACGGCGGCGCGTGCGTCCGCCGCTCACCGCAGGATCGTGCCCACAGGATCCAGCCGATGGCTTCCAGGGACATCAACGTCGTCGCGCTGGTGAAGGGTGGCGAGCGGTACGTCTTCCTGTTCGACGACGACAGCCGCGAGCAGACGCTGCGGACGATGGCGGAGTACGCGGCGAACCCGGAGCTGAGCTTCTCCTGGTACGACGCGGCGATGCTCGGCCAGAAGGTGCGTCGGGCTCCGGTGCATGGCCGCCGCCATCGCTTCGTCCCGCGTGCCGACCGTCCCGCCTAGTCCCGCCTGGACGCGTGCCCGTCCCATGGATCGCCCGCGTTCGCCCGTCGAGTTCGGTGCCGCGATCGAGCGGTTCCTGCGATTCCTGGCGGCCGAACGCGGCGCTTCGCCGCTCACCCTCAAGAGCTACCGCGAGGATCTCCGCCAGCTGGAGGAGTTCCTCCGTTCGGCGGGCTGCCGGGGCCCGGGCGACGCCTCCAGCGTGATCCTCCGGCGATTCGCCGCCGGCCTCCATGCCGCCGGCTACGCCGCCTCGAGCGTGGCCCGCAAGCTGGCCAGCACCCGCAGTTTCTACGCCTTCGGTCAGCGGGAGGGCTGGGTGCCGGCGAATCCCGCCAAGCCGCTGCGCAGCCCGAAACGCTCCCGCAAGCTGCCACGCTTCCTCACCGGCGAGGAGATCGGGCGGCTGCTCGATGCGCCCCGGCCGTCCCAGGCCGGCGGGCTGCGGGATCGGGCGATCCTCGAACTGATGTACTCCTCCGGCGTCCGCGTCCAGGAACTGGTCGGTCTCGACGACGCCGACCTCGACCTCCGCGGCGGCACGATCCGCGTCAGGGGCAAGGGCCGGCGTGAACGGCTCGGCATCGTCGGCTCCCACGCCCGCGCCGCCCTGCAGGTCTGGCTGGCGCACCGCCCCCGGCCGGCCGTCGCCCCGGCCCGCACGACCCCCCGGCCGCTGTTCACCAATCGCTTCGGCGGCCGCCTCTCGGTCCGCGGGGTGGCGCGGCTGCTCGAGAAGCATCTCGCGGTCGCGGGGCTGTCACGCCGTGCCAGCCCGCACACGCTTCGCCACAGCTTCGCGACGCACCTGCTCGACGCCGGCGCCGACATCCGCAGCGTCCAGGAACTCCTGGGCCACAAGAGCCTGGTGACCACGCAGATCTACACGCACGTCACCACGACCCGCCTGCTCGACGCCTTCGACCGGGCCCACCCGCGGGCGAGGTGACGGCTCCGCGCGGCTCAGACGAGGCCGCGACGCACCGCCCAGACGGCCGCCTGCGTGCGGTCGCCGACGGCGATCTTGCGCAGGATGTTCTGCACGTGCTCCTTCACCGTCTCCACGCTGATCGTCAGCGACTGGGCGATCTCCTTGTTGGAGAGCCCGAGCGCCATGTGCCGCAGCACCTGCGTCTCGCGTTGCGTGAGCGGGATGTCCGGATCGGCGGTGGCGACCCGGTTGGCCATGGTGGTGGCGACCCGCCTCAGCTCGCCGGCCTTCATCGGCAGCTGGCCCGAGGCCGCTCCCGCGATCGAATGGAGCAGTTCGGCCCGGGTGCAGCCCTTGAGCATGTAGTCGTGGGCCCCGGCCGCCACGGCCCGCGCCACGTAGGTCGGATTGTCGAAGGTCGAGAGCATCACCACGCGGACGGCCGGCATCTCCGCCCGGATCCGCTCGAGCGCCTCCAGGCCGTCCTTGCCGGCCATGCGGATGTCGAGGAGCACGACGTCGGGTTTGAGCTTGCGGGTCAGCTTGACGGCCTCGTCGCCGGTGCCGGCCTCCCCGACGATCTTCACCTCGGAACCCGCCAGCAGGCTCACGAGCCCCCGACGCACGACCTCATGATCGTCCGCAATCACCAGCTTGATCGACATGTCCGTTGACACCCTTCGCTCGCGTCACTCGACGACCAGTGGGTCAGGCTCCGCCGCCTTCTCCGCCGGACGCTGCCGGCCGCAACCCGCCAAACCATATGCACGTTCCTGCACGAAAGGCTAACAAATCAAGATTTTTGAAACAACCCTGCCTGACGGACTCGTCAGCGCGTCGCGTGCCGACCGCGCATGCGGGCCAGCATCGGCTCGACGCCGCGGTCGATGAGCCGTGACGCCAACCGCCTGCCGAGCGCGGCGGGCGACTCGGACACCGCTTGCGGATCGTCGTTGGACGCGGTCTGCCGGACCGCCTCCATGATCCGCGAGACGTGACCGTCCGCATCCTCGAGCACGCATCCGCCGACCTCCAGGAGCCCGTCCGCGCCGCGGCGGCCCCAGGCGCCGATCGGGGCCAAACACCCGCCGGCGAGCGTGGCGAGACAGCTCCGCTCGGCCCGCACCGCATCGTGCGTGGCCGGATCATCGAGCGGCTCGAGCGCCTCGATGATCCGCCGGTCTCCGCGGCGGACCTGCACGGCGAGCGCTCCCTGTGCGACGGCCGGCCAGAAGGCGTCTGGCTCGAGCACCTCCGTGATGCGGGACGCCAGCCCGAGGCGTTGGAGACCGGCACCCGCCAGGACGAGGCAGTCGTAGTCGCCGGCGTCGAGCCTGCGGAGACGCGTATCGACGTTGCCACGCAGGGGTGCGATGACGAGGTCGCCACGCAGGAGCCTGACCTGGGCCACGCGCCGCACGCTCGAGGTCCCGACGATCGCCCCGGGCCGCAGCGACCGCAGCGTGCCGCCGTCCCGCGACACGATCACGTCGAACGGCATCGCCCGTGCCGGGACGCAGGCGACCACCAGGCCCGGCGTCTCCTCGGTGGGCATGTCCTTGAGGCTGTGCACCGCCGCATCGATCCGTCCGTCGAGCAGCGCGCGTTCCAGCTCCCGCACGAACACCCCGTCGCCGCCGATGGCCGCGATCGGCAGGTCGGTGCGGGCGTCCCCCTGGGTGGCGATCGTCACGATGTCCACGGCGTGGCCGAGCCGCCGCAGCTGGTCCACCACCCAGCCCGTCTGGGTGCGGGCCAAGAGGCTGCCCCGCGTGCCCACGCGGATCGCGTTACCCACCGGTGCTGCCGACGTCTCCATGCCTGCTCCTGCCGTTGCCGTCGCCGTCAGGCGTGTCCCGCGCGCCCGCTGCCCGCCGGGGCGGCGGGCAGCCCGAGCCGCAGTGTATCGCCGCGCGGCCCGGACGAGGGCCCGGGTCGGCTCAGTCGTCGACGCTGCTGTCGGCACTGGCCACGACCGCCACGTCGACGACCGCCGCCCCGGCCGCCACGAGGGCGCGGCAGCACGCCGCCAGCGTGGCCCCGGTGGTGACGACGTCATCGACCAGGAGCAGCTTCGCGCCGCCCAGGCCGTGGCGGCAGCCGAACGCGTCCCGCACGTTCGCGGGGCGATCGCCGACCGGGAGCTCGTTCTGCATGCGGGTGGCCCGCCGCCGCACCAGCACGCGGCGCACCCGCCGACCGGTCGCCGCGGCGATGCCGATCGCCAGATCGTCCGCGGCGCTACAGCCGCGCAGCGCTCGACGCAGCCAGTGCATCGGCACCGGCACGACCCCGTCGTGGCCGGCGGCGGCGAGGCGGGCACCGTGGCGCTGGACCAGCAGCGCCGCCAGCCCCGCGGCCACCCGCGTGCCCGCGGGCCGCTTCGCCCGCAACACCGCGTCCCGGACCGGCCCGCCGTAGGAGGTGAGGATCGTGATCGACCGCCATGGCGGCCCGGCCCGCGCACAGCGGCGGCATCCGTCGCCCGTCCCCGGCGTCCCGCAGCGGGGACAACGGGAGACGTCGACGGCCAGTTCCCGGGTGCACTCCGCACAGACACCGGCCGCCGGCCATGCAGGCGGGCCGGTGCCGGCCGAGACGGGCGGTTCGCGGCGGCAAATCCCGCACTGGGGAGGATAGAGAAGATCGATCCCCGGGGCGAGCCAGCGTGCCGCCGGACCACGCAGGAACCGCATCCAATCCCTGCCCGACCCCATGCCCGACTCCATGCGCGAGCCTCCTCCGCCAGACCTCCGCCGGCACCGGGCCATGCGGTCCCGCGGCGGGGCCGGAGCCACGTTGACGCTCCCCGCCAGGCCACGTACCCTCCGCCGCCCCGGCGGCCGCCACCGGCATCCCGTGCTTCTATTCGTGCGTCACCGGCCGCAGCCGTCAAGCGTCCATGCTCATCGACCGCTACATCACCCGCGCCCAGCTGCACGCGTTCGTGATCGTGTTCGTGAGCCTGGCCGGCCTCACGTTCGTGGTGGACGCGTTCACGAACATCGAGGAGTTCATCGCCCACGCGCCGGAGGCGGGCGGCCTGGCCCGGGTGCTCGGGGCGTACTACGGCTACCGGCTGATTTCGTTCTTCGACGCCACCAGCCCGGTCATCTCGCTGGCCAGCGCCATGTTCGCGTTGTCGTGGCTGGAACGGCACAACGAGCTCACCGCCCTGTTGGCGGCCGGCGTGACCCGCTGGCGGATCGCCCGGCCGACGATCGTGTTCGCGGCGGTGGTCAGCCTGCTGGCGATGGCCAACCGCGAGGTGGTGTTGCCGCGCATCCGCCACAACCTCTCCCGCAACGCGCAGGACCTCCGCGGCGACGCCGCCCAGCCATTCGAGGCCCGCTACGACCACGAGACCGAGATCCTGTTCCGCGGCCGCACGGCGCGGATGGCGACCTGCCGCATCGACAAGCCGAGCCTGCTCATGCCTCCCTCCCTGTCGGAGTACGGTCCGCAGATCGACGCCGCCGAGGCCGTGTGGAAGCCGGCCGACGGCACGCATCCCGCAGGCTACCTGCTGTCGAAGGTCCGCGAGCCCGCCGACATCGATCGGCTGCCGGCGCTCGAGGCCGCGGGCAGGCCGGTGGTGCTCACCCGGACCGCCGCGGACTGGCTGGAGCCCGGCCAGTGCTTCGTCTGCAGCGCGGTGACCTTCGAACAACTGATCGGATCGGCCGCGTGGAGCCAGTACTCCTCGACCCTCGAACTGACCCGGGCGATCGCCAATCCCAGCCTGGGCGTGGGCGCCGAGATCCCGCTGCGGGTGCACGCCCGCCTGGTGTCACCGCTGCTGGACATGTCGCTGGCACTGCTGGGAATTCCGCTCGTCGTCGGCCCGAGCCGGCGGGGCATCTTCGTCGCCGTGGGGCTGTGCGTCCTGTCGGCGGTGACCTTCTTCCTGGTGATCTTCGCGTCCCACGCGTTGGCCGCCGCCTACGTCGTGAGCCCGTCCATCGGAGCCTGGGCCCCGCTGCTGATCCTGGCGCCGCTGGCGTCGTGGAACGCACAGCCGATGTGGCAGTGACCCCCCGAGAATCCCCGAGCGGGCCGGTGCACCGCGCCGGATGACGGCCGCCGGAGTCGTCTGCCGAGCCCCGCCGCGACGGTCGCCGGCTCATTTGGCCGGCTCATTTGGCCGGAGCGGCCGGCGGTGCGGGTGCCGCCGGTTCGGCCGCCGGTTCGGCCGCCGGCATGACCTGCACCGTGCGGGAGACGAGATCGGCCAACTCGTCCAGCGGCACCGTCGGGGCGAGCGCCGCCGGGAGTCTCCACACGAGAATCACGGACACCTTCGTCTCGGGATCGGACGCCAGCCAGATCTGCGTCTCTCCGTCGTCGCTGCGGGTCTCCGTGCCGTCGTTCTTCACGCGGTCGAAGGGCTGTTCTCCGGCCAGTTTCAGGACCGTCCACGAGGCATCTCCGCCCGCAGCCGCGGGCCACGCCGCCTTGGCGAACGCCTTCTCCTTCTGCACCTGGTCGAGGAGCCGCTTCTTGATGGCGTCGGGAACGCTCTCCGCGTCGAGCAGGGCGCCGACCGTGAGCACCACAGGCAGCTTGACGCCGCCGGCCTCCACGAGCGCCTTGTGGGCGACGCGATACCCGGGGAAGTCCTTGAGGAAGGGCGGTTTCGACCGCTCCTTGTCCCCCTTGTCGTCCTGTTCGGAAAAGAGCTTGGGCACCCGCAGGGAGAGCCGGCCGTCCGCGAGCGTCTGCGGCTCCTTGTGCAGCCGCTGGAACCGGCTGTCCTCGACGTAGCGTGCGATGCTCTCGCGGTGTGCCTGGTCGTAGGCGCCCGAGGAACAGCCGGACATCAAAAGCAGGGCCGGCACCACGTACCGCACCCGACGGGCAAACGCGTCCACTCGATCGTCTCCCAACCGCGAAACCGGCGGCATCGGGCCGCCGACGACCCGATTGTGACAGATTTACCGGATTCGCAACCGCCCCTCCCCCAAAGCCGAGCGTCTCGCCAGTCGGCACCAACTCCTTGGCCGCCAAGGCTTTCCGCACCCGCGCCACTTATCCAAGCCTATTTCTTCAACCCGAACCGCCCCGACTGCCGATCTATCCCGTGGACAGGAACAGCGGACAGGAACACCCGCCGACGGACTGGTCGTCGGCCCCGGTCCGGTGCCGTCGAGGCGAAGGAGTGCCAGCAGCCATGAGGATCAGCACCACGCGATTTGGCCGGATCGACGTCGATCCGGCGGACGTCCTCCACTTTCCGAGCGGCCTGCCCGGACTCGAGGACTGCCGCGACTGGGCCCTGCTCGCCGATGCCGACAACGACGCCCTCGGCTGGCTGCAGAGCACCACGCGGGGCGACGTCGCGCTGGCGGTGGTCAGCCCGCGCCGGTTCGTGCCCGGCTACCAGGTGCGGATCCCGCGGAGCGAACTCACCCCGCTGACGCTGGCCGACATGCGGGAGGCGCAGGTGGTGGTCGTCGTCGGCAGGACCGACACCGGCCTCACGCTCAACCTCAAGGCGCCGATCGTCATCAACCTCGCGGCGCGCACGGGCCGGCAGGTCGTCGCCAGCGGCGACCATTCGATGCACCACGAACTGACCCCCAGCCAACCGCCACTCAAAAAGAGTGCATAATCTCTGTAGCCACCGACACAGGACCGTCGGCGATACGAAAGGATCAGGAAGGACCCAGCAATGCTCGTGCTCTCCAGACAACGTGACGAAAGCATCATGATCGGAGACAACATCGTCGTCACGATCGTGGACATCCGGGGAGACAAGGTCCGGCTGGGCATCAACGCCCCCACGGAGATCCCCGTGCACCGGCAGGAGGTGTACGAGGCCATCCAGCGGGAGAACCTCCGGGCGGCCCGCCTCGAGCCGGGCGACACGCAGGACATCGGCAAACTGGCCGGACGCGGCCAGCGGCCTCCCGAGGGCCCGCGCCGCTAGCCGCACGCCACGCCGCCGCTCGCGGTCAGGCGTGGAAGTAGGGCGGCTCCCGGCCCGCCTTCCACTTGATGTTGCAGCCGATGCTCGGCGTCTGATCGGCCGGCACGGCCGTTCCGGCGAGCAGCGCGTCGAGCGCCCGCCGCAGGTCGGCACCGGTGACGGGCACCTCGTTGCCCGGCCGGCTGGCATCGAGTTGGCCGCGGTACGCCAGCCGATGCGAGGCATCGAACAGATAGAAGTCGGGCGTGCAGGCGGCCCGGTAGCTCTTGGCCACCTCCTGGGTCTCGTCGTAAAGGTAGGGGAACGGATACCCCCGCTCCTCCGCCTCCCGCACCATCTGCTCGGGAGAATCCGCGGGGTGGGTCGAGACGTCGTTGGAACTGATGGCGACGAAGCCGATCCCCCGCGGCTGGTAGTCGCGGGCCAGCACCGTCAGCTGATCCGCCACGTGCTTCACGAACGGACAGTGGTTGCAGATGAACATCACGACCGTGCCCTGACGGCCGGCCGCATCGGCCAGGCTGACCGTGCGGCCGTCGACGTTGGGCAGAATGAACGGCGGCGCCGGCGTGCCGAGGGGCAGCATCGTGCTCGGGGTGCGAACCATGGCGGCATCTCCTGCGCTCGTCTCGCGGTGGCGCCGACTGCCGACGCCCCGGCGAGGCATGGTACCGTCATCCGCGCCCCAGAAACACCCTCCTGGCATTGGCCGTCGTCTCCGCCGCCAGTCGCTCCAGGGTCACCCCCCGGGCGATGGCCAGGCAGCGGGCCGTGTGCACCAGGTGCGCCGGTTCGTTCCGCCGCCCGCGCAGCGGTTCGGGCGACAGGAAGGGGCTGTCCGTCTCGATCAGCAGGCGATCGGGCGGCACCGCCGCTGCCACCTGCCTCAGGGTCGCCGCCGATCGAAAGGTCACCATGCCGGCGAAGCCGAGGCAACACCCGAGTGCCACCGCCTCCCCGGCCTCGTCCGGGGTGCCGGTGAACGAGTGCAGCACGACGGTCAGCGGACACCGAGCCAGCGCCTCCCGGAGCGTGTCGAGGGTGTCGCGGATGCTGTCGCGGGTGTGGACCACCAGCGGCAGCCCGCGGCTCTGGGCGAGGCGGATGTGCCGGTCGAAGAACTCCCGCTGCGTGTCCCGCGGCGCCGTATCGCGGTACCAGTCGAGCCCGGTCTCCCCGATCGCCGCCACGCGGCCCGAGGCGACGAGCCTGGTGACCCGGTCCCACTCGTCCGGCTCGACCTCGGCCACGTCGTTGGGATGGATGCCGGCGGCGGCCACGAGGCCCGCCTCCCGCGAGGCCAGATCGGCCGCCGCCTCGCTGTCCGCGGCCCGCGTGCCGATGACGGCCATCCCGACGACGCCCGCGGCCCGGGCACGGGCGATCACCTGCGGCAGTTCCCCGTCGTACCGCATCGGGTCGAGGTGGCAGTGGCTGTCGAAGAAGTCCATGCCACCCCCCGCGCCGCGCCGGGGTTCAGGAGGCCGCGGCCGCACCCGCGACCTGCGTCAGCACGTCGATGTGCCCGAGCGTCGTGGCCCGCGCCTCGCGGGCCAGCTCGCCGGCCTCCGCGTCGTCCGTCGCGGCGGCGATGATCGCGTCGATCGCCGCCACCTGCGCCCGCATGCCGTCGATCACCCGCGGCAGGAGCGACCCCATGTCGACGTCGTGGCAGCCGGTGTAGCGGATCGGATACGCCACCGGCACCGGCACGAGCCCGCGCTCCTCCAGCGCGACCGCGGCCCGCTCCACGATGCTGCGCTGGTCGCTCACGACGTCGGCCAGCGCCAGCTTCAGCGGCTCCTTGCCGGGATAGCTCCAGATCCCGGAGTCGGCCAGGTACATCTGCAACGACGGCTGCAGCACGTCGAGCAGGCGGACCAGCGGTGCGTGCGAGGGCTGTTCGTGCGAGGGCATGGAGGGCTCCGGTCAGGACGCGAAGGTGCCGGCGACGTGGGCCCAGAAGTAGAGCCCCGACCAGAACACGCCCAGCACGGCGACGGGCACCACGAGCGCCGTGACGATCGCACCGGGCAGCGACACCAGCGAGAACTCCCCGCCGACGCGATCGAGCGGCGGCGGATCGAACGTCATCACCTTCAGCACCCGCAGGTAGTAGAACAGGCTGACGACCGTGTTCACGCCGCCGACCACGAGCAACACCAGCATGAGCGGCCGCTCGGCGTTCACGGTCACCGCCTCCATCAGCGAGGAGAACACGAGGAACTTCGCGACGAAGCCCGCCAGCGGGGGCAGCCCGATCAGGCTCACGAGCACCACCGCCGTGGCGACGACGATCCCCGGGCTCGTCCGCACGAGCCCGGCGTAGGCGGCGATCTCCTCGCTCCGCAACCGGTTGCGAAGCAGGGCCACGATGGCGAACGCCCCGAGGTTCATGAACAGGTAGGTACCCAGGTAGAAGGCCACCGCGGTCACGGCGGTCCGCGCGGCGGCTGCGTCGACGCCCGCCAGCGCGACGGCCGCGGCCACGGCCATCATGAGGTAGCCGGCATGGGCGATCGTCGAGTAGGCGAGCAGCCGCTTCATGTTCGTCTGGCCATAGGCGCCGAGATTCCCCAGCGTGCACGTCACGGCCGCCATCAGGCCCACGAGCAGCACCATGAAGTGCCGGGTCGAGCCGAGCGCGGCGAGGTCGGCCGTCACCCCGAGGCCGAAGCAGATCCGCAACAACAGCGCCACCGCGGCCGCCTTGCTGGCGACCGACAGGAAGCCGCCGACCTCCGCCGCCGCGCCCTCGAAGACGTCGGGGCACCAGAAGTGGAAGGGCACCGCCGAGAGCTTGAAGGCCAGTCCGACCGCCACCATGAGGCCGCCGAGGGCCAGCACCATGACGCTGCCGTTGGCCGTGCCGGCATCGACGACGCGGGACAGTTCGGCGGCCATGCTCGGCAGGTGGCAGGTGCCCAGCACGCCGCCCAGGAGGCTGATGCCGTAGAGCATGATCCCCGCGGCACCGGCGCCGTACACCGCGTACTTGAGCGCCGCCTCCGAACTCGCCTTGCGGCCCTTGAGCAGCCCGGCGAGCGCGTAGGAGGGCACCGACGCCATCTCCACGGCCATGAAGGTCATGAGGAGGTGGTTGGCCGACGCCATCAGGCACATGCCCAGCGTCGCGCCCAGCACGAGCGTGTAGAAATCGGCACCATCCTCGTGGTCGGGGATGCCCGAGGCCTTCGTGAACGGGATGTAGCAGGCGAGGAAGCCCATCAGCAGCAGACGGATGTAGGCGGTCAAGGCGTCGTACACGAGCAGGCCGCCGAAGATCTCCTGACGCACGGCGCCCGCCCCCGTGGCCAGGCCCGCCCCCGGCAGGCCCCGCAGGTCGGACCACGCGAACCACAGGCCGAAGCAGACGCCGCCGAGGGCGACGAGCCCCGCGTCGAGCCGGCGGAGCACGGGCAGCATCCGGCACAGCAGCACGAGGACGATCGTGGCGGCCAGGCACAGCTCGGTGCGAAACAGCGGCAGCGACACCGCGAGGGTGTCGTTGAGCGAGCCGGTGATGAGCGAGCCGAGATTCACGGTCGTGTTCCTTTGCGTGTGCCTCTGCGTGGTTCGGGACCGGGGACGACGTCCTCCGCCCCGCGGCTAGCGTGCCGCCCCTCGCCCGCCG
>Ga0214917_10001192_pt1 | contig 33809 bp, 8 predicted proteins | sample LL_1208_BB_MetaG_FD_177983 | JGI IMG/M metagenome (GOLD analysis project Ga0214917, IMG submission 177983) | Freshwater microbial communities from Lake Lanier, Atlanta, Georgia, United States - LL_1208_BB | ecosystem: Environmental > Aquatic > Freshwater > Lake | place: USA: Georgia | collected... | reverse complement strand
ATTTGTTCTAATTGTTCGGGCAAGTATATGGTATTGACGCTGTCCTCAAACTGTCTGATTTTTTCTATGGTCTCGTGTACTTCTTGGATAGATGGACAGGGTCTAGGATCTTCCCAGCGTGTGAATTGGTTGTTAGAGATTTCCCACTTTGCACCAGGTCTAAGTAGGTGCATGGCAGTATCTATGCCCATTAAACGATATGCTTTGGTTGTCATGTTACCTCACTTTATGATTAATTAATACACTTAGCACCCGGACGAAGCAGGTGCATAGCTGTGTCGATACCCAGAAATTTATAAACTTTTGTAGTCATGTTATTGATTGATTTTGATGATTACGATACCGGAGGAACCCGCAGCAGCAGAAGAAGGATTGATGGAACCACCGCCACCGCAACCACTAAATACAGGCCCGGGGCTTGCATTGCTTGTCGGTGTTCCTCCGTTATTGCCTAATGACGAACCACCCGTACCGGCAACAGGCGTGCCACCTCCAGCACCACCACCGCCACCACTAGCATAAGTTACAGAAGAACCGGATATAGAGTTTGCCGTCCCATCGCCGCCGTTTCCAGCGACAACCTGAACACCATTGGTTCCTGCGCCAGCAGAACCGCCACCACCACCACCGGATAAACCAACTCCGGGTTGTTGACCTGATGCGCCGCCATTATTGCCCTGACTGGGACTTGTTGAAGGTGTATTACCTGATCCACCAGTACCACTACCGTCGCCGCCACCACCACCTGACCCACCGCTCGCACCGTTTGCAGCGCCTGTGTAACCACCTCTTCCACCGGCAGTAGAAACAATTCCGGGCGATGCAAAAGGAGATGGACTAGACCCGCCAACAATAGATGAGTTGTTGCCGCTATTATTAGCCGCACCCCCACCACCTACGATAATCGTGTAATCGCTTCCAGCGCTAACTGATTGTGCTGATCCAGTTCTATACCCTCCAGCACCACCGCCACCACCTGATCCACCGCTTGTGCTACCACCCCCACCACCCGCAACCACAAGGTAGTCAACAGAGGTCACACCCGTAGGACATTTCCACGTAGTCGTGCCTTTGAACACAAAGACGGTTTGGCTAGGTACGGTGTACCTGAGGATGACGATACCGGAGCCGCCTGCGCCGCCTGTTGCAGAGCTACAACCACCGCCACCAGAGCCTGTGTAAATAGTACCAGCATCTCCAGGAGTTGTACCCGTTGTGCCGTTTCCTCCTAATGAGGATGACCCACCTGTTCCCGGAACGCCACTCGGTGTAGAAGAAGCGCCGCCACCGCCTGCGGCATAGGTTACAGATGTTCCGGATATGGACGATGTTTGCCCATTACCACCGTTGCCAGCATTTGGATTACTTGCGTTACCACCTGATGTGCCAGCACCACCTCCGCCACCAGCAGCAAACGGTTGAGCAAATGTAGCTGTACCACCGTTGTTGCCTTGAGATGGAGATGTCGACGGCGTATTGCCAGTTCCTGCAAGCGGCGCAAGATTTCCAGCCCCACCACCAGAACCACCATTTTGTCCATTTAAGTTTGATGAACCGGTCCAACCGCCACCTCCGCCACCACCGTAAGACTTAATAGTATTTGTACCGGCTCCTGATGGGCTTTCAGAAATAGGAGAGCCTGCTATCGATGAGTCTATTCCATTATTGCCTTTTCCGGTTCCAGAAGCCCCACCAGCACCACCACCTCCAACTGTAATAGTGTAATTATTACCTGCGCTCACTGATATACCAGTTCCAGTTCTAAACCCGCCTGCACCACCTCCACCACCATTGGAATAACCACCACCCCCACCACCAGCCACCACCAAATACTCAACTTCTGAGACCCCAGCAGGGCAAGTCCACGTTGAGGTAGCCGTAAAGGTTTGGACTATAGTGTATCCACCTAGGAATAAGCTGGCAAAATTACTGGTAATCCAACCTTGCGTACTATCCATATAGACTAATTCTAAACTACTAAATCTGGTACTTAATGTAGCATTGGTAGTCATTCCCCGCAACTTTAAACCATTAGGATTAATTGTTATAGCATTTGTGTTAAATGTACCGGCATAATCTACTAACTTAACTGTGTTACCCAGTGCGGCTGAGGCAGGTAGCGTAACTGTGACTGCACCCGATGAGGTATTAACCGGATAGGCATTACCGGCCGTAGCTAGAAAATTCGCAGCTTGCACGGCTTGCCAGGTCACGCCCCCGGCTGCGGCCGCACCAGCCGGTCCAGTAGCGCCAGTAGCACCAAAAGCACCACCGCCTTGTATTTGTGTGCCAGCAGGTAACACTATATTAGCACCACTGGCACCAATGGTAGCCGAACCAATTACCATAGCATTGGCTACACGAATATTATCAACTGCAAACGGTGATTGAGCCATAGTTTACTCTACTACCACTTCCTGCCAACTCTCAGAATCCTCATCCCAATAATACATGCGTTCGGGATCAGGATAGGCCACTGGTGCTTGCCAATTGCCAGTTTCTGTGTCTAACAGCCAACTTGGATAGGGCTGCGGTGGAACAAAAGCGTCAATGTCAGGCTTATACGTGTAGCCAATACTGGCATAATTTTTTCTAAGAGGTGTACCACCCAACCGATGCTCACCAGCCACAGTATTATAACTGGTCTGTATCCAACGACTGGGGTCACCAACAGCACCGCTGTCAATGAAATCTTGTTCGGCCACAATAACCTGTATAACTAGATTATTGTCGTCAATTTGAGCAAAATGACTCATGGTACTGGGATCTCCTATTGACTATTTATTACAATAATAGTTCGGTTAGCTCACGAGTGTCACCAATTTCGCCCACAGGAAAGGTATTAAAACTGAGACTGATCCTAGTATCTTCGCTCTTGGTAGTTTCAACCATGTGTGTGAGACTGCTGGGAAACAAGATCAATGCGCCGGTCACGGTTTCAAACCACCAGCTTTCCGAATTATAAAGATTGAAATTTTCGGTGGGTAGTTTAATTTGTTGGTAACCTGACCGGTAAAAGTAAATACGATCTAGTTTGGCATCAGTTTGAACGTAGAGCACACCACTGATGAAACTGTTAGGATGCTCGTGTTTGTGATGAAACTGTCCAGGTTTGGTATAGTTACACCAGCTTTGTGTGACTCTGAGATTTACTTGACGCTTAGGAGCATAGATCTGTGTGAGATATTGTTCTATGCTGGTCTGTACAAAGTCGGCTAGATCACTGAGTTCAGGGCTTTTAAGTACGTAGTTATCTTCGCTGCTGGTGTTGCCCATGTTAGATCGTTGTGGTAAATTTAAGATGTGTTCAAGTTCAACACCGGTATAGGGTCTGCCAAGATTGAAAAATGCCACCGGTGTTGGAAAAAGTGCATGAATATTCATAGGGCCTCTAGAGTTATACTAGTAATTAGCCCTGTGCCAGGGGCGAAGTTTTATATATTACCGAACTGGCAGTGGTTGGGTGGGCGGTTCAAATCCCGAATATAAGGCTCGGCCACGTGTCCATCTTAGGTCTGCTATGTATCCATCCCAGTTTGTTGCACCTGCGTAAGTTGCACCTACTATTAATCTATCATTAGACGCAACTGCGGGATTAGCCAATACTGGGCTAGCTTTAGTACCTACTAACACACCATTGAGGTATACCCTCAATGTTGTGTCCGAACTTGAATAACTATAAGCGATGTGATTCCAAGACAGAATAGGTATAGTAACACCGGTAAACGAGTTGTCTGCGCCGCTGCTACTTAAATAAATTATGCTGTTAGCTGGATCAACTGAAAAACTCCATCCTCTATTAATATTACCAGCATTTGCAGGCCCACACGTCGCAAGGCATTTAAGCACTGATCCTGTTTTATAGAACCAACATTCAAATGTCCAATTCAAGCCAGTACCTGAAATATTGTAAAAAGGAGTATGGTCAACCGGTGCCTGACAGTAATCACCTGTACCATCAAAATATATACTTGGTGGATTGGCCACCTGTGTGCCAAATGGGTTAAAGTCCGCAACTCTAGCATCACCGTTACGAGTAATGGCAAAATTGTTTGTGCTGAGATCGCGGAAACGATTGCTGGCGCAGGTTAATAATGAAGCACCAGCACTAGATAAGCTACTGGTAGCGGGTGTAAAGTTTGCTGTATAAAGTGCGGTACCTTTAATAATTCTAAGATTAGAAATATAACCCTTAAACGGTCCATTACTATCACCCTGTCTTATTCCTATAAACACAGGCGAACTAGCTGCTGCATTTATTGATGGGGTATAGGTCCATGTTGATAGTCTAACTCCATTCCAAAATTGATAAATTGTAGTTCCCGATCTGACAACGACCGCATGATTCCATTTTGAAATATAATCCGAAGTTCCTATGTTTGCTCTTGTTCCATAATCACCGGGGCCATTTCCTTCTGTTGTACCACTCACCGGACTAAAATATAAATTTATCACACCGGACTCGTTAAGAATATACCATTGCCATGCAGCTATAGACGCAGTTATATTAATTTGATATTTGTGTATCAGCGAGTACGCTCCGCCGGTACTTAGAGCTCCGTTGCAGTAAATCCACATCTCCATTGTAAAATCACTTAATCCTAAATTAAACGCTTCATTGTGTGCCACGTTTAGATAATCACCACTGCCATCGAAATACACACTGTAGTTGGTCATTAGTGGACCAAAGTTCGCTTCTCTAGCATCAGCCACAGTTTCTAACACGTTGCTGGTATCTTGATCGGCAACAGCAGCATCGGTGAAGTTGAGGAGTAGGCTGGTGTCAGCAGTGGCAGTGACTGGTGCTGTTGGAACGGTTAATGTAGTTTGTGTAGGGTCGTAGACAGAAGACCCATTGACAATTCTAGCAGATGATAAGTAACCGATAATTTCTCTAGATGCAGTTAATTGGCTTCCAATAATTAAAGGATTAGCCGATCCATCGTTAATAGATGTTGCTGATCCTGTTGCTGTCCTAGTGCCGTTAAGATATAAACTCATCGTTGTACCGTTAGAAACCATTGCTATATGGTTCCATTGATTAAGCGTCGCAGCAGTTGATGAGGTTATTGATGTTCCGTAATTGTTGTAAATAAATTGCGGTACAGTACCAGTGTTATAACGAAGAACCCAATACCCCGTACCAGCAGAATTGTTTAAGCTGAATAAATGTTTGTCAGATAGTGCGGCGGTTGGATAACTCCAACATTCAATACAAAATGACTTAGAGCCTAGATTCCACGCTGCATTTGCCGGAACACTCAAATAATCCCCGGTGCCATCAAAATATGCCGATCCACCTTGAATAGCAGGCACATAGGGTCTATTAAATGGCCCAAAATGTATAAGTGCTAAAGGAGTTCCGGGCGTATTATTAACAAGATCTTTAGTTGACGGGAACAATCCTGCCCAAAGATACTCGGTGCCAAATATACCTGCTGCCACATTTGGTCCAGTGTGTCCGGGTTTACCTCGCTCCAGCGGACTGGTTGCCACTGTAAAATTACCAGTAACCAAGCACTGATTCTTAATTATTCTTAGATTAGAAACATAACCCTGGAACTTACCTGAACTGTACCAATTGTTAGCAATAATGTTAAAATAAAAGTTGTTAGTCATGAAGTTACTGCTGGCTCCCCAGCCACCACTGGTTGTAAACACACCTTCACTAACACCATTTATGTATAGTTTTACAGTAGCCCCAGTACGAGTACCCATTACATGATACCATACTCCTTTTTGTATTACTGTGGTACCTAGCACATTAGCGCCTGCGGCACCGTTACCTTTACTATTAGAACCACCAAAGTTAAACACAGGTGTGGATCCACTAGCTCCACTAATACCTAGACTGCCACTGCCCCCGTAGGGTTCACCAAGAGTTCCTGCATTAAAAATTTCAGCGAAACCATCTGATACGTATGCTTCCCAATAGACCCAGCACTCTAGGGTGTAGTCTCCGGTGCCTACGTTGACTGGACCTGTGCCAAAATCGATGCCGTCGGGAGCACCTACACCACTGTACCAGCTATAACCGCTTTTACTGAATGGCGATATAGTGCCTTGTGTAACATTGCCATTACGTGTTATTAGAAAGTTATTAGCACTGGCGTCTTGGAAACCGTGATTGTTGTGCGGTTGGCGATGTTGTAGAGTTAATAACTGTGTATTGGCCGTGGCAGTAAGTGATGATGTAGTAGGTGTAAAGTTAGCAGTGTAGACTGCGGTTCCTTTTACTATCCGAATATCAGCCATATAACCAACATAATACTGTTCAACTGTATAACGTCGACCTAAAGTTAAGTAAGTTGAGTCAGAAAAATTCTGAGAACTTGTAAATGAGTTTGTTGACTGTCCATTGATATAAACAGTAACAGTTGTACCATTTCTTACTACCGCTATGTGATTCCAGGTATTTAAATTTACACTTCCGGATGCTAAATCGCCACTAGCGCCACAGAAAACAAGTAAATTTGTTGTACCTGTATTAAAGTATCCGCCTAATAAATTTGTATTAGCTCCATCTATGCGTAAATCAAATATGTATCTGTAATCGGTGGTACTAGTCAAATAGTACCATCCCTCAATAGTAAAGTTGCCTGACCCCATTGCTAAACTTGGGCTTGTTGGACTCACCACTCTGCTGGATCCATTGAAGTACATGCTTCCTGCAGTACCAGTGTTGGTCAAGTTAAATGGATTAAATGTTCTAACTGCTGCGTCACCGTTTCTAGTTATGGTCGAATTATTTGCACTACCATCCGCAAATCTATTAGTATAGCAGGCTAGTAAACTAGTATTGGCTATAGCAGTTAATGGTGCAGTAGGTGGTGTAAAGTTATCGGTATAAACCGCAGTACCTTTTACTATACGTAAGTTTGACAAGTAACCTATAATTAAATACTGCGAGTCATTTTGGTAACGTGACCCAACTCTTATTGATTTTCCACCAGTTGAAATAGTTGTGCTATCAGTGGCAGTAGATAACGCTATACCATTCGCAAATAAACGTAATGTTGTGCCCGACCTAGATACTGCAATATGAGTCCATTTATTATAATAACCAGTGTAACTAAATGTAACTGGCGCATTAAAGTAAGAAGGCAAAAAACCCATTTGATCAGCGGTATTAGTAAAGCCTAACAGCCACGAAGGGTTAGCACCAGCTACATTCATTGACGTAACAATTCCTGCGTAGGCCACCGATGATGTTAAGTAAGCCCAACATTCAATTGTAAAATCACCTGTGCCAAAGTCAAATGCTGTATTGGTGGGTATATCAAGAAAATCTCCGGTGCCGTCAAAGTACACAGACCACCCGGTGCCATATGGAGTAAAGTTTGTAGCTCGACTGTCGCCCACGGCAGTGATTTGGAAATTGTTGGCACTAGCATCACGTAAGATATGATCACCGGTACCACCAGGCAATAATAATACTGTGCCGGAAGTTACTGCGAGATTAGCTGTGGGCACAGTGGGTTGATAACGTGCTACACCACGAGTGATACGATAATCAGATAAGTATCCGTTGACATAATAGCTATCAGTTGTGCCATTTGCGTATGCCCGTCGACCTATCCAGACTGGATGATTGTGAACTATGTTGATTCCTGAAAAATCGCCGCTGCCGGATTGAATTCCGTTAACGTAAATATACCCTGTATTACCGTTTCTAACAAGCGCAACATGATACCATTGATTTAATCCTGTAGAATTTACACTGCTATAAATTCCTCTATTCCCAGATGGTGCAAATGTATTCCTTATGTCGCACCACCACTGATATCCACTTCCATTATTTTGATGATAGAATTGAAAATCTTCATAATTTATATCAAAGGCCATTTGATAATTTATTGTAAAGTAATACCAAAATTCTATTGTGAAGTTGCCTGTTCCAAAAGAAGTCATCGTACTAGATGCCGCAGGAATAGCTAAATAATCCCCAGTCCCATCAAACGACATGGAGCTAGTGTTGGCAAATTTCACAACTGCACGACTATGACGTGCGTCGCCCACAGTTTCTGCAACATTACGACCGGTCGCATCTTCTATGCCGTCGGCGGTGAAATTGAGTAACAGGCTGGTCGCGGCAGTGGCAGTGACGGGTGCTGTGGGAATAGGCGATGATGTAACGCCCGAACCTTTTATGATTCGAAAATCAGTCATATAGCCATTGAACGCTTGTCCTTGATTACTTACTATCGAGCAAATAGTAAAAGTAGTGCCAGCACCTGTTAAGCTAACATTATTAGAAGCTGAGTAAACAGAAACTCCATTTACAAAAAATCTTAGAGTCCCTGAAGATCTTGTCCAAACTACATAATTCCATTGTCCGGCAACGATCCCTGAACTTCCTAAGAACTGCGATGTACCATCATATATATAAGGTAATCCAGATGCACTAAACCCGATTGAATAAAGCGTGGCAGTTGCTGCGGCCCTAGGATCTATAATAACCATAGCGGCTAGTGTGGGAACATAAAACCAACCACCGATTTCAAAATCGCCAGTTCCAAGTTGTAAAGCAGTTACATTATTAACTGTTAGATAATCCCCGGTACCATCAAAATACCCCGATCCACCATGAACAGCAGCACTATAAGCAGCAGAGGCAGCGAACGGTGACCAGGCTTGAACTTTAGAGACTGTGTTTACACTGATACTATAATTATTTCCACTACTATCAATAGCTCTATTCGCATTTGCTACTAATAGATTAGTGTTTGCTATTGCAGATAATGCTGTTGTGGGTACAGTAAATGTTGCCGAATAGACAGCTGATCTAACAATTCTAGCGTTTGAAATGTAACCATTAAAATATGCAGTATAACCGCCACCAGATGTCTGAACAATTCCACCAATCTGTACCCCGGTAGCAATACTAGCTATAGAAAATCCTGTCCCTGTAGCAACTCGTTGTCCATCTTGATACAGTGATGCCGCCCCGGCAGCGGTCAAAACCACAGCACAATGCACCCATTGATTTAACGGAAATGTAGCTGAATTAGTAACGGTGTAATTACTAGAGTTATAAAAATTAGCTATTAGCTGGTTTGATCCATTAATTGCTAGATTGAAGTATTGATAATAATTTCCAGTTCCTAAATTAGAGGATACCAGTGACGTAAATGTTGAAGTTGCAGCAGTTGCGTATGCCCAGCATTCGATGGTTAAATCAGTACCGGAATAATTTGTATTCGTGTCCCATCTTTGATATCCTGCACCGCCAACAAAAATGCTCCATCCCGCAGGACTGAATGGACTAAACGTACCTTGCGTAGCGTTTCCGTTACGAGTGATTAAATGATTGTATGTGCTGGAATCTCTAAAGGTATGATTGTTGTGTGGTTGACTGTTTTGTAAGGTCAACAACTGTGTATTTTGTATAGCTGTGAGTGGCGCATCGGGAAGTGAGAAACTGGATTTGTACACAGCAAAAGTAGATATACGAAAATCTGTTAAATAACCATGTAAGTATTGTGTTGACCAATTACCCGACGATGCCCCTCGACCTATGTTATACAATGATTGTATATTACTTGGAATTCCGCTAAGAGTCCCGGTGGCTTTTGATACACCATTTATGTATCCTGTAACTGTAGTAGAATTTCGAACTACTGCAAGGTGAGTCCAAAGTCCAATTGGAATTTCTGCATCAGTATATACATAATCTATTATTGCTGTACTATTAAAAATGGCTTGAAAAGATCTTCCACTCGCACCTTCGCGTACTGCTATATACATACCAGTTGAAGAATCTGACGAGTTACCTAAAATATGATTATGGTTACCAGTTGATGATCCTCCTCTGTTAAACCAAACTTCAACAGTAAAATCACCAGCAAACAAATTTACCGGATTTACAAATGTTAAGTAATCGCCATTGGCATCAAAATACATGCTGCTGGGATAGTAACGGCCCTGTGCTGTGCTTAATTTGGCATCACCTATAGTTTCAAAATTCACACGCCCAGCCTCATCTCTAATGGCAGCGTTGGTAAAATTCAATAACAATTGTGTACCATACACTGATGTTACCTGCGAACTAGCAGGTGTAAAGTTGGCCGTGTATAAGGCAAAGCCTTTTACTACTCGTGCGTTCGAAACATATCCATAATAGTTGCCACCACCGGTTCCCCAAGCTCTGCCTGTTATAAATGCTAGATCAGTTCGATTGACGTTATAGGTATTTGTAGTAGTTGTGCCAGCTTGACCATTGACATAAACAGTGACCGAGCCCGATGATCTCACCGCTGCAATATGATTCCAAGCATTGGTTACGATTAATGCTGGACCTGTATGGCTATTTCCGTGCCCTAGTAGGAAGAAAGCAGTTTTAGTACTTGTTCCCGAGTTAATACCAAGTAAAAAGTAGTTGTTACCACTTTCACTCATTGTCATTATATTTTGGTTATCCTGATTGACCGTAGGATAAATCCAACATTCTACAGTAAAATCACCTGTGCCCATAGCAAAGGCTGTGCCAGCTGGTGCAGAAACTGCATCTGATAAGGTGTTAAAGTATGCTGAGCCACCGTGTGTGGTCGCTGAGTATGCGGCAGGCGGGAATGGTGAGAAGGCTTGTACTGTGACATCACCATTCTTAGTTAAAGCAAAATTATTGGTACTCGCATCGATTAAACGATTGCTTTGGCAGGTAAGTAGACTGGTGCCTGCTATAGCTGTCAAAGGTTGGGTTGGTGGCGTAAAGTTTGTAGTGTAGACAGCGGTACCTTTAACAATACGAAGATTTGACATATAGCCAAAATATTCCTGACCGGCACCGCCACCAAACCTACCGATAGTTACCGCTTGAGCTGCGTAATTATTTGAATCACTTCCACTTGTACTAAGTTGTCCATTTACAAAAACCCGCGTTGTGCCCGACTGTCTTGATACAGCAAGGTGACTCCATTGATTAGGAGAAACTGTTCCCCCATTTAAGTAAAGTGTACCGCTTGTCCCTGTCGTTGGGTTGTAATAAGAAATCCTATTTTGATAATAAAAAAGGGTTCCACCGTTGCTTCCGTGTTCAATAATGTAAAAATTTCCCGACCCAGATGTCCACGTTGATGCTGTAGGGAAGACCCATACCTCCCAAGTAAAATCTCCAGTTCCATAAGCAAAAGCTGCATTGCTCGCTAAACTTAAGTAATCGCCAGTCCCATCAAAATAGTTACTCCAACCACCGTTGCTAAATGGCGAGAATGTTCCTTGTGTGGTGTTACCATTGCGTGTGATGGTGAAGTTGTTTGCGCTTGAATCTAGGAAAACATTATTAGTAGCGTTGTTAGCGCCAGACCCAGTAACCAATACCGCAGTATTGGCAGTGACAGTTAATGCTGTGCTGGGAAACGTTGCGGGATATATAGCACGACCAACCGCAAAGCGTAGATCGGCAATATAACCGTTAAAATATGTAGATAAATCACCATTACCGCCTGTTCTCCAACTATCGCCACTAATGCCCGACAACCAAGTAGTAGGCGGTGTAGGTGAACTATTTGTCGAATCTACACCGTTTATAAAAATCTTACTGGTAGATCCTGTAAACACATAAGCTAGATGTATCCATGAATTAAGTGTAATCTGTGACGATGCTCTGCACATAGACCAAGCAGATCCATTGAAATACCCAAAGGCTGGGTATAACCCAACTCCCCATGTTGAACCGCTGTCAAATCCAACCTGTAGTGCTATTGTGTTACCACCACCAGTATATTGCTCACAAAAAAGAGACCCTGAAGTAGCGGCTAGTAAGTAAACCCAAGCTTCAACGGTAAATGGCGTGGTTGTAGTCGCCAAGGAAAATGCCGAAGTAGTTGGGATCGAGCAATAATCCCCAGTCCCATCAAAATACATGCTGCCTGCAGTACCGGTGTTGGTCAAGTTGAATGGATTGAAACTTGTGACAGATAATGAGCCATTTAAAGTAATAGGAATATTATTAGAGCTTCCATCTATAAATCTATTACTGCTACAAGCTAATAAGGTTATACTACCAGTTAACAATGTTGCGATGTTAGCTCCACTGTGTACAATAGATGTAGAATTAAGTGGCAAATTGGTAGGCGTAAATGTTCCTGTGAATATAGCCTGATTCTTAATTATTCTTAGGTTTGAAATAAACCCATTAAATTGACGATTGCCAGTTGAGAAAAAAGATAAGTTACCTATTCTATTTGTAGAGCCGCAAGTGTAATTAGTACTATCTGTGTAATTATTACCGGATTGAATACCATCTACATAAATTTTAGTCGTGCCACTTGTTCTTACTACTGCAATATGGATCCATTTATGAAGGGAAACAGCTGAGGTAGTGATAGCTGCAATACTGTTTATCTGTAGTTCTAAGTTACCATTGCTTATAGTCAGTGACGGATAAGGTCCTTGAGTTGATGCAGGTCTGAAATCAAAAATAACATTTTCGGAGCCATTGGCAGTTCCAATAGTGGTAAAAAAGGCCCAACATTCAATTGTAAAATCAGCTGTGCCAAGTTGTAGTCCAGAATTGCTGCCCATTTCTAAATAAGATGAACTGCTAGCAAATAATCCTATACCCCACCCAGTCTGGTATGGACTAAAACTACTTGCTCTAACATCACCATATGGTGTTAGCTGAAAACTATTGTTACTGGCGTCTGATATGACCGACGCATTAGCAGCGGCATTTAGTAACAAGCTAACATTCGAGAAAAATGGATCTGTGGCACCAAATATTACTGCCAGGTTAATGGACCAAGTTATAGCAATTGTTGACGATCTATTAGTAACATTGGCAGTGGCAGTTAGGTTGCCACTTATAGTAGTGGCTGTGGTGTAGCCAGTGGGCGTACCAGTTATTTGACTGCCTGATACTGCCAGACCAGTGGGCAAATTGTTGGCTGTATAAACAATGTTTTGTCCACCAGCTGACGTAGCCGACAATGCCTGTGTGACCGAGCTACCGGCTGTAACTGAAATAGTACTGTTGGCAGTGGGCGTGGCCCAGGAGACCACATCCTGTAGTGTTTGGAAGGTAACTGAGATATTGCTGGATCTGTTGGTAACCGCCGATGTAGCACGTAGTGTACTGGCGGTATTACCTACTGCGCCTAATGTACCTGATGCTGTGCTGCCCGACACTGTAACATTGGCAGGTAAGGTGAACCCTGAATAACTGACTGCGCGACCAGCTGCTGAAGTGGCCGACAATGATTGACTAACCGAACTAAATTCATAACCAGTGATCACAGCAGCATTGCTGGGTGTTGACCAAGTGACCACATCTGGGTTAACAACAAAGTTAACAGTGCGATTGGCTGTGCGTAGTGTGTTGGCACTGGTAGCTGTAATAATACTGGCCGTGTTGGCTACTGCGTTGGGCGCACCAACAATGGCATTACCCGAGATGGTGACATTGGCAGGCAAGTTTGCACTGGCAAAAGACACAGAACGATTGGAAGCTGCTGTGGCCGACAGTGCTTGGTTGATGTTGTCAAACTCATAGGCAGCGACAGTGGTGTTATCTGCTGGTGAGACCCAGCTAACTACATCAGTGTTGACTGTAATACTAAAATTACGTAAGGTACTTTGGTTTTCTAAGTCACGTGCTTCAATGGTAAAGTTATAGGTAGTGTTAGTAGCAGTGGCCTGTGTGGTACCTGTGATAGTAGCACCCGACAGTGAGATACCTGGTGGTAAACTGCCCGATGCTAGTACATAACTGACTGTGCTGTTACTGGTAGCTGATAGAGTTACGTTGGCAATAGTACCAAGTTCATAACCAGTGGCCACACTACCAGCTGCTGGTGATGACCAAGTTGGAAATCCTGAATAACTAACACCAGGTACCAGAATAGCTGTGCCGCCATCACTGTTGATCACATACATTACATAAGTGCCAGCTGCTTGTGCAGGAACCTGTACTCTTAGTTGGTTTGAGCTAACATAGCTAACTGAAGTAGCTTGAATATTATTAATCAAAACCTGTGGTACGCTGACAAAACCTGATCCATTGACTAATATATAACCGCCGGCTGTGTCTACTGCGGTGTCGTCTAGCACAGTCCAGGTGTTGGTGGTGACCTGTATGTTGGCAATCTTGGGACTAGTTGCTGATGCAATTACACTGACATCATCAGTGGTGGCCACATTGACATTGCCAATGCGTGTGCCTGACGGTAATTGCAGACTACTACCAGTAGAGCTCAGTGTAGCACCACCTAAAAATAATGTATTACCTGACAAGTATAGATCACGCCAACGCATAGATGACGAACCTAAATCATAAGTGACATTGCTGGCAGGAACAATGTTGCTGGTGACCGCGGTAAGGTTAGCATTTACACCAGTGGCACCCTGTGGACCAGTGCTGCCAGTGGCACCCACTGTGCCGGGTGTACCGGCCTCGCCCGTAGCGCCTGTGGCACCTGAGCCGGTAGCACCTGCGGGGCCGGTAGCGCCAGTGGCTCCAACGGGACCAGTGGCACCGGTTACTACTGCTGTACTTGACAGTTGCCATGAAGACCCGTTCCAGGTCCATTGATTACCGTCAAATGTGTATGTTTGGTTTAGGGTTGGGTTACTAGGAAAATTAGCTGGCATAATATACTATTTAACGATTTGGAAAAGGTTGGGTAGCGGGCTCAAACGCACCATAAACTGCTCGTCTATGAACCTTAACATCTGCAATATAGCCTTGAAAATCGTAACCCGATAACCCAGGGATATTGCCACCTACTCTAAATGACTGAGTATTGAGATAATAACTGGCTGCGCTTTGGCTAGTGGTTCCTACACTAACGCCGTTAAGGTATAAGGTCCATGTATTACTGTATCGTACCATTGCTACGTGGTTCCAGGTATTAATAGCAAAGGAATTACTAGAACTTGTGATTATTACGTTCCAACTGCCGTTTCCATTTAACATACGAGCACCGCCAGCGACGGCATGCACTGTTAAACCAATTCCATAGTTATTAGCATTAAAAAACCCCATAAGAATTTGTTCATTACTACTCTTTTGACTATAGAACCAACATTCCATGGTAAATTGATCTGTATTAAAATTCATTAGATCACCACTACCATACCATATTTTCTGAACAGTACATTTTAGCCCATCAGTGGTGCCATCAAAATAAATTGATGGTAGCGAAGCTGTTTGGTTACTAAACGGGTTAAAATCTACTATACGTGCATCACCGTTACTGGTAATGGCAAAATTGTTTGTGCTGAGATCGCGGAAACGATTGCTGGCGCAGGTTAATAATGAAGCACCAGCACCGGATAATGCACTGGTAGCGGGTGTAAAGTTTGCGGTGTAGAGGGCTGTACCTTTTACGATACGCAAATTTGATATGTAGCCAGTGAAAGGCTGTCCCCCGTCAGATAAGGCACCAATTGATCTTGTGCTCGCGGCATAATTATAACTATCTGCTGCAGAGGCAACCTGGGCACCATTTACAAATAATCTCAATGATGTACCTGCCCTTGTAGAAGCGATGTGGTACCAGACGTTAAGTGAAAACGTAAAATTTCCAATCGCAGTAAATCCAGAGCCGTAGGGATTGACAGTAACCGCTGTGCCAGCACCATTTAGAGAAACTAACAATGCGCTAGCAGCGCCTCCACCTATAAATGACCCGTAATTGCTACCGCCAGGAAACGCTGTTGGGTAAATCCAGCACTCCACCGTAAAGTCTCCAGTCCCCATTTGCAATGAAGCGTTATCTGGGGCGTTTAGGTAGTCACCACTACCATCAAAGTACACACTGTAGTTGGTCATAAATGGTCCAAAATTAGCCAGTCTGGCTTCATTTTGTGTAGTTATACCATATTTGCCTGCAAAGTCTACTATAGCGGCCTCATTGCCTCTAATCAATAAATTTGTAAGACTGTCAATGACAGGTGCAGTCAGTGAAGGAGTAAATGCTTGAGTATACTTGACATAACTATGTATTTGTATGTCGCTCATGTACCCCAAGAAATATCCAGTGCCACAATTGATTAAATAGAAAAACCATTTATTAGCAGCACCACTGGTCTCGCCACAGTGCAGCAGATCACGTCCAGAGTTGCCCGAAGCCGTATGATCAGCTCCTCGTCCGATGTAAAGAGGATCATTGTTGTTATAAATTGTGGCACTGACTGTTTTGGGGTTTCCAGAATCTGAACGCCCATCTACCCAGAAATTCAAAACTGTGCCTGATCTAGTAACTGCAACGTGTGTCCAACATCTTGTATGGATTCTAGTACTACCTGTCACTGTGCCAGAACTAGTACCGTTCCAATGAAAACCTAAATTAACAGTGTTAGAGTCATCATTTCTATCTAAATATAACCATAACTCTATGGTAAAATCCCTAGATCCGAATTGGAACATAGTACTAGCCGGTAATTCTAAATAATCAGCTACACCATCAAAATACACACTACCGCCATGCTGTGTGGGGTTATAGGCTGCTATAGGGAAAGGACTATAATGATGTATGTTAGGATAATCACCATTCATTGACCCCGTTGATTTCCATTTCAATGGGCTATCATCCCTGAACATGGGACTGGCGTTCATTAACACTCTTGTCCCAGGAACACTGGACAATGGTTCTGTTGGCACATTAAAATTACCAGAGTAAAGAGCACGACCGACCACTACTCTATGATTACTGAGATTTCCAACCATACCAAGGTTATTATACCAGGGCACGCTACCTACACACCACCAATTATCAGGTATGGTATAACTGTATGTACCCGATGTCATTAGCTGTCCATCCATAAACAATTTATAAAAATCGGCGCCTTCCCTTACCACAGCAAAGTGATACCATCTTGCCAATTCAATGGGTACAGTAAATGAAAATCTATCGCCACCGTTTATATATAGTCTAAATACATTTGATGCTGCACTGCCGTTATTCTTGATGAATATGAAATTACCTGCGCCGCCTGTATTACCATGTCCAAACAACCACATCCAGCCATTACCGGCACCATATCCACTAAAACTGGCCCAAATTTCAGCAGTAAAACTTTGTGTACCACCTAAAGATACTGCGGAATTATCTGATATATAGATATAATCGTATGGACCGCCGTGATATGTACTGTAGTATCCTGTCCCCCAATACGGACTGTTAGATGTTGTAGAAATATTATTATAACGCTTGACCAACCACTGGTTAGCACTGGAATCTTGTGGATAATTATTATTGTGTGGTTGTTTATACTGTAAAGTCAATAATCTGGTATTCGCTATTGCAGTCAGTGGAGTGGTAGTTGGAGTAAATGCACTGGTATATACAGCAGTGCCATCTACTACACGAAAATTGCTGATATATCCTGTAACATAATACACACTGAGATTACTAGCAATACGGAATTGAGTGATGTTAGCTCCGGGGGTAAAACTATTAGACCCAGCTAATTGTCCGTTGATATATCCAGAAGTTGTAGTACCGTTCCTAACAAAAACCACGTGATTCCAAGAGTAAGGAACCAAACTAACTGTGGTAAATGCAGATTGGCCAACGGCGCCGTTGTCGATAATCAATTGGTTGTTATTACACCAAGCATTAATTCTAACTGCATTTGCGGCATCCAGTGCCGACATCAGTGTTTGAGGACCGGTGGACATAGGATACCACCAAAGTTCTATGGTCCAGCTACCTTGCATACCGCCGGCAGGAAGGTTTAAGTAATCACCGGTGCCATCAAAATACATGCTACCCGCGGTACCGGTGTTGGTTAAGTTAAATGGATTATAACTTTGTACACTGGCATTATTATATCTAGTGACAGTAAAATTGTTTGTACTGGAATCTCTAAATCTATTTGATTGACAGGTAAGTAAACTGGTACCAGCAATGGCTTCAAGAGGAGCGGTAGGTGGAATAAAGTTTGTGGTATAGACTGCGGTACCCTTTACTAATCTTAGGTCAGAAATATAGCCTGCGAAACCTACGATCTGAGAATGACTGTAATCACCGATAGATACTGTTAGACTGGTATCAGTAAAGTTAGTGGCAACTGTGCTGACCGTATCAACTATACCATTTATATATAATTTGAATTGATTACTTCCTGTACCCTCTCGTACAACAGCAATATGCGTCCAAGTGCTAAAACTAATAGCCCTAGTAGATGTTAGTGCTGTATTAGTGTATATAAAATCAATTTTATTATCAGCATTAGCGGCTAAATGAAAATAATTATTACTGCTTGCAGCCTGAGTAAAAATAACTCCACCATAGTATGGGGCAGGACCTAGTGCTGTTCTATAAATCCAAGCTTCGAGAGTAAAAGCACCAGTGCCGTAGGCAAATGCTGACCCAGGTGGTATTGTAAGGTAATCAGCGTTACCATCAAAATACACCGACCAACCGGTGCCATATGGAGTAAAGTTTGTGGCACGACTGTCACCAAACACTGTGATTTGTGCGTTATTTACACTAGAATCTTTGGTTACAAAATTTCCTTGATTGAGATTTGACAATGACAGCACTGTATTATTAGTAATTGATAAATTGGCAGTGGGCGCAGCAGGTTGATAACGAGCTACGCCGCGAGTTATACGAAGATCTTGTATGTATCCTGTAAAGTACTCGCTACCAGAATAGGTGCTACCAATGGTAAATGGTGTAGAGAGATTTTCGTCCCAAGTCCAACTTGATGTACTAGCAACGTTTATACCATCAATATAAAGTACTGCATTTGTTCCAGATTTAATCAACGCAATGTGATGCCATCTATTAGCATATAATGTACCTACGCTACTACCATTGCTACCAAATACATAGGCACCACTCCAGCCAACCTGAATTCCACTACCTTGACCGGTCAAGCTTCTGATAAAAAATCCTGTACCTGTTGAGAATCTTGCCACCCATGCTCCAGTGCTAGGAACAGTAGGCATAAATGTCCAAAATTCTACAGTCCAAGATCCGTTACCTAATACTGGAGTTCCAACTGGCGATACAACAACTTGATCACCGGTACCATCAAACCACATAGAACTGGTGTTGGCAAATTTTGTCACTGCACGACTGTGACGTGCGTCGCCTACAGTTTCTACAACATTGCGACCAGTTGAATCTTCTACAGCGTCGGCAGTGAAGTTGAGTAAAAGGCTGGTCGTGGTGGTAGCTGTCGGTGGAGCTGTGGGAACGGTATAGGTTGTCTGTGTAGGATCATAGACTGCTACACCATTTACAGCTCTAAATCCTGCTAAATATCCGCGGATAGCATAACTTGTAGTAGAATCGGCATAACCTCCTATAGTAGTAGACCCACTAAAATTAACCGATGAGGAATGAGTTGCAGTCCCTTGTCTTACACCGTTAGACATTATAGACAGTGTAGTACCAGATCTTACCAACACAATATGATTCCATTGGTTTATTAACATCGATGAAGCAGGCGTACCTGATATAGTATTACCACTGCTACCATAATAATACAGATTACGACTATCAAAGGCACTATACCCAAATTGATAATTACTAGTCCCACTTAGAATTATTTGTATATCATCGTAAGCTAAAGGATAATACCAAAGTTCTACCGTAAAATTGCCTGAAAAATTAAAACTGTTATTGTTGCCTAAACTTAGAAAATCGCCAGTCCTATCAAAATATGCCGAACCACCGTGAATGGCAGCACTATAAGCAGCATTCACTGGCACAGGACTAAAACTCTGCACTTTAGCGCCGCTGGCAACTAAGCTGTGATTATTTGTGGAAAGATCTATAAATCTATTACTCTGACAGGTTAACAATGCCACTGTTCCACCCGACACTGAGGCAGACAATGGTGCAGAGGGCACAGCGAAATCACCGGCTCCATAGATACCAGTTCCGGCGGTAATTCTCACGCTGTGTATGTAACCTGTGCCTGCTGCGGTTGCTGAAGCTGTGCCAGTAAAGCACATTATACCTACATAGGCTGCATTGTCTTGCACGCTGTCACTAGTAGTGCCCAGTAAGGTAACTCGACCATTTAATGCACCATAAAAGTTATTGCCTATTCTATAAGCAGCTACGTGATTCCAAGCACCGGTAATAGGAGTACCAAAATAAGCATCAATTATCTTAACAGTGGCAACACTGTGAGAATAAAATCTTATAGCATTAGCACCGGCATTAAATTGAATTCCAAATGATTCCTGAATACTACCACCTTTGCTAATAAGGTAGTTATTAGTTGAAGGACTAGAATGATAATAAAAACATTCTACGCAGAAATTTTGTGTGCCAGAGGGATATGAAGAATGATCTGGTGCATATAAAGTACTACTACCATCAGCGTAGACCGACCATCCCGCAGGACTAAATGGACTAAACGTACCTTGTGTAGCGTTGCCCGATCTAGTTATTAAATGATTATATGCGCTAGAATCTCTAAAAGTGTGGTTGTTATGGGGTTGACTGTTTTGTAAGGTCAACAATGAAGTATTTTGTACAGCAGAGAGTGGAGCAGCTGGTACTGAGAAACTTGTGGTATATAATGCAGTGCGTGAAATTCTGAAGTCTGATACGTAACCAGTAAACGGTATAACACTTATTGAATAACCACCTATACGAAAAACGCTGGTACAGTTAATTGCTACGCCGCTTACACTAACAGGCGTGCCTATACTTACACCATTTACATAAAAATAAAGAGTATTATTGAGCCTTACTAGTGCTACATGAGTCCAAGTGTTTAGCGCCGATGAAGCCGAAACTGTGCCATTAACTGGCATGTAATTATTAAACAGTCCGGCTCGCCAGTTATTCTGGTATATGTTAATGCTGAAATGTCCTGCATCTCCAGTAGCAGTATTCATTGAGAATATATAATGGTCTGAAGAAATTACTGTAGGAAATGCCCATGCTTCAACAGTAAAATCACCTGTACCAAAATCAAATAAAGGAGAATCTATTGCTTGTAAATAATCACCGGTACCATCAAAATACATGCTGCTGGGATAGTAACGACTCTGTAACGTGCTCAATTTAGCGTCTGCTACTGTTTCAAAATTCACACGCCCAGCTTCATCTCGAATACCACTATTAGTGAATGACAGTAATAATTCAGTACCATACACAGCAGTGGCCGGTACAGTAGGTATAGTTGTTCCGGGAATAGCAAAGCCATTGACAAATCTTACATCTGCAACGTAGCCAGTATAACTTACCGGACTTCCTGGATATGGTCTTTGACCGATATGATAGGTCTGCCCACTGTTACCAAAATTATCAGTTTTGGTCATTGTGCCTACTGCTGAGCCATTCAAATAGGCAGTTACAGTTGATCCACTTCTAGCTAGTACAGCATAATGCCATTGTCCGGGAACATAAGCACCACCGTAGATTTGTGCAGCACCAGCCCCACCATTTACATACCACTCGAATAATCCAGCACTAACAGCAATAAACCAATTTCCTGATGTAGTGGATGTATTAGCATGATTGCCTATAATGGCCATTTGATTGGTGTTTGTAGAATATACCCAAAAACTCAATGTAAAGTCACCACTGGCTACAAATTGGTTGGTAGCTGGTGTAGCGAGATAATCACCTGATCCATCAAAATAAGCACTACCGCCATTTGCGGTCGCCGAGTATGTAGTAGGCGGGAATGGAGAGAAGGCTTGTACACGTATATCACCTGCCACTGTTATAGGCCTAGCCGAAGGTCCATTGTCAACGAATCTATTAGATTGAGTAATAATAAAGCCAATGGTACCAGTGATTGAAGATGCCACTGTGGGTCCGGACCAACCAATTGAATTTGCAGTCAAGGGCCCGGTGGGCCCAGCGAAATTATTTGTAGTAAGTGCTTGCCCATTAACAAGACGCACACTAGCAGCATAAAGGGGATGAGTCCCCGACACAGTACTACTATTATACAATAAAGACAACGTTGCATATGAGTTGAAATAGATAGCAGCGTTTGAGCCCACAGATTTACCATTAACATAGAATGTAAATGTGCTTGTTACTGAATTATTAACTCCGGCAATATGTACCCAACTTCCTAGTGTGTATGGAGTATAACCAGAACTAAAACCAACAGAATTGCTTTCATTAAAGCAACGTAAACGGATGTTGCCCGTAGAAGTTCCAGTATCTGCATCAATGAGGAATCGATTTGGCCAGGTGCCTGCGTACAAAAGATTTAAATTATCACCTGAACTATTGGTTGTAAACATAAACCAACCATCGAATGTATAGCTAACACCAGATCCAAATAATGAACTACAATTTCCAATATCTAATCGAGATCCCCCATTGCTGGTACCAGCCGAGTGTATCGACCAACCACCATTACTAAATGGACTAAATGTTCCTTGTGTGGTGTTACCGTTGCGAGTAATTGTATTATTCTTGCTGCTAGAATCCAGGAACACATTGTTGGTAGCATTATTAACGCCAGACCCGGTAATTAATATAGATGTATTGGCTGTGGCGGGTAAGGCTGCGTCAGGGAAGGTTGCGGGATATATGGCGCGACCTTTTGTTACTCTTGCATCAGCAATATAACCCTTAAACGAATACCCGGCTCCGATATTGTCTCCGGATTCGCCAATGGTTAAACCAACGGTACTATTATAGTTAGTGGTGTTATTAAATGGAGTAACATCTGACTGCCCATTTACAAAATACCTAACTGTACTGCTGGCTCGTGTTATTGCGATATGGTACCACTGGTTAAGCACCAACGTGGTACTACCTAAACCGCCAGGATTAGTTCCAGTGGAACCATCACGCATAGTTAATTTGCCTGCCTGTGTTATTTCCATGCAAGGCGCTACATAGTTAGGCGACACTCGACGAAGATCTAAAACTGGAGAAAATGAATTTGTTGAGTATGCAGTCAAGTAAACCCAGGCTTCTAGTGTAAAATCTCCTGTGCCAAATTGAAAGGCGGTATCCGTGACTGTTTGCAGATAATCCCCAGATCCATCTAAATACATCGACCCTGTGGTACCGGTGTTAACTAGGTTGAATGGATTAAAACTCTCAACTCGAACATCACCGTTTCTAGTTATAGCAAAGTTATTAGAACTCGAATCAACGAAACGATTGGCGCGACAGGTCAGTAAGCTGGTATTGGGTATGGCTGTCAATGGTACAGTAGGTGGTGTAAAGTTGGAAGTATAGACTGCTAGACCTTTTACGACTCGTAAGTTGCTAATATAACCTTGCCAGTAATTTGCTGTTGCGCCTGATCCAATGGTAAAAGTAGTATCCCCAGTGATTGATGTATTATCAGTCCAAGTAGTACTAGTGCGTACACCATTCACATACATACTATGAACACCGCTAGCTTTAACAACAGCGCAATGATACCAAGTATTTGGCAATACACTGGTCGACAATAGATCACCCACGGCATTCTTATAAAATATAATTGTATTATTATAGGAATACAACAAATATGTGTTAAAATACCATTGGTAAGTAGCGGCGCCACTGGTGCTACCATAAAACCAACATTCAATAGTCCAGTCTCCAGTACCGAAACCAGTTATTAATCTAGACGGATCACTCACAGCTAGATTATCCCCACTACCATCAAAATATGCTGACCACCCTGTCTGGTATGGACTAAAACTACTTGCTCTAACATCACCATATGGTGTTAGCTGGAAATTATTAGGTCCAGCATCGGATATAACCGACGCATTGGCAGTGGCGTTTAATAACAAACTAACATTGCCAAACAAGGGATCTGTGACAGCAGCAAATATAGCAGCAAGACTGATTGACCAAGTCACTGATATGGTCGCTGACCTATTAGTAACTGCTGCTGTGGCAGTTAAGTTACCACTAACTGTGGTACTAGATGTATAGCCAGTGGGTGTACCAGTGACTGTGGAACCTGATACAGCCAGCCCAGTGGGTAGATTGTTGGCTGTGTAGGTTATGCTGCGACCGGCCGCTGATGTAGCCGACAGTGCTTGTGTGACTGTGCTACCAGCTGTAATAGATATTACACTGTTGGCTGCAGGTGTAGCCCAAGAGACCACATCGGGTATGGCCTGGAAAGTTACTGCAATATTGCTGGATCTGTTGGTGGTAGCTGCTGTGGCCGTTAAGGTCGACGAAGTGTTGCCCACTGCGCCTAAGTTACCTGCTATAGTGGATCCAGTGACTGCAACATTGGCGGGTAAACCTGTGCCTGAATAGCTGACTGCTCGACCAGCTGCTGAAGTAGCTGACAAATTCTGTGACACTGAGCCAAACTCATAACCAGTGATCACAGCAGCATTACTGGGTGTTGACCAAGTGACTGTGTCTTGGCTGACTGCAAAATTAATGGTACGATTGGCTGTACGTAGTGTATTGGCACTAGTAGCTGTTACAATAGTAGCAGTGTTGGCCACCACTGTAGCAGTACCAACAATGTTATTGCCCGACACTGACAGTCCAGTGGGCAGATTAGCACTGCTGAAACTGACTGCGCGACCAGTGGCTGCTGTGGCCGCTAGTGCCTGATTAACACTGGCATATTCATAAACACTGACAGTGGTATTGTCTGCTGGGGTAGCCCAACTAACCACATCTGGGTTAACTGTGATACTAAATGCTCTAAGAGTGCTTTGGTTTTCTAAGTCTCTGGCTTCAATGCTAAAGTTATAGGTAGTGCTGCTGGCTGTGGCTTCTGTGTTGCCTGTTAGAGTACCAGCCGCGGTATTAATTGATACTCCAGGTGGTAGTGAGCCCGAAGCAAGATAGTAGCTGACTGTGCTGTTACTTGACGCCGACAACGAACTGCTGACTGCACCTAGTTCGTAGGCAGTGGCTAGACTACCGGCTCCAGTAGACCAAGCAGGCACACCACTAAAACTGATGCCAGGAACCATAATAGCTGTGCCACCATCAGGATTGATCACATACAAAGGATAAGTTCCGGCTGCTGTGGCTGGCACCTGCACACGTAGTTGAACATTGCTGACAAATGTCACTGCGCTGGCTGGCACATTATTAACATAGACCTGTGGATTGCTGATATATCCAGTGCCATTGACCAGAATATATCCACCACCAGTACTGATGGCAGTGTCATCTAACACAGTCCAGGTTTCATCGGTTACCTGTACGTTGGCTACCTTAGGTGCTACACCTGTGGCAATCGTGGCCACATCAGCGGTGGTAGCCACCGGAGTATTGCCAATTCTAGTGCCCGAGGGCAAAGTAATAGCTGATCCGTTGCTGCCCAGTGTGGCTGCGCCCAAATATATGGTATTGCCCGACAAGTACAGATCGCGCCAACGCAGGGATTCTGTGCCAATGTCATAGGTTAGATTAGCAGCAGGTACTAGATTACCCGAGATAGCACTGAGATTGGCACCAGGGCCAGTGGCACCTGTAGCACCAATTTGGCTGCTGCGTACAGTTTCAATCCATTGGTTGGTGTCACCGTCGTTGATATAAACAAATTCTCTTAGGCTATCACTGTTGACCCAGCGATCTCCTACTGTGGGACTAATTGGTGCTACATTGGTGTAATGAAATCCACCTGTGCCGGTGGCAGTGACAGTTACAGTGACATTGCTGCCTTCAGCGTTGGCAGTTATTCCAGGTCCGATAAAGTTTATAGTGTGTAATTGACTGACTAGTAGATTACCTTCATCGTACACAGATACATTTGCACTAACTCCAGCTGGCCCAGCTGTACCAGTGGCGCCAGTAGCACCAGCGACACCATCTGCACCAGTACTGCCAGTAGCACCAGGCTGTCCCTGTATACCAGTACTGCCAGTGGCTCCTACGGGTCCCAACAATCCAGTGGCACCAGGCTGTCCCTGTATACCAGTACTGCCAGTGGCTCCTACGGGTCCCGACAATCCAGTGGCGCCTGACGGACCTTGTATACCCTGAGCGCCTGATAAATCTGAAGTATATACATAACTATTACCAGTCCAAAGGTATAGTCTACTGTTTTCCAAATCTTCGACATTACCAGTTTCGATAATAGCAAATTGTCCGGCTAATATTCCTGCAGGATTTACATCTGCGGTTAATGTAGCTACGTTAGCATAAATTTTGGCTATACTAAAACCCAGACCGGTAGGACCGGTGGCACCGGTAGCGCCTGTAATACCAGTAGCACCGGCGATTTCTGGCACATCTTGAGCCTGCCAATAGCGCCCATTCCAGAACCATGAACTACTGTTGTAGTTAAAAACTTGATTTAGTGTGGGGCTATTAGGAAAATTCGCGCTCATAATTTAATATTTATAGGATACTAAAGGTATTTATCGGTGCATTAATTGGTAGTCCAGTTATCAGAACTGGTAAATGAATGGTAGGTATAGCCCTCAAGTTGACTGATTGTACCACCTGTTGCTCGTGCTTTTCCGCGATAGCGAATAACTACCACTCCGCTACCACCATATCCACCGCCATTACCATATATGTAAACTCCAGTATAGCTTGATTTTCTACAGCCACCCCCACCTCCACCCCCACCAAGCCCACCGGTACCATCTTGACCACCAAATGGATCTGCAATACCCAATTTGCCAGCACCACCTCCGCCTGCTCCCCCGGCGCCAGCTGTGATACTAATTATACCGACATTGTCACCAGCACCACCACCTCCACCACCTCCATAGTAAACACCATTATACCATAAATAACCACTGCCACCATTGCCAGCCACAGTTCCGCCTGAACTACCTCCCTGGCCGCCACCACCTCCTCCTCCACCTCCCATTTTATAAATTTCCGAACCATTATATCCACTACCACCGCGCCCGCCCTGGCTTCCTTCGCCAAGATAAGCATGTACCGAACCGCCACCGCCGCAGCCACCATTGGCTCCACTAGTACCACCTGAGCCATTGATATAATTCCAAGTTCCACCTCCGCCACCGCCTAGAGCAGTTAGCCCAAAAGCCGTACTGTTACCGCCGTTACCGCCAACATTAGGAGCAGGGTCGTTGGTGGGTTGACTGGCTCCGCCTCCACCACCGATTACTATGGGATAGACAGTAGCTGTAGCAAAAGTATAGGTTCCGGTCAATACACCACCTCCACCGGCGCCACCACCAGCTGTGGCGCCGCCACCGCCACCGCCACCTACAATTATATAATCTGCGCTATTGGTGGTATATCCAGCATCGTATACATAGACATTTGAAGTTGTTGCCACAGTAAATCCACTAATACTGCCTATTTTAACTTCTACATTTATAGTTTCAAATGATTCGGTGACAGCATCAGTCAACGTACCAATGGTAAATGTGCCTGTGTTATTATTAATAACAAAGCTACCCGATGTTGCAGCACCAACTAGATCACTGGCACTAATGGTCCCTGTGTACACCCAGTATAGTGTGGTACCATTGGCAAAACCAGAAGTATTTAAAGTATATGTTATCGATTCCCCTTCTGAAATGATATAGGTATTTGGTGTCAACGACCACCCGGGTCTAGTGCTGGTATCAGTGATAGTCAGACTGTTTTGACCTATAATATTGCCTGTATAACTGTTGGTTCTAAGCGTGAACACCAATGTTTCTGATCCTTCAGTTAGAAAATCATTGGCTATAGTTAAATCAACTATACCTTGATTGTTTTGTATCAAAACTGTACCTTGACCAGCAATATTGCCTTCGTAGATAGTATTGCCTATTAAATCGGCCGGAACAGTTGTTCCTGTATTGGTCCAATACAGTAAATCTCCGTTTGGTCTTGTAGCACTAGAAGTTATGGTATATCTTATAGTCTGCCCTTCTGTGGCTGTGGTAACATTGGCAGCAACAGAATATGTGATCACTGTACTGCTATCTAATACTGTAATAGGATTAGCAGTGGCAACAATATTACCACTTATACTGTCTGTGCGTAAACTTAGATTTATTGTTTCGTTAGATTCGGTAGCTAAATCATCTACCAACGATAACGTAAAACTAGCTAAACTACCATTAATAGTCACTGAACCTGAAGTAATATTATTAACAAAATCACTAGCAGTAGTAGTGCCTGTGTTGGTCCAATAGAGCACTGTACCGTCGGGGATGCCCGCCGCTTGGACAGTGACTGTGATACTACCGCCTTCAAAGACTTGATAAAGATTTGGGTAAATTAAATAACTGTTGATTGAAAAAGTAGCACTTGATGTAAAAATATGATACACATTACCCCCGACCACAGAAATTTGACCCCCGCTTCCTTTAATTTGAGTGCCTGGATAGTTGACTATAACCAAACCTTGTGTGCCTGCGCTTTGTGCGCGATTGCCACCCCCATAATGCGGGGCAGCGCCTACTCCATTATAAGCGGCACCGCCTCCTCCAGCAACGTAGTAATTTCCGCCACTGAGTTCACCAATCTGTAAGGCATTAAGCATGGCAAAGGTAATACCAGAACCGCCCACGCCATATACACAGTTATAATATGATCCATTGTAGTATCCATCGCTGCCGGCACCGCCCGCTCCACCTCCGCCCGCTCCTGGATAGCATCCAGTCCTAAACACACCAGCACTGTTTTGAGCATTACCACCTGGATTACCGTAGCCGCCCGAAGCACTACTTGGCTGAAGACCTGTACCCCCATAACCGGCTTGATTTGAGTATGGATCATAATTGTTATTGAATACACCCGTAGCTGCTCCACCTCCACTACCTCCACTACCTGCTGTTCGTACGGGCCCACCGCCACCGCCACCGCCACCGCCCAGTGCCACAAGATTATAACCGGCACCTACAATACTAGAATTTCCACCGCTACCACCGCCATAACTTCTACCAGCAGCACCACCGGCACCTACAGTTACAATGTAATCGCCACTGGAAAAAGGTTGACTAGTTCTGTAAACTACACCACCTGCCCCGCCACCGCCGGCATAGGGTCCTCCTGGTGCAGCTTCTGCAGAACCGCCACCGCCAGCTACAATCAGTAAAGTGGCAAGTAATGGTGTGCTAGTATCTAGTATCGTAACGGAAGTTGCAGTAGCTACGATATTACCAGTTATACCACCAGTTCTAATCGCTACATTAACAGTTTCTGTGCCTTCTGTGATTTGATCTGGTAAGGCCAGTATATTGAATACACCTTGACCACCGTCCACAGTGAATGAACCATAAGAAAGATTACCAGCGAAATCAAGATTACCGGTCGTACCAGAATTAGTCCAATACAGTACAGTTCCATTTAAGACGTTCCTAGTTTGCACTGTATAGGTGATAACTTCACCTTCATTTATTGTTGTAGCACTAACAGATACTTGATAACTAGGTGGATCTGGGGCCAAGGCCACAAACAAACCGCCAAATGTGGCACCGGTCATGAAAGTCCATTGCCACTGATATACCAAGTGTCGGTGGCTACTTTGACTATACCGGCCATGCCGTGACTGGCCAACGTACGAGAGCCAGTGTTGTTTGAATTAACTAAACGCAGTGTCATACCAACCGTGGGCGTAATAATAATACTGGCACCATTGGCAATGAATGTAATAACTGTACCAACAGGAAATGGTACAGTACTGTTCGCTGGAATAATAATATTTGTGTTTATGTAAAGATGTTTGCCTGCATCACTGGCAACAAGAGTACCCGTAACATTGGTACTTTGCGGCATCGCCTTGTAACCAGTGGGAAAACTATTACCGGCTCCGTCCGAAATTGAAGCTGGACCTTCGGGACCAGTAGCACCAGTAGCACCATTAGTGCCCGGTGAGCCAGCTACACCAGTAGCACCAGTGGCTCCAAATGCACTGCCTCCTTGTACAGTAGTACCTGTTGGCAGAACAATGGTGTTACCCGACGCTGTTACTACAGCATTGCCTAAATATAAAGTATTTCCACTTAAATAAAGATCACGCCAACGTAGTAGATTTGAACCCAAATCATAGGCTTGATTGGCATTGGGAACTAAGTTAGTATTTACAGCAACGTTGGATAAATTATTTAGACTGCGTGTAACACCGCTGCTAGATCTACCAGCAAATTCAACCCATTGAGCACTGTCTCCATCTGTAACATAGATCAAATCAATCATATTCACTGTATCCAGCCAACGATCACCAAAGTTTGGACTAACAGGTGCAGTGTTGCCGAAGGTAAATTGCCCGGGGCCTGTACTACCAGTGGCTCCTGTGCTACCTATTCCGGTGGCTCCTAGTGGTCCAGTAGCACCAGTTGCGCCACTGGCACCTTGGAATAAAATTGGCGCCCAGCGTTCGCCATCCCAGCGCCAACTGTACGAGTTGAAAGTATACGTTTGTCCTAGTGTGGGATTAGATGGGAAACTTATGGGCATTGTATTAAAAAATTATTTAATGTTGGTTTAGCGAAAAGCATTATTGGAACCTATATCTTATAACGCACAAACCAGATCCGCCGTTGCCGCCGTATCCTGTATCCCAAGCACCACTGCCTCCTCCCCCACCTCCAGTATTTGATAATCCACTAGTAGCTTGAACAGGCGACGTGGTATATAAAGTCGGTCCCCACATATACACAGTTCCTGCAGTTTGTTGTGTAAGGCTTTCTGAATGACTGAGTAAATGTATATTAACAACATTAGTTCCTGGCCCCACAAAAGAATGTACAATACGTGTCCAAGTTGATGTATTTAATCCGTCAGCCGAAGTATAGGCTTTAGCGCCAGCCACTGTGTTCCACGCTTGTGTATTATTCATAACAACACAAAAATTCGTTGCTGTACCTAATTTAACCCATATAGAAAGGTACCAAGTTAGCCCCGATGTGACTCCAGACTGATAATACATTCCCCAAGATGCAGCAGTTGCATTAATTATACTGGCAGTAGAAGTACCATCTGGAGCTATATTATTACTGCTAGCTATCGAAGATTGGTTAAAAGTCCAAGTACTAAAATTAACGCTATTTGGAAGGAGCCCATTAGATGCAATTATTTGCCCAGCCCCACCTCCACCTGATCCACCAGCACCTGCCGTTCCTGTTCCACCTCCACCTCCACCCCCACCGCCTATGTAATATGTAGATGAAACTAACTGTCCCGAAGTAGAACCAGTTATAGGATTAGCAGAACCTATACCGCCAGCTCCTGCAATAGACCCCGATGCAGCACCACCCACGGAACCTGCCCCACCACCACCACCACCTAACGCATTGCTTATGGAATTTCCTGCTCCTACACCACCATTACTTCCTTGACTGCCTGTTCCTGCGTTAGCAGCTGATGTGCCAACTCCTCCAGCTCCGCCACCTGAACCCCCATTTCCCGCTGTAGCTACAGCACTAGCATTATATTCACCGCCCCCGCCCCCACCGTCGGCACTATACCCATTGAATGTAGTACTAGTTCCCGAAGTACCTACATTAAGAACACCCGCATTATTAGTGCCACCGGCCCCAATTGTTACAGAGTGTGTTCCTACCTGAATAGGCATAGAAGCATTATAAAGGTATCCACCTGCACCCCCACCTCCTCCGTACCCTGTACCGCCACCTCCTCCGCCACCCACCATAAGAACTTCAATGGTAGCATTTGTAGGCGCATCAATTACAGTAAATTGTCCTGTGCTGTTAAAGGTATGAATTTTATAATTACCAACAGTGGTAATTGTTCCACCAGTGGCTGTAACCGTTCCAATATACTGAAGATTATACCAAGTACTATTATAATAAACTTCTAAATAATTTGTAGAAGTGTTAATTCTTGTAGCTCCGTTAGCAATACTAACTGGTCTTTGAGCTGTAGTCCCTGCCGGCAATCCAAAATAACCAGTTGTATTAGCTGCTACATTATAGACACTAGCAATACCCGCTGATCCAGGAGCACCGGTTAAGCCCGTGGCTCCCGTAATTCCAGTAGCGCCGGTGGCTCCTAAGCCAGTGGCACCAGTTACGCCAACGCCGGTGGCACCAGTCAGTCCTAGATTACCCTGTATACCAGTGGCACCAGTGGCTCCTATGCTGCCCGATGCTGTTCTAGTCCAACCACGCCCGTTATAACGCCATGCCCGACCATTGGTGTCGGTGTAGGTTTGGTTCTGTGTGGGATTACTGGGAAATGTTATTGGCATAAGTTATATTTACGTAAAAGTCACTGTACCAGTACCAGCTGTGACTGTGTAGGTACGATATCCAATTTGACTGGTGTTGGCTGATGTGGCTGTGATACCAGCTGAGAATGTGGCTGTGTACAAGTTTGGTATGCGTAGGATGACTATGCCTGAACCACCGGCACCCCCGGCATATGTATAAGGAGCTCCGCCGCCGCCACCACCTGTATTTGTTGTACCCGAAGAGCCATTTCCATTAAATGTGACATTGGCGTTTCCACCACCTCCCAGTCCTCCGGTTCCACCTGTACCTGATCCACTTGTACTAACACTACCACCACCACCGCCGGCATAGTAGGTTGAAGTTCCAGATATAGCAGAAATAGCACCTATCCCGCCTAAACCACCGATATTTACTCCTCCGGCTCCGCCCACTGAACCTGCTCCACCCCCACCACCCGATGATTCTGTGGTAGTTGTGTTTCCTAACCCACCAGCGAACCCTTGACCTGCTATACCTGTACCTACAGTACTACTTTGACTGCCGTTTATTCCTCCTCCGGATCCACCATTTCCAGCAGCAGCCAATCTAGCACCACCACCACCTCCTCCGGTGGCAGTTATACTCGAAAATACAGAATTTGATCCATTGTTACCTGTGCTACTTTGTGTAGTTCCAGACGCAGCACCCCCTGCCCCAACAGAAATACTATAATTTACTCCAGTGGTTATTGCTGATAACGATCCAGCTAGAAATCCGCCGGCACCCCCACCCCCACCTTGACTGCCACCTGATCCCCCACCAGCAACTACTAGGTAGTCAACAGTAAGTGGCGGTGTTGTGGTAAAACTTATCGTTCCAGTGCCTGCGGTAAATCTTGTGTATTTCTCTGCCCCATTTATCTGTGCTGTTTCTGCGGTGAGGCCTGCGCCAACATTGATGTAGTAGCCAGTTGAGTAGCGTAGAATCACAATGCCAGAACCACCAGTGCCACCTGCGAATCCACTGTAAGCGCCGCCACCGCCACCGCCACCGCCGGTGTTATTAGTACCCGAAAAACCATTTCCGTTACCATTTCTTCCAGCACCACCGCCCCCTGTACCACCTGTACCTGCTGTTCCGGCATCAGTGCTTCCTCCGCCACCTCCCGCATATATAACCGATGAACCTGTTATAGAAGATGCTGCTCCCGAACCGCCATTACCACCAGCAGTAGATGAACCGTTACCTCCTACACTACCGGCTCCGCCACCACCACCGCCTGACCCATATGTAGCACTATTAGTATTACCTGTCCCACCATTGTTTCCCTGACTCGGTGATGTAGACGGTGTATTACCTGTACCACCTATACGATTGTCTAAACCACCGCCCCCACCGGATCCACCGTTTGATCCATCACGGGTTCCTCCGCCTCCGCCTCCACCTCCGTAGGCTACAATCGCATTCGAGTACGGGTTATTCGTTGAAGGATTGTTCGTTATCGAGGATCCAGAAATATACGAGTTTCCACCGTTACTTCCGTTAAAATTGTTCCCTCCTGAGCCACCCGAACCTCCAGCTCCTACTGTAATAGTATACACAGTATCAACAGTTAACGATAAGCCAGATCCTACCCTAAGTCCCCCGGCTCCGCCCCCACCACCTCTGTCATATGACCCACCACCGCCCCCACCGGCAACTACAAGATATTCGACAGAAATTGGTGGTGTGTTAGTAAACGATACTGCGCCGGTACCAGCTGTGAATGTGGTGATTTTGAAAGCACCAACTTGCACTGTACTGGCAGTTAAGCCAGCGTCAACGGTTATATAATATGCAGCTGGAT
>Ga0214917_10001191_pt1 | contig 33821 bp, 32 predicted proteins | sample LL_1208_BB_MetaG_FD_177983 | JGI IMG/M metagenome (GOLD analysis project Ga0214917, IMG submission 177983) | Freshwater microbial communities from Lake Lanier, Atlanta, Georgia, United States - LL_1208_BB | ecosystem: Environmental > Aquatic > Freshwater > Lake | place: USA: Georgia | collected... | reverse complement strand
CACCGCTTCCACCACAGAATCTGCAATGGTCTTACAAGTTGGTCACGCTATTCGTGTCACGATTGCTGCAATGGATGAATTGCGCCAGATGCTCTCCGTTTCAACTCGCATAACGGGTGTGAGCAAAGCGCTTCTAGATTCCGTCGAAGAAGATCTCAAGCATATTCCAGAATTTGAAGAACGATTTAAACGGTTAAATGTTCAAGAGCCGTATCGCTTAAAGGCAACTGCGATCGTGCATCGTCTAGCATTTACACGTAATCGACACGCATCAGGTGGAGCCCACGTAAAGCACCGCGATTACAACAACACTGCAGAGCTCTTGGCAGATCTTGCATTGATGCGCGATTCATTGCTTGAAAATCGCGGTGAATTGATGGCCACGGGATTACTTGAGCGAACCATGCGCACCGTTTCGGCTTTTGGTCTAACTCACGCAACTCTTGACGTTCGTGAGCACTCTGATGCACACCATCACACGTTAGCTTTTGCATTCGGAGATACTTATAAAACTAAAAACCACCAGGAACGTTTTGCAATTCTCGCTAAAGAGCTTGCGAATTCGAAAAACTTAGATTTTGGTAAGTGCGATGAACGTGCGCAGAAAACTTTAGATACTTTCAAAGCAGTTTTTGATATCGTCGAGCGATTTGGACCAGAGTCAATAGAAACGTACATAGTGTCCATGACAAAGGGTTCGGATGATTTATTGGCAGCAGTTGTACTGGCCAAACAGGCTGGCCTTGTAAATCTCTCTTCAGGAAGGGCAATTATTGGATTTGCTCCATTACTTGAAACGGTTGCAGAGCTACGAGCAGCCGGAGAAATTCTCGATACATTACTGAACGATCCAAATTACAGAAAAATTGTGGAACTCCGGGGCAACTTGCAAGAAATTATGTTGGGTTATTCAGACTCTAATAAAGATGCTGGTATTGCAACTAGCCAATGGGAAATTCACAGAGCACAACGTAAATTGCGCGACGTAGCAATAAAACATGGAATTAAGTTGCGACTATTTCACGGTCGCGGTGGTTCAGTTGGTCGCGGTGGTGGTCCAACCTATGACGCACTTGTCGCATTGCCATGGGGTTCTATTGATGGTCAAATAAAGATGACTGAGCAAGGAGAAGTCATCAGCGATAAATACGCTCTTCCATCTCTTGCTCGCGAAAATATTGAATTGATGCTGGCTGCATCACTTGAAGCGACTATTCTTAATCGTGCACCACGCCAAAGTAACGAGAGCCTTGAAAAGTGGAATTCCTGCATGGATCTCATCAGTGAAAACTCTTTTGCACGTTACCGCTCATTAATTGATCACCCAGATTTACCCGCATATTTCTACGCATCAACTCCAGTGGAACAACTCGGAGAGATGATGTTGGGTTCACGACCTTCGCGCCGACCAGATGCTGCTGGTGGATTAGATAGTTTGCGTGCAATTCCTTGGGTATTTGGGTGGACTCAATCTCGTCAAATTGTTCCAGGTTGGTTTGGAGTTGGAAGTGGTTTAAAAGCTGCACGCGAGGCGGGAAAATCAGATGTTATTCAAGAGATGCTCAAACAGTGGCACTTCTTCCATACATTTATAAGCAATGTTGAAATGACACTTGCAAAGACTGACTTAGAAATGGCGCGACGCTATGTCGAAGCGCTTGTTCCAAAAGAGTTGCATCATTTCCTAGATATTATCGATGAAGAGTTTAAATTAACTTGTGAAGAGGTTTTGAAAGTCACTAAGAAAGCTTCACTCCTTGGCGATCAACCGATTTTGGCTCGCACGCTTCAGGTACGAGATGCATACCTCGCCCCATTGCATCTACTTCAGGTTAACTTGCTCAAACGTGTTCGCGATCACCAAGGCGAGGTAGATGCGACGCTACATCGTGCTCTCTTGCTTACAATTAACGGAGTTGCTGCTGGTCTACGAAATACAGGTTGATTTCTAGCTATTAAATCGAGATTGCGTTGCTTCTAATCCATGCGTGATCAGTGATTCCACGACATCGCAGCCTCGATCAATAAATTCAGGCAGAGTCTTTTTCTCTACAGACGAAAACGCTTTAAGTACAAAATCCCCAGGATCCTGAGATCCCATGGGTCTTCCAATACCAAGTCGAACTCTGAAATATTCCGCGGTTCCGAGAGCAGAGGTCAGCGATTTCAGTCCATTGTGACCATTATCGCCACCCGCGATTTTTGAACGGATTGTTGAGTAAGGAATATCCAGCTCGTCGTGAAGAACAATGATGTGATCTGGCTGAACTTTGTAAAAAGATGCCAGCGCTTTAGCGGGACCGCCACTTTCATTCATATAACTCTTTGACTTAGCGATGATTACCGAATGTGCATCTTCGCCGACGCCAATTTTGAAGGCAGCAATGTCAGTTCGAGATTTATGGGCAGACCATTTAACTTTGTAACGTTTGGCTAGCTCGTCGACAACCATCTGGCCAACATTGTGACGAGTAGTTGCATATTCTGGACCCAGATTACCAAGTCCAATTACTAACCAAACCATGAAGCAAGGTTAGTGCTTATGCATCCTTCTTTTCGGCATCGGCAGGAGCTGCAGGTTCACCATCTGCTGGAGCAGCGGCATCTGCTGCAGGTGCAGCAACTTCTTCAACTACAGTTGAACGCTCTGAAAGGTGAACAACAATCATCTTTGGATCTGAAACGAGAGTGACACCAGCTGGAAGAATTACATCTGCTGCATACTTGGAGTCTCCAGCAGCTAAGCCTGTGATATCAAGATCAAGGTGCGCAGGAATAGAAGTCGCTTCAGTTTCAACTTCGATTGTGTTGTGAACGTGTTCGAGAATTCCATCACGGTCGTATTCTCCAGATGCGTGAACCGGAACAGATACAACAACTTTTTCACCGCGACGAACGATTACTAGGTCTACGTGATCAAGAGTTGATTTAATTGGGTGGCGAACAACAGCCTTAGGAAGTGTGAGTTCTGTTTTGCCATCAACAACGATGTCGAGAAGAACGTTTGAGGTCTTAAGTGCAACGCCTAATTCGCGCGCTGGGAGAGTGATGTGGGTTGGCTTCTCACCGTGTCCGTAGATCACAGCTGGAACTTGACCATCGCGACGTGCGCGACGCGATGCGCCTTTACCGAATTCAGTACGTCGAATTCCGTTGATGGTGATCTCAGCCATTTTAATTTCTCCCTGTTAGGTAAAACTTTCGGTTACTTCACAAAAGTCCCAGCAGGAGCATTTACCTGCACCGTCGATAACGGAAGTTAAAAACCCTCGCCGGAACGGAGCAAAGATTAGCGAAGGGTTATCGGATGTGGCAAATCGCGCTTATGAGTGGCCGTCGAAGAGGCTAGTGACAGATCCATCTTCGAAGACCTCTCGGATTGCGCGTCCTAGTAGCGGAGCAATCGAGAGAACCGTGAGGTTATCGAACTTCTGCTCTTCTGTGATTGGAAGAGTGTTTGTAATAACAACTTCACTTGCACGTGAATTTTTAAGGCGTTCAATAGCAGGTCCTGAAAGTACCGCGTGGGTCGCCGCAATAATTACTTCTTTTGCTCCTGCTTCAAAGAGAGCATCGACTGCTTTAGTGATTGTGCCGGCAGTATCGATCATGTCATCGATAACTACACAAGTTTGACCTTCAACGTCTCCAACAACGCGACCAGTCAATGATTCATTTGGAATACGTGGATCGCGTGTTTTGTGAATAAACGCGATTGGGCAGCCGCCGAGTAAATCTGACCAGCGCTCTGCAACACGTACACGGCCTGAGTCCGGTGAAACAATTGTGAGACGCGAGCGATCAACTTTTGAACCTACGTAATCTGCAAGCATTGGTAGTGCAAATAAGTGATCAACTGGACCATCGAAAAAACCTTGAATTTGAGAAGTGTGCAGGTCAACAACCATCAAACGATCTGCACCAGCTGCTTTAAATAAATCGGCCATGAGACGAGCAGAGATTGGCTCTCGTCCACGGTGCTTCTTATCTTGACGCGCATAACCATAAAACGGTGCAACGACTGTAATTCGCTTTGCAGATGCGCGCTTGAGTGCATCAACCATGATGAGTTGTTCCATGATTTGTTTGTTAACTGGAGCAGAGTGACTCTGTAATACGAAAGCATCGCATCCACGAACACTCTCTTCGAAGCGAACAAAGATTTCACCATTTGCAAAGTCATATGCAGATGTTGGTGTAATTGGAACACCGAGTTCTTGTGCTACTTCTTCCGCTAACTCCGGAAATCCGCGGCCTGAAAAAAGTCTTAACCGTTTTTCAGATGCCAGACGGAGTTCGCTCATGGGGCTTAGCCTCTCTTATGTCCGTTTTCACTACCAGTGTGACGCGCTGCAGCTTCGGCAGATTTTGTGCCAGAACGTTTACGCAAGACCCAGCCTAAGACATTTCGCTGGCGTGATCGACCAACTCCAATTGCTCCTGGTGGGACATCTTCTGAAATTACAGAACCCGCTGCAGTGTAAGCCCCATCACCAATTGATACTGGTGCAATCAACATTGAGTCGCTACCGATACGAACGTGGTCGCCAACGATAGTTTCGTGTTTTTCAACGCCATCGTAATTAACAAAAACTGTTGCAGCGCCGATATTTGTACCTTCGCCAATTTTCGCATCGCCAACGTATGAAAGATGCGGAACCTTTGAACCATCTCCAATTGTTGAATTCTTAATCTCAACAAATGCGCCAGCTTTTGTGCCAGCACCTAGCACAGTACCTTTTCGCAAGTATGAATAAGGACCGACCTGCGAATCTTTTCCAATCTGTGCTTCAATACAATTGGATTCTGTAACGCGAGCGCCTTCTAAAACTATGCATGATTCGAGTGTTGTGCGTGGACCAATAACTACGCCTGACTTAATTATTGTGTTTCCAAGAATTGCAGAACCTGGATAAATCGTGACATCGTTTTCGATTGTTGCCGTTGCGTCAATCCAAGTCGTTGTGGGATCAGTGATTGTTACGCCAGCTCGCATCAAATCGCCATTAATACGATCGCGTAAATATGCGCCAGATTCGGCAAGTTGTTCGCGATCGTTAACGCCCAATGTTTCGACGTAATCATCAATCAGCGCAGCCGCTACTTCCCCACCTGCTTGCCGCATAATTTCGAGAACATCCGTTAAATAAAGTTCACCTTGTGCATTGCTCGTTGTGAGCTTGGTTATTGCTGAAGCCAGGAGTGCACCATCGAAAATATAGACTCCCGAATTAACTTCAAAAATAACTTTTTCAGACTCAGTAGCATCTTTTTCTTCAACGATTCGAAGAAGTGACCCATCATCTGCGCGAATAATGCGGCCATAGCCTGTTGGATCTGGATGCTCAGCGGTCAATACTGATGCACTAAAACCGCCATTGTGGTGAAAGGAAATTAACTGTGCGAGTGATTGCGTTGTAAGCAGCGGAGTATCGCCTGCCAATACAAGCACCGCGCCTTTAGGAGAAATTCCTTGAAGCGCCAATTGAGTTGCGTGACCAGTACCACCGCGCTTTTCCTGAAAAACTGTTACAGCCTTTGGTGAAATAGACGCAACATGTTCTTCAACTTTTTCGCGACCTGAACCAACAACAACATGAATTTGTTGTGGTGAGAGACCCTGTACGGCGTGCAACACGTGTCCAACTAATGTACGACCAGCAACTTCATGTAAAACTTTTGGCAGCGAAGATTTCATTCGCGTTCCTTCGCCGGCGGCAAGGATGATCGCGCACTCAAGTGATGAGTCGGTGCCTTTTGGTGGCGTCATGCTCCGCCACCAGGTATCGATCCTGGACCCTGGGCTTCAAAGGCCCATGTGCTAGCCACTACACAATGGCGGAACCTATATTCTCCCTTATCCGCACCAGTACTTTCGACCACTAAAGTTGCCTCACGCGAGAAATTTTAATAAATACTTTTAGAAAGTGGGGCGAAAATGCGTGATGAAGTAGACCGCCTCATCGCCGCCTGGAAGGCGCAGCGCCCTGATCTGGATTTATCACCACTCGGAGTCCTTAGCCGCATCACGCGAATTTCGCGCCACTTAGATATTGAAAGACGAAATGCATTCGCAGATTTAGATACATGGGGATTCGATGTACTTGCATCCCTACGACGTACTGGAGCACCATATCAACTTTCTCCAAGTCAATTAATGCAAGAAACGCTCGTGACAAGCGGAACAATGACAAATCGTTTAGATCGACTCGAAGAACTCGAGTTAATAACCAGAAAACAAGATCCTGCTGATGGTCGAGGTTCATTAGTAACGTTAACAAAGGCTGGGGTGCGCGCAGTTGATGCCGCGATGGAAGAGTTATTAGGCCGCGAAAGAAACTTCTTGGCGCCTTTATCAAGTGATGAAAAGAAAGAGCTTGCCCGATTGCTTAGCTTAATTGCTGCGCAATTCGAAGATGAAATCTAATGTGACTCAATTACTTTGGCGCCATGAACTGGACCATAAGCACGAGTCACACTTCCAACAACGCCAGATGTGGTTAACGCAACTGCTAAATCCAAACCATGTTCTTCATCAGAAACCAGAAATGCAACAGTTGGTCCAGATCCAGAAATTATGGCTCCTAATGCTCCGTACTCTTGACCAACATCAAGAATCAAGCGCAGAGCAGGACGTAATGAACAAGCCGCTGGCTGTAAATCATTAACTAACAAATTGCCAACAGTTTTTGGATCAGCACTCAAAAGTGCTTGCATTAATGCATCGCTAATTTGTGGCTCACTAATGTCTAAACCCTGTCGCAACCGATCGCATTCGTTGTACACCGCAGGTGTTGAAAGTCCCACGCTAGAAAGTGCCAAAACCCAGTGATAAGTGCCGCGCGAGAGTGCAGCTGTTAATTGATCGCCTCTGCCTTGCCCAATAGATGTTCCGCCACTTAACAAAAACGGAACATCGCTACCTAATTTTGAAGCAATCTCATGCATCTCTTCACGAGTCATATCCAGGCTATACAGCTCATCAATCGCAACAATTGCTGCGGCTGCATCTGCACTACCACCTGCCATACCTCCGGCAACTGGTATTGATTTCTTAACTTCAAAATGGGCGTCAATATCTATGTCAAATTTACTTGCGATGAGTTCGGCTGCTTTTACAACCAAGTTTGAAGCATCTGTTGGAACTCCATGAGTTTGATCCCCTGAAATATTCAGTGTGATTCCACTGCCCGGTTCGGCAATCTTTATTGTTACATCATCAAAAATTGAAATAGCTTGGAAAACCGTCACGAGTTGGTGATAGCCATCTGCTTCGCGGGGTCCAACAGAGAGTTGCAAATTAACCTTTGCAGGAACTCGAACTGTTACAGATTTTATTGGCACGTTAAAACCCTATTCGTGCAATTGTGCAAAAATCACTAACTAAGAGAGATTCGCCTCGAAGTGTCGGATCAATTCCTGCACCTATGAGAACTTTCTCTGCAGCACCCGATGAACCATAAATACTTGAAAGAGCAGATCTCAGCATCTTTCTCCGTTGGGCAAAAGCAGCATCAATCAGTGTGAATACTTTCTTGCGAAGCTCTTCATCGCCCATTGGCTGGTGACGCCTAAATGCAACTAACTTTGAATCTACTCCAGGTACTGGCCAAAAAATTGATCGAGATACAGAACCTGCTCCATGTAAATCTGCCCACCACGCCGCCTTTATCGAAGGAATTCCATAATCTTTCGAACCAGGTTTGGCAGCTAATCGATCAGCGACTTCAGCCTGCACCATAACAACACCAGATTTAAGAGTTGGAAATATTTCTAATAAATGAAGCAGTACAGGTACTGAAACGTTGTACGGCAAATTTGCAACTAAAACAGTTGGGGATTCGGGCAAACTTTGCAGGTGTAATGCATCTTGATGTACAACTCTAAAAGTTGCCGAACTTTGATTATGGGTTTGAACCGTTTGCGGCAATCGCATCGCCAGACGCTCGTCAATCTCAACTGCAATAACTGACTTAGCTTCTTCTAATAACGCAAGTGTCAACGAACCTAATCCTGGTCCAATTTCTAGAGCAATATCTGAACTTGTGACTCCTGCAGTTCTAACAATTTTTCTACAAACATTGGCATCAATAACAAAATTTTGCCCAAGTGATTTTGCGGGTTTGATTCCTAATTCCTCTGCTAGCTCACGGATCTGCGCAGCCCCTAGCAATGTCATACAAACGATCCAAAGATGCGTTCTGCGTTATTACTTAAAGTTGTTGCAAGCTCCGCATCGCTAACGTTTCTCTCATCCGCCATCGCTCGTACAATATTTGCGATTTGGGCTGGAGTATTCAGGGCGCCGCGATGTGGAGTTGGAGCTAAAAATGGCGAATCAGTTTCAACCAATAATTGTTCAGGTGGAACAATTTTTACTGCCTCGCGTAATTGAGGTGCATTCTTAAAAGTCAGGGTTCCCGCGAAGGAGAGAATGTAGCCACGTTCAACACAAATCTTTGCCATCGCTAAATCGCCAGAGAAGCAGTGAAAGATGGTTTTTTCAGGAGCTCCTACTTCAAGTAAAACGGAGAGCACATCATCGTGTGAGTCGCGATCGTGAATCACAAGAGCCTTCTTATGTTTTTTTGCTAATTCAATGTGCCACTTAAATGACTCTTGTTGACGTTTACGAAGTTCGGGTGGGGTTCGAAAATAATCTAAACCTGTCTCGCCAATCGCCCTTACTCGAGGGTGTTCAGCGAGCTTTGCGATGATTGACCAATCGAGTTCTAGATCTTCCACTACCGGTGCTTCATTTGGATGTAACGCAACCGCTGCAAGAACTCTGCCCTTCCAATGCTCTGCTGCTTCCACGCACCATTGTGATTGTTCGGCGGAATATCCAACTTGCACAACACGATCTACTCCAGCATCGCGCGCATTATCTAAAACCTTACGTACTTCTTCTGAATCTGGTGCCGCATTGGTAACAATTTCTAGATGTGCATGTGCATCAACCGTTGGAACAGGAAGAGCTTCGGGTTGTGGTGCAGGAATACGATCAAGGTCGCGATTATGTCGATCTGCCACAGAAGTTACTCAGCAGATTCAAGACGTGGAAATAAAACTGGAGTCTTAGTAACTCGAGCACCCGCTGGTAATTGACCCCACTTTGCAACGGAAGAAATCTTTTGTGAACTTAAAGAACCGAGAACGTCTTGTGCACCAAGACTCTGCCACAAAATTTCGCAGGTGGTTGGCATGACAGAGTTAAGTAAGACCGCAAGAGCGCGCAATGACTCAGCAGTGTTGTAAAGCACCTCTTCAAGAAGAACTTTGTTGGCTGAATCCTTGGCGAGTATCCACGGTTCTTTTTCTGTGACATAGCCATTTACTCTTTTACAGAAATCCATAATTGCGTTGATTCCGCCTTGGAAATCTAAGGCGCACATTGCTTCATCTGCTTTTGTTGCGGTAACAGAAAGTGCATCTTCCAAAGATTTGTCATGGGCTACTTGTGGAAGTACGCCATCGCAGTATTTTTCAATCATTGCCGCAAGTCGCGAAGCGAGGTTTCCAAAATCATTTGCTAACTCGCTGGTGTAGCGAGCACTCATGTCTTCCCAAGAAAACGATCCGTCAGAACCAAATGGAATTGCGCGCAAGAAGTAATATCTAAATGCATCCACGCCGAAGTGATCCGTAATATCACTGGGAGCAATACCTGTGAGTTTGCTCTTGCTCATTTTTTCGCCGCCGACTAAAAGCCATCCGTGTGCAAAGACTTTCTTTGGAACAGCTAGCCCTGCCGCCATTAACATCGCTGGCCAAATAACAGCGTGGAAACGAAGAATATCTTTACCAACAAGATGAACATCTGCTGGCCATGTTTGTGCAAACTTCTTGCCACCGTCGGATTCTGGGGCGTCAGTAAGTCCAACTGCTGTTGCGTAATTTAAAAGTGCATCAAACCAAACATAAACAACTTGCTTATTATCCCATGGAACTGGGATTCCCCAATCAAATGTAGATCGTGAAATCGAAAGATCAGACACTCCGCCTTCAAGGAATGAAAGAACTTCGTTACGGGCACTCTCTGGCTGGCATGCATCTGGATTTTTTTTGTAGTGCTCGATAAGTGGAGCTGCAAAATCTGAGAGCTTAAAGAACCAATTCTCTTCATTAACTAATTCGATTGGCTTGCTGTGAATCGGACAGAGTTTTTCTCCATCAGCTTCTATTAAGTCCCCAGGTAATTTAAATTCTTCACAGCCAACACAATAGGGACCTTCATACTTTCCTGAGTAAATATGACCAGAGTCTTTTAGCCCTTGTAGAAATTTTTGTACTCGTTCAGTATGACGTTTTTCGGTTGTGCGAATAAAGTCATCATTTGCGATATTAAGTGCTTCCCAATTTGGCTTCCACGCTTCTGCGACTAATCGATCTACCCAAGCTTGCGGAGCGACGTTATTTTGTTCGGCGGTGCGCATAACTTTCTGACCGTGTTCATCTGTTCCTGTTAAGAACCAAACAGATTCGCCACGTTGGCGATGCCAACGAGTTAGAACATCACCTGCAACCGTTGTATAAGCGTGACCAATATGTGGTGCATCATTTACGTAGTAGATAGGCGTAGTGAGATAGAAGGATTTATCGCTCACGTTGCTCATTTGCCCATCTTATTAGCATCTACAACAGCGGCATAAACTGAACGCTTAGGAAGTGAAAATTCTTCGGCAACAGCAGCAATTGCACCTTTGCGATCCATGCCTGCTGATTCGAAATCTTGAACACGTGAAACCATGGCATCCGTTGTTACAGATTTAGCATCCGTGGCGGCACCTGCAATTACCAGAGTTATTTCGCCTAGTACTTCGTTCTTCTGACTCCACTCTAGTATTTGAGATAAGTCACCTCGAATGGTTTGTTCATAATGTTTTGTCATCTCTCGGCAAATGGCTGCCTTGCGCTGTGAACCAAAAATTGCGATTGCATCGACAAGCGATTCTTCTAAGCGATGTGGTGCTTCAAAAAATACAAGTGTGCGTTCATCGAAACGAAGAGACTCATAAAATTTTTGTCGAGCTCCTGCTGTGCGTGGAGGAAAACCATCAAAAGAAAATCGATCTGTAGGCAATCCAGATAATGCCACCGCCATAGTGACAGCAGATGGTCCGGGCAAAACTTGAAGAGCAATATTTTCTGCTGATACGTCTCGTGCCAGTCGAAAACCGGGATCGCTAATTGTTGGCATTCCTGCATCGCTGACAACTAAAACATTCTTTCCAATCCTTAAGAGCTCTAGTATTTCTTGAGTCCGCTCTTCTTCATTGCCATCAAAGAAGGAAATTACTTTTCCGACGAATGTAACTCCCAAATCAGATGCCAATCTATGGAAACGTCGGGAATCTTCTGCGGCAATTACGTCGGCAGTTGCAATAGCTTCAATAAGTCGTGCCGATGCATCCTTGGGGTTGCCAAGTGGTGTTGCAGCCAAAATCAATGCCATGGCTCAATCATCTCAGTAATTCTGCTCGGATACGCTATCTCCGTGATCGCAAGCGTTGCACCAATCCTCATATCAATCGTTGCATTTCTGCTGCGTGTAATTAATCTAGGAAATCCCAAAGGCTTTGTTTTTGACGAGGTCTATTACGTTAACGGCGCACAAGATTTATTGAAGTACGGCGTCGAAGTTGATGGATTAAAGCCAGAATTTGTTGTCCATCCTCCTATAGGTAAATGGTGCATTGCACTTGGCATAAAAATCTTTGGCGACAATGAATTTGGTTGGCGAATAATGACTGCCATTGCAGGAACTCTAGTAATTTTGATTGCAGCTCGCTTGGCTCACGAACTTTTTTACTCACCATTTTTGACTGCCATTACTGCAGCCCTTTTAGCTTGTGATGGGTTGCTATTGGTTCATTCGCGAACCGCTCTACTGGATCTATTTCTAACTCTCTTCATTTTAATCGCGGCATACTTCTGGTTTAGAGAACAATTTTGGTATGCGAGTTTATTTTTTGGATTGGCATTAGCAACTAAATGGAGCGCTCTCTATTTCATTGCGCTATTTGGCCTTGTTACATTGTTGAGATTACTTCGCAAAGAAAATATTAAAGATTTGCCTCGAACCGTGACTATGCGAATTTTGCAATTCGGTGTTATCCCCATTGCTCTCTACATAACTTCTTGGATTGGTTGGTTTGTCAGCGAAAGAGGCTGGGATCGCACGCACAGTTCCAATCCTTTGACATCTCTACTTTATTACCACAAGCAAATGTTGGATTTTCACACATCACTGGTTGAGAAACATGCATATCAAGCAAATCCGTGGAGTTGGTTGATTATGGGAAGACCAACGTCATTCTTCTTTGAAACCCCTAAAGGTTGCGGCGGTAGCAGTTGTGCACAGGAAGTTTTAGCATTAGGTACACCCGTATTGTGGTGGAGCGCCACTATTGCAGTTGCTGTACTTGTGGGATTTTGGATGTGGCAGTTTTATCATCGCGTAATTGATAACAAACTTACTTTCATTCTTCTTGGAATAATTGCTGGATATTTGCCGTGGTTCTTCTTTCAAAAACGCACTGTATTTAGCTTCTATGCAATTGTTTTCGAACCATTTTTGATATTAGCAATTATCTATTGCGCCAAGATTTTTATAGATAGAAGCAAAAATCCGGCAAATGCTCAGGTAGTCATCCTTGGCTTTGTGGCGGTGGTTTTCTTGAATTTCATTTACTTTTTACCGCTGTATCTAGGTGAAATAACCACATATGCCCAGTGGCATATGCGTATGTGGTTTCCGTCCTGGATTTAACTTATTCGTTTGATGCGCGTGAGCGATTGAGTCGTTCTACGGCTTCTTCAGCTAGGTCTTGATCAAATACTTGATCACGTGATGGAGTAGCTGCTGCGAGTGCTTCACGAGCCAAACGTTCTTGTTCTTCACTCCACTGCCCAGGGATAGTTAAATCAATTGTTCTGTGTGGAGTTACTGCTTTTGGCGCATTTACATATGTTGGAACAGGAATGTCATTAGGTTGCCAAGCGCCACGATTTTCTGCCGATCCTTTAGGCAAAATTACAACACCAGATAATTCGCGTTCTGAAAGAGGAATCCAATGTTCTTTCTGCGCCGTATGGTGAACAACTTCTGAGAGATTTGTACTTGATGTCCCAGATTGACTCTTTTGTAGGTTTTTAATTCTTCGCTTATACAACTTCTCACTGATTGTTTGTCTTCTCACGTGCAGAACGTAAATGAGAATTCCTGTAAGCGGAATAAGTGCGAAGGTAATTTTCATAGTATTCATAAGACCACCAACAATTGTTGTGAGAAGTGAAATAATTAATATTGCAAAAATAATTCTGCGCTGCATTAAACGTTGAGCAACTTTTGCTTCATGATCTAGATCTGTGTGAATCACTCCAGTTCCAGAACTTCCACCTGGTGAACTGTTTGCTACAACACGAAGTGCGCTTTTATAACGTTCAATAGATTTACCTGAGAATTCATTTCTGTCATGTACCCACCGTGGCAAGAAATAGGCAACCCACATTCCAATGATTGCCAGATAGATGAGTCCCGAAGCCATGATGTATAAAGATAGAGGGAGAAATCCGACCTATCGGGTATTTCAGCGCCCATTTCGGTCTGCTTTTTAACTTACTTTATTAATGGGTTTTCTTTTACGAATGAAAGATGATCTCGCCAATCTCCATCAATATGTAAGTACCGGGGACGTTCACCTTCCAATTGGTATCCAGCTTTTTCGGCCACTCGGCGAGATGCTGTGTTTTCTGGTCGTAGATTTATTTCAATTCTGTGAAGCGCTAGGACTGAAAAACCATATTCAGTGAGCAAATTAACTGCCTGGGTTGTGTATCCACGCCCGGCATAAGAACGATCAATCCAATATCCAATATGAGCACCACGAAGTGCTCCAAGAATTATTCCGCCCATTGAAATTTGTCCAATTAAATTATTTTCATGCCACATGGCAAAGGATATGGTCCGGCCATCCCGAGATTCGCGATTAAGAGTTCGAACTAATTGGAAAAAGGAAGGAAGTTCCTTTCGCAAAGATGACTCATCGCTTCCCGGTATGAACGGAAGCGTTGCTTCCCAAGGAGAAAGCCACTCGCGATTTTCCGCACGGACATTGTGCCATTTCTTTCTATCGCGCAATCGAAGTGGTCTGAGATAAATCTCTGTGCCGTGAAGTGTTACTGGCCATGAGTGTTCACGCATTTAAATATATCGCCGCTCAAGAACAACAACATTTACAGATGCACCTGCTTGAATATTCTCATCCTGCTCGCCCAGTGCGATAAATGAGTTTGCATCAGAGAGCGTTGAAATTTCATCCTGGATTTCAAGTGCACGAACTGAACTTGCATCTTCAGAGAGTATTGCGCGGACATAGGAGCGAGTTCCGGGCGCTGAAGTAATTGCTTTCTCAAGTTTTGCTTTAACAGATGGTCGATGGATTGTGGATGCACCAAGCATTGTTCGAATCATCGGCCGTACAAATAATTCAAATGAAATGTATGCGTTAATCGGATCTCCGGGAAGAGTCACAACTGGAGTTTTATCAGGACCAATCTGACCAAAGTTATGGCGTCCGCTATTTTCAATTGCTAAATCAAGTGTTGTTATCTCTCCCATTCTTTGCAGAGTTCGAGTTATTAAATCAAATGAATCATCGTTGCGCTCTCCACTAATAACTATGAGATCTGCACGAACTAGCTGATCTTCAATGACCGCCAATAGTTCCTCTTCATCATCTGGAATTGAGTGAACGCGATAACCGATCGCACCAACTTCACGAACTGCAGTTGTGAGTAACCATGAATTCGTTTCAAACTCTTCATCTGTACCGAGTGTTTGGCCCGGCTCAACTAAATCTGGACCAGCAGACAAAATGACAACGCGAGGATGTGGGCGGGTTGGCAAGTGATCTAATCCGATTGATGCAGCCAAACCAATTTGTGTTGATCTGATTCGACTATTGGCACGCAGAACTAATCTTTCGCCAGCGTAAATATCTTCTGCCAACGTTGCACCATGTGCGTCCAATAAAGGTAACTCAAGTTGCTCAAGTGGATGGCAAATGCCCAGTAATGAACTGAGAAACTCATCTACACGCATCTGCTCTGCCATAATCACACCATACTTGTAGTGACTAGATTTCTAGGGGATTTGAGATGAAAGATAAAGCACAAATGCGCGAACGGTATCGTCGCGAAAGGCGCGAAGCTTTCGTTCCCGCAATATATTCAAATGTGCTTTCAACCCCAGAAGTAATGCAGGCCACAATTATTGCTAGCTATGTTTCTTATGGTTACGAACCTAGTACCCTCGAACTAAATCGAGCACTTATTAAATCTGGAAAAACTCTATTGCTCCCACGAGTTAATCAAGATCGAATTGAATGGATTTATTGGGATGGTGATGAAACCAAACTTGTCGAAAAGAAAAAAATCCTTGAACCTCTGGGTGATGCAGTAACTCAACTTCCAAAAATTGATGTTGTTATAGTTCCGGCGCTCCGTGTTGATAGGGATGGGTATCGCCTCGGACAAGGGGGCGGATATTACGATCGCGCGCTTCCAAATATCTCTGGATGGAAGATTGCACTTGTTCATTCAGGTGAAGTAACCAGTGAAGTATTGCCCCGTGAATCCCATGACATTGCTGTCGATGCGGCAGCGACACCAGATTTGATTGTTCGATTTAGAAAAAATTAACGAACAGGTAAGTTTCTAGCCATAACAATTCGTTGAACCTGATTTGTGCCTTCGTAAATCTGAGTAAGTTTTGCATCTCGCATCATTCGCTCAACTGGATAATCAGATACATATCCATAGCCACCCAAAATCTGAACAGCGTCTTGCGTAACTTTCATTGCGACATCACTTGCAAAACACTTGCTAGAAGCGGAGAAAAACTTCAGATCCTTCTCGCCATTTTCACTCTTTACTGCAGCTGCATAAGTAAGTTGCCGAGCAGCTTCGATGTTCATTGCCATGTCTGCCAACATAAATTGAACACCTTGGAAATCGAATATAGGTTTATTAAATTGCTTACGCTCATGTGAGTACGCGGTTGCGACATCTAGTGCACCTTGTGCAATACCAAGTGCTTGAGCGGCAATGGTGATTCTTGTGTGGTCCAAAGTATCCATCGCGAGTGAAAAACCTCTGCCTACTTCGCCAATACGGCGATCATCAGATACTTCGACATTATCAAAATAGACTTCGCGAGTTGGCGAACCACGAAATCCCATTTTTTTCTCTGGCGCTCCGAAAGAAACACCAGCATCTGTTTTTTCAACTACAAATGCAGTAATTCCTTTTGAACCGAGTGTTGGATCAGTTTGAGCAATTACGGTGTAAAAATCAGAAACTTCAGCATTTGAAATCCATTTTTTACTTCCATTAATAATCCACTTGTCGCCGCTCTTTATCGCTTTTGTTTTCAGCGAAGCAGCATCAGAGCCCGCTTCGGATTCGGAGAGACAATAAGAAAATCCTTTACCTTGAGCTAACGGAGTTAACCAGCGCTTTTTTTGTTCTGCTGTTCCACCAAGAATAAGTGGCATTGAACCCAATTTATTTACAGCAGGAATAAGTGATGAGGAACCACATACTCGGGCAACTTCTTCAATAATTAATACAACAGCGAGTGCATCTGCTCCATCTCCACCAAATTCTGTTGGCACATGAGCTGCCGAAAGTCTAGCTTTTGCAAGTGCATTAGCTGCTTCGATTGGATAACGATGCTCTTCATCAACAGCTTTTGCGTGTGGTGCAATTTCTTTTTGAGCAAGCGCCCGAACGCTTTGGCGCAGTTCTTCATATTCACTCGGTAATGAATAAAGTGAATCCATCACTGATTCGCCTCTCTATCTTTCTTATTTAAATTATTGAGATACAAGTTGTACTGCGCGAGTTCATCAGGTTGGCCAAGTGCTGCCATTCTGGCTGCGTTGCGGTCAATACGTTTTGCTTCATGTGAATCATCACGCATCCACTGGATGAATGTAGCAATCAGTGCAATAAGTATTGGAATCTCGCCCATTGCCCAACCAACTGCACCACCTGCATGCTGATCGGCAAGTAAATCTAGAGACCATGGACGTTGTAACGATGCAAAATAACCACCATCAATCAACGTGCTCGTAGACATAAGTGCAACAGAGAAGAATGCATGAATGCTCATTGCTGCAAAGAGAATAACAATGCGCACAAGATGTGGAACTTTTCTTGGATTTGGATCAACTCCCACGATGACATGGAAAAAGAGTATTCCGGCAAGGATAAAGTGGATATTCATAAATAGGTGACCTTGGTGACTCTGCATCATTCCACTAAATAAAGATGTGAAATAAAGAGCAAATAGCGAACCATCAAAAATTGCAAGTGCCACAACCGGATTAGTAATTACCTTCGCATATTTTGAGTGCAGCGCACTAATGAGTAATCCGCGAATACCGCGTTCTTGACCGTCTCGAGATTGCGGAAGTGTTCGCAACGCTAAAGTAATTGGCGCACCTAAAACAATTCCAATGGGTGCAATCATTCCCAAAACCATGTGAGCCACCATGTGCCAAGAAAAAGCAAAGTGCGCGTAGACACCAAGTCCACCACTGGTTGCAAAATCAATTGCTGAAACTCCTAAAGCAAATGAAATTGTTCTTCCAACAGACCACTTATCTCCACGTCGAGTTAGAACAACAACACCTTTTATATACAGTGCAACCGCTAGTATCAATAAACCAATGATTAGTACATCTGGATCGTATGCAAGCAGGATTCGACTAAAAGTTGGCGCGTCCGGCATTTTAATACCTGTTACTGCGAGTGCTGCATTAAATGGTTTATCGCCACCACGCACCGGTGGTTGGTTAGAAGAGAGCCACGAACCAAGAGCCGTTACAAATATCATGATTGCTGCTTCGATTGAGATTAAGCGAGTCATCGCCTGCCAATTAACAGATGGCTTGGCTGCTAAATAATTTCTATGCTTATATCCAAAGAAAAGTAAGACAAAGGTAATTACAACTTTGAGTATTACAACGAAGGCGTAGCTTGTTGACCACGCCGATGCAAAATTAAGTCGTGCTGATGCATTTATTACACCGCTGATAACTACCGCGATTGCCGCCCATAAAGCTATATGGCTAAAGCGCGGTAGTGAGATTTTGCGATCGTCATCATTGAGAAGGGCGATAGCAATGACACCGCCCACCCAAAATGAGAGTGCAATAACGTGAATGAATAAAGATCCAATAGCAAGTGCGTGTGAACCACTAGAAGCTGAGTGACTCTGAAATACCGGAGCGGTAATGGCAATGAGCGAGACTAGAAGTAGCACTGCGGTGTATCCAGATGTTGTTAAAGCGCGGGAAGTGATTGCCACAAATAAGGCAATTAGTGTTTGAAATAGCAAGTACTGGCCTAAAGAAATCTGGAAGACAAAAGATTGCAAAACAGTTGGGTCTAGAACTGATGAAATTGATTGATCCAAAATATTTGCAAGTGTAAATAAAATATTGAATAGGCTGCTCAAGAACCAAACTAATGCCGACGCAGAAATAATCGATCTGATCTTTAATCCGCTAGTCGAAAGTTTTCCCTCTTTGTCTAAGACTAAGAAGGCAAGTGCTAATAATGATCCAATGGTGATAAAACTTGAAAGAGTTGCAAAGAACTTACTGGTTGTTACCAGCGCTGAAATCATCTCTCTCTAAAAAGCTTTCGCGCATATAAAGAGAGTAAAACAAGTACAAAAAACGCTACCACCAATAGACCAATCACGAATGCATTTGTTCCCCAATCACTGACTTGAGCTTTCGCGCTTGTACTTTCAACTGGAGTTGGTTGTGGCGTTGAAATTTCACTAGGAGCTGAATAAGTGAATCGGAATGAACCTTCAAGTGGAACGTCATTTTCTGCAAAGAGTGAATATGTCACCGTGTAAACGCCAGCTACCTTTAGAGTTTTCAGCCCAATGACCGCACTCGCTCCATCTATTGCGAGTACTCCATCATCAACGCGTTTACCTTGCGGATCTGTAACTTCCATTGAATTGCCTGCATCAATAAGTGGAACTTGTCCTGTAACACTGACCGCACTTGGTGCAACTGTTACGGTCGCGCCACTCATTGGATTGGTTGCAATAAGTGAGTTGGCATTAGACGCGGGCGCAGCAATAAAGAGCGCAACAATTGCAATGCTGAAAATTCTTCTGATTTTCATCTTCGCCCCTTTCTCGCCGCTTTAATTCGCATCTATCTTCCCACTTCTTTAGACTTGGTATCTACCCCCAGCCGGGATTTATGAGTCGCTGGGAGTAATGCCGGAAAGGAATAGTCAGATGCCTACATATCAATATGCATGCGCTGACTGTGGGCACGAGTTTGAGGCTTTTCAAACTTTCTCTGATGCGTCACTGACGACATGCCCTGAGTGCAAGGGTGAAGTACGAAAGATTTATTCTGCTGTAGGTGTTGTCTTTAAAGGATCTGGATTTTATAAAACGGACTCTGCAAAATTAAATACAACTAAATCTCAACCAACCCCAGCTCCTGCACCGACACCAAAAGCAGATTAAATAATCTGAATTAATCTTGGTGGTGAGGCGGTTTATCCGCTTTAATTTCTGCCTCGCGGCGTGCATCTTCAACTGCTTGTTCGTGATCAAGTTCATCAGATGTAACACTAGGCAAGATTTCGCTCATGCAAAGCCTCCGATTAGAATTGATTTCCTAATAGTAGCGAAATGTCAGGGGCAACATGTTTGAAGGTCTAGGAAGATTCATTGTTCGTCGTAAGAAGTCGGTACTAATCGTATTTATTATCGGAATCCTTGCAGCTGGTGGTGTTGGTTCACTCGCATTCTCAAAACTCGATAGCGGTGGATACTCAGACCTTGGAAGTGAATCAGCAAAGGCCTACGACTATCTGACTGAAAAGTTTAAAGTGCAAGAACCTGCCGCAATTCTTGTTGTCGATACACAAAATCGCACAGTTAATGATCCTGCGGTAATTACAGAAGCAGCTGCGCTTGAAGCGCGAGTTAAAAATGTTGCAAATGTAGATCGAACACTTTCGTACTGGAGTACGGGTGGAGCACCGGCAATGAAGGCTACAGATGACAAAGCTGCTTTCCTATTTATTTACTCGAAACCGGATTCAAATGATTGGGCATCGCTTAGCAAGATTGGCGAAGAGATTCAAAAGAAGTTTGATGGCAAGCAAGGAAACTTTATTGTTCATGCCTCTGGCGGCGGAGTTATCACCCATGCAATCAATAGCAAAATTCAAAAGGATTTAGCTCTTGCCGAAGGTATTGCAATTCCACTGACTTTCGTTCTGCTCGCCTTTGTTTTTGGAACAATGGTTGCTTCAGCAATGCCTTTAGTCGTGGGCGTCAGCGCAATCCTTGGTTCGTTCTTAATAATTTATATCTTCACACTTTTCACAGATGTATCCGTATTCGCTCTCAATCTCATCACAGGATTAGGACTTGGCTTAGGTATTGATTACGCTCTTTTAATTGTTAACCGTTTCCGTGAAGAGTTGCATGCAGGTAAAAGTGTTGAAGATTCCGTTATTGCCACAGTTGCAACTGCAGGTAAAACGGTTTTCTACTCAGGACTAACTGTTTTCGTAACCTTGGCATCGTTGCTTTTGTTTCCACTTAATTTCCTTAAATCTTTCGGTTACGCAGGTGTTTCTGTAATTTCACTAGCGGTACTTGGAGCACTTATTCCACTACCGGCACTCCTCGCAATTCTGGGACATAAAGTAGATAAAGGTATTGTTCGAAGAGCCGGAATCGTTCCTAAAGAAGATGGACGGTGGGCCCACACTGCTCGAACTGTCATGAAGCGACCTGTCCCAGTTGTTATTGCTTCGCTTCTAGTTCTTGGCATCTTTGCCGCACCAATAACAAATATTGCATTCGCACAAATTGATGCACGCGTCTTGCCAAAAACAGATCCTGCAGCAGTTGCCTCCGCTGTGATTGATTCGCGCTTTACGGGTCTGGAAGGAAGCCCAATAGAAGTTGTAATTCCTAACGGTGCAGGAAAAGAAATCGAAATAAATAACTTCCTCGCGCGCATTCAAGGTGTGTATGGAATCGCTCGTGTGGGACACATTGAATACTTTGGAAATGATGTTCGAGTGCAAGTAATTTCGAAGGAATCTTCTCGAACCGTCGAAGCCGAGCGCATCATTCATGACATTCGCGCATTACCTGTTCCGCAGGGAACACTTATCGGTGGAGCTGCTGCAGACTTTACAGATTCTCAAGATGGCATCGCTCGTGCACTTCCATGGGCACTGGGATGGATTGCACTGACCGTTTTGATTCTTATCTTTGTTTTTACTGGCTCAATCATTTTGCCAATTAAAGCCGTTCTTCTTAACGCTCTTTCATTGATTGCAACTCTTGGCGCGGTGACGTGGATCTTTATTGATGGTCACCTCAAATGGTTGGTTGGGGACTTTACGGTTACCGGAACCGTAGATACTGGATCAATTATTTTGATTGCAGTCGTGGTCTTCGGTCTTTCCATGGACTACGAACTCTTCTTGCTTTCTCGTATTCGTGAAGAACATTTAGATGGCAAATCAAATATCGAATCTGTCGCAAAAGGTCTACAACGTTCAGCACGCATCATCACGGCTGCAGCACTTTTACTTGCTGTAGTTTTCGCAGCATTTATGACAAGTGGTGTCACGTCGATCAAGATGCTTGGTTTCGGTGTTGCATTTGCAGTATTGCTCGATGCGACTTTAATTCGTGCATTACTTGTACCTGCGCTGATGCGTTTGTTCGGTGAACGAAATTGGTGGGCACCAAAATTGTTGCAACGATTTACTCTCAAACATTAAATAAGCACTAAATAAAAATTAAGTGTCCCCGGCGGGAGTTGAACCTGCGACCTACCGCTTAGGAGGCGGTTGCTCTATCCACTGAGCTACGGGGACCTGTGTTGGTATTGCGCAATCTTGCCATGTTCTTGCAAACTAAAGCCATGGCTAAGGACTTTGATGTACTCATCATAGGTTCTGGTTTCGGTGGCTCTGTATCAGCACTCAGGCTTACAGAAAAAGGTTATTCAGTTGCTGTTTTAGAAGCAGGAAAAAGATTTAAGGAAAAAGATTTTCCAAAGACTTCTTGGCGTTTGCGTAAATTTTTATTCTTTCCAAAACTTGGATTGCTTGGCATACAAAGAATTCACGCACTTCCCGATGTATTAATTCTCGCTGGTGCAGGCGTTGGCGGTGGATCACTTGTCTACGCAAATACTCTGTATCAACCACCTGATACTTATTTTGAAGATAAACAGTGGAATCACATCACTAATTGGAAATCAGAGTTATTACCTTGGTATGACCAAGCGAGTCGAATGTTAGGTGTGGCAGAAAATCCATATTTTTCACCGAGTGATCAAGCAATGAAAGATGTTGCAATCGAAATGGGAGTTGGACATACATTCAAAATGGCCCCGCTTGGTGTTTATTTTGGCGAGGGCTCGGGAGTTGCCAGTAAGGATCCATATTTTGGTGGAGTTGGCCCTGCTCGCAATGGTTGCCAACAATGTGGAGCCTGTATGACGGGTTGCAGATTTAATTCAAAAAACACATTGCCTAAGAATTATCTCGGCTTGGCTGAATCTGCGGGAGCAAAGATTTTTCCACTCACTACGGTAACTTCATTTGAGCAAGCTACAGATGGTTCGTGGATTATCAAAGCTAAGAAAACCAACGGTCTTTTTGGCAGAACACTTACTTTCACAGCTAATCAATTAATCGTGAGCGCTGGTACCTATAACACTCAAAAACTTTTACACCGCATGAAGGCAACCGGAAAGTTATCAAAACTCTCGGATCGTCTTGGAGATCTCTCGCGAACAAATAGCGAAGCTCTCACGGGTGCATTACTTCCCAAGTCAGATATTGATTTCAGTAAAGGTGCTGCAATTACTTCTTCTTTCTTTCCCGACGAACATACCCACGTAGAGCCTGTGCGCTACGGAAAAGGAAGCAATGCAATGGGATTGCTTCAAACCATCATGACAGATGGACATGTTGCGAAAGAACGTCGACGTCAATGGGTACGAGAGTTCATCAAGAAACCTTCATTGTTACTGCGAGTTCTTAATGTACATCAATGGTCAGAGAGAACGGTTATTGCTCTGGTGATGCAAAATGTTGATTCAGCGTTATCTGTGAGACCAAAGCGAAAGTGGTGGGGCTTAGGTTTAACATCGACAAATAATTCGCTCAATCCAAACGCAACGTATATTCCTGCTGCCAATGAAACGGTTCGACGCATCGCAAACAAATATGGAGGATTTGCAGGCGGGCACATCGGTGACCTCATTGGTGCACCATTTACTGCGCACTTTGTAGGTGGATGTGTTATTGGTTCAGATGCATCGCAAGGAGTGATTGATCCGTATCACCGAGTGTGGAATTACCCAACGATGCACGTTGTTGACGGCGCCGCTGTAACAGCAAACCTTGGCGTTAATCCATCCCTCACGATTACTGCTCAAGCAGAGCGCGCGATGTCAATGTGGCCAAATAAAGGTGAGTTAGATCCGCGTCCAGTTCAAAATAATATCTATACGAGAGTTAATGCAGTTGCTCCGAATAAACCATTTGTTCCTGCAGGTGCTATTGGTGAATTACTTATGCCACCAACGAAGTAAAGGTTCAATCTCTTCCGGAACATGTTCTGCGATAAACATTGCCCCATCTAAATGATTTCCTTTGGCTTCAACTAGAGTAATTTGTGGCAGCAATGAATACGTGCGTCGTCTAATTGATTCGACATATCCTTTATTTTCGGCAAGTTTTCCAAGTAATGCAATTGCGATTCCTTCATTACGCATTCCGCCAACATTGGTCCACGCTGCACGGATTGTTTTTGCTAAATACTCAGCGCCCTTATCTCGGATAGTGATGGCATCCGTGTTCTTGGCTTCGGCTGCTTCAAGAAGAGTTTTGGCGGCATTAATGCATAGAAGTTGTGCCTTGGCATCGGTGTGCGACTTTAAAGATTCGTACGTTTTGATCTCGGATTCGAAAAATTCAGATAAGAATGTGGCGTCATCTCTGCCCTCTTGTGTTGCAAGAACTCGCTCTAGCGCAGCTTTACCTAACCAGAATCCCCCACCAAGATCGCCGAAAATATGTCCAATTCCATCTGAGTGCGAATACGAGCCACGACGGCCCGCAATTGCAACTGTTCCACTTCCGATTGATAGTGCAACGCCATCACTATTTCCTAGAGCCCCAAAATATCCTGCTAAACCATCATCTATAACTGCAACGGATGTAGCACCAAAATACTTTGCAGCTAGTTGTCCATAGGGTTTTGGTTCACCGACGTCACCATAAACTCCAGTGATGCTCAGAGCCACAACATCACTTTGAAATGTTGTACCAAAATGATTCTGCGCTTCTGTAAATAGTTCCTCGAGCACATCCAGAGTTGATTCATGTGCTTGCTTGGCCCGCTTGCTAACGTATTCAGCATCGGCTGATTTAAATCGAGCACCTGATTGCCCTAAGTCCACCGCTAGCACCATAATTACAAGTCTAGTTAAGGAGAGCGGATGAGCAAATGGGCCGTTGTTACAGGCGCAACCGCAGGTATTGGCGAGAGTTTTACACGCATCTTGGCCCATGAAGGATTCGACATTGTTTTAGTTGCTCGTGATCTCGAACGCATGAAAGATCGTGCAGCGCATTTAGAATCTCAATTTAATGTCAAGACGGAAATTATTCAGGCAGATCTTGCAACTGATGATGGTTGTGCAAAAATTGAAAAATACTTACGTGAAAATCAGATAGAGGTACTGATTAATAACGCTGGTTTTGGTATCAATAAAGCATTTTCTGTCAGTGACATAGATTCTGAGCAACAATTGCTCGACGTTTTAGTGCGCACTCCGATGCGATTAATGCACACTGTTATTCCTCAAATGAAAGAGCGAAACAGTGGAGCGATCATTAATGTGTCATCGGTTGCAGGATGGATTGCTGGCGGAACGTACAGTGCGTCAAAGTCTTATTTGACTGTGCTCTCTGAATCGCTCCATACCGAAATGAGCGGTACAGGTGTAAAGATATCTGCACTCTGTCCTGGATTTACTCGCACCGAATTTCATCAGCGTGGTCGAATGCGTATGAATGGTTTACCTGAATTCATGTGGCTCAGCGCTGATCGCGTTGTTTTGCAAGCGTGGAAAGAGAATCAAGGTGGAAAGGTTCTATCCATTCCGGGATGGCAGTATTTAATTTTGAGTACGGTCTGTCGATTTGGACCGCGTCCACTTGTTCGAAAACTCGGAATGAATGTAAGAGTGCGCCAACGCCAAAAATAGGTACGTAGGGATAGCCCTATACGTATTTTGTCTTACTTCTTCTACGGTGTTTGTTGTGTTCCGCAAATATTTATCCCTGAATACTCTCGGATTTTTTCTGCTCATCGTTCACCTTATTTCTCGAGTAATTCATTCAACTCCCCAGGAGTATTTGGATTTGTGGATCTATAACGCAATCACAATTGTCTTTGTTTTATCTCTCATCGGCGTTCCAAGTTTTAATGATCACGTAGGAATCGCATTCTTAGCCCTAGCAATAGCATTCTGGGCTGCGGGTTCATTAATCTCTTCACTGAGCGTTTTTTACACAATTAATGTACAAATTGAATTGATATCAAATGTTTTATACATGCTCTTTTATCCCGCGGCTTTTATCGCTCTCCCGCGTTTACTTTCTCAGCATTCAAGGATTTCTGCGGTAGAAATTCTGGATTCAACAATCATCGCACTGGGGTTAGGTTCCTTAGGAACTGCACTCTTTGTTGGTCCAGTCTTGCCACGCCTAAACGGTGACATGTCCATGACTTTCTTCGCGATTTTTTATCCCGTCGGAGACTTAATTCTTGTGGCTAGTGTCATTTCTACACTCTTAATGCAACGACTCTCCAAGCGAGCATTAATTGCAACTCTTGGAATATTTATCTTTGCTTTCTCTGATTTTTTATTCCTCTGGTTGCACGTTAATAACAAGTACACATTCGGAGCAATCTCTGATGATGGGTGGCTGATGGGACTTGCCTTAATTGTTATGTCGACGCAATTCAAAGCGAGCGAACAAAGTTCGAATGAAGGTGTGAATCCTGTTTTTGTCGCGCTTTCGGTTTTTCTGAGTGCAACATTGCTCGGGATAATTACTTTACGGCCAGGATATTTTCCATCCTTTATATTGCTTCCTACTTTATTAACTTTGTTAGTGGCTTTTATTCGAATGACAATTGCTCTTCGTCAGGCGCGTTCACTTGGAACTGAGCAAGCTCTTGCACGAACCGATGAATTAACTGGACTATCAAATCGCAGAAAGTTAATTGCTGAAATGCAAGAAATTGGTGGCTCTGAAGGCGCTCTTCTGATTTTAGACCTTGATGGATTTAAACCGGTGAATGATGCATTTGGGCACGATGTGGGGGATGAAGTCTTGAAACAAGTAGCAATTCGTTTTGATCGTGCACTTCCAGCCGGTGCAACGTTAGCAAGATTAGGTGGTGATGAGTTTGGAGTTTTGCTTTATTCTAATTATGAAACGAGCATGGAGATCGCACGTGCACTGCATGCAACAATGAGTTATCCCTTTGTTGTTGGCAAAGAGTCAATTGACTTAGGTGTCAGCATTGGTATTGCCGCAAATGATGATAGCGATGATTTAATGAGGCGAGCAGATGTTGCAATGTATCGAGCTAAGAAAGAATCACTCGGGATTGCGCACTTTGATTTCTTCTAGGCGTGCAAGGGATTCAATACGTTCTAGCGCATGCTCCACTATTTTCTTTGGGTATCCGCTTTTGTAACCATAGGCTACTTCCCACGGTTCGTGAATTTCATCAGCCTTCAAATGCGCTAGTTCTGGAACGTATTTGCGGATGTAATCTCCATTTTCATCGAAACGTTTTCCTTGTTCGATTGGGTTAAATACTCGGTAATACGGTGAAGCATCGGTTCCGCATCCCGCTGTCCACTGCCAACCATGGGCGTTTGAAGCAACGTCGAAATCAACGAGATGTTCTTCAAAAAATAGTGCACCGTGCTGCCATTCGATGTGTAAATCTTTTGCGAGGAATGAAGCAACAACCATTCTTACTCTGTTATGCATCCAGCCTTCTTTGAGCAGTTGTCGCATGCCGGCATCCACAAATGGGTAACCTGTTTTTCCTTCACACCATGCTTTAAATTTTTCACCAGGTTCGTCATATCGCATCTTTGCAAATTGTGGAGCGTAATAATCTTTATCTGTATGGGGATAGTTATGCAAAACATCGGCATAAAACTCGCGCCACGCAATTTCTTTTCTAAATGTGTCATGAGCCTTGCTTTCACCCAATCCAGCGAGAAGTGTTCGTGGATGTATTTCACCCCACTTGAGATGTGCACTTAATTTGCTAGTGCCATCTATGCCAGCAAAGTTTCGTGCTTCGTCATAACTTTCGAGACCGTGTGCTTTGAAGTACTTAAATCTTTCGTGTGCAGCTTTTTCACCTGCTTGTGGAATATCTGATCCTTCTGGCGCTTGCCATGTTGGAAAGTTTCTATTCTTTGGATCTGGCGTTACAGTTTTGATTACCTTCGGTGCTGCAACTGGTGCGCGCCAACCATGTGCAAGCCACCCACGATAAAAGGGTGTGTACACGCGATAATTTGTTGCATCACTAGGCTTCTTAACTCGCCCAGGTGCAACCGCATAAGGACTTCCTGTACGAGTTAATTCGATACCTGCTGCTTCAATACGAGCATCACGAGCAACTCCGTAAGGTTCGTACTCCGCAGAAATATGCACTGATGTTGCATCGTATTTTTTCTTTAACTCATTTAATACTTCGACTTGATCTCCAACGCATACGTTCAATTTATTTCCGAGTGATTCATCAAGGCTGCGAAGTGAAGCCGCCATGTATGCCAACCGCTTTGTACCAGTTGCTTGAATTAACTTAGGATCCAGAATAAATACAGGAACAATTTCTTCGCCAGCTTCGATTGCCGCTAAAAGTGCTGGGTTATCAATCAGGCGTAAATCGCGCCTGAACCACATGATGCTGCGCGACATTATGAGTTAATTATGTAGTTGGTGAACCGTTGCATCCCAGCCTTTTACATCTTCTGGCTTGCGTGGAGCTTTGCCAATGTAACGAGCTGAAGGACGAATCAATCGACCAGTGCGTTTTTGTTCCAGAATGTGCGCGGACCAACCTGCAGTGCGAGCGGCAGTAAACATTGATGTAAATAGCGGACCAGGTACTTGTGCAAAGTCCAAAACAATTGCTGCCCAGAATTCAACGTTTGTCTCTAGAACACGTTCTGGATGGCGCTCGTGTAACTCAGCAAGTGCCGCTTTTTCTAATTCGAGAGCAACTTCGTAACGTGGTGCGCCCAATTCTTTTGCTGTTCGACGCAAAGTACGTGCGCGTGGATCTTCTGCGCGATAAACGCGGTGTCCGAATCCCATCAAACGTTCACCGCGATCCATTAAATCTTTTACATACTTACGGGCATCACCGGAGCGTTCTACATCTTCAATCATTCCGAGAACACGAGATGGTGCACCACCATGTAGCGGACCTGACATTGCACCGATTGCACCGGAGAGTGCAGCGGCAACATCAGCACCAGTTGATGCGATTACACGAGAAGTAAAAGTTGAAGCGTTCATTCCGTGCTCTGCTGCAGAAACAAAGTATGCATCAATTGCGCGAACATGAAGCGGATCTGGTTCTCCGCGCCAGCGAATCATCATGCGTTCAACAACTGTATGTGCCTTATCAATTTCTGATTCAGGAACTGGTGTTGCAGAAATTCCACGAGCTGATTGTGCAAGGTATGAAAGAACCATCACGGATGCACGTGCAAGATTTGAACGAGCTTCTTGGTCATCAATGTCTAAAAGTGGTTTGAATCCCCATGCTGGTGCAAGCATTGCAATTGCTGATTGCACATCTACACGAACGTCACCCGAGTGAACCGGTAGCGGAAATTTTTCTGCAGGTGGAAGACCTGGATTAAATTCATCATCAACAAGTAATCCCCAGACGTTTCCAAATGAAACGCGTCCAACTAAATCTTCGATATCTACACCACGGTAACGAAGTGCACTTCCTTCTTTATCTGGTTCAGCAATCTCAGATTCAAAAGCGATTACACCTTCGAGACCTGGCTTGAAATCATCAGACACAACGCGCTCCTTTATCGGGTATTACGGGGGTAATTCTGCCCCTATAGAAGGTGTGCTGGCGACCACGGAAGTTGAGATAGCCCTTCGGGCCAAAGTGACGTTAGATACATCCATAGAGGAACCATGGAGGAAGCCGTGAATCAAAAAGGAATTCGAGCCGAGATTTCTGCGATGCGCCGCTCTTACGGTGAAGTCGGGTTGGATAAATTGCCTGGCGATCCATTTGTGGCATTTGAAGAGTGGATGGCCGAAGCAGCCTCGAATGAAATTATTGTTGAAGCAAACGCAATGGTTCTTTCAACGTCAGATGGTTCAGGTGAAATTACAACGCGCACTGTTTTGCTCAAAGACATTTCGCAAGGCGGATTTACTTTTTTTACAAATTATTCATCCCGAAAAGCTCAAGCTATTGCAATGAATTCGCAAGTAACGCTTTTATTTCCTTGGTATGCCATGGAACGACAAGTTATTATTTCTGGACAGGCAGATAAAATTTCACGCGAAGAATCTGAAAATTATTTTTCTACTAGACCTTGGTCGAGTCAGATTGGTGCATGGGCAAGCGCACAATCAGCGCCACTTTCTTCTCGTGAAGAGTTAGAGATGCGCTTTCAAGGTGCTGCAGAGAAATGGCCAGAAGGAAGCATTGTTCCAACACCACCACATTGGGGTGGCTTTCGAGTGATTCCTGACAGCATTGAATTCTGGCAAGGAAGATATTCAAGATTGCATGACCGCATTAGGTATCACAGATCAAACACAAAATCCGATTGGGAGATGCAGAGGTACTTCCCTTAAGATTTATCCATGAGCATCGTTATTCCTAGTGGCATTAAGCCTATCGATGGTCGTTTTGGTTGCGGACCTTCCAAAATTCGTCCCGCAGCACTAGAAAATTTATTTAAAAGCGGAACATCAATTCTTGGAACATCGCACCGCCAAAAGCCTTTAAAGAGCGTCGTACACGAAGTGCGCGAAGGTTTGAAGTCACTCTTCTCACTCCCTGATGGTTACGAAGTAATTCTTGGAAATGGTGGCACAACTGCATTTTGGGATATTGCAACATTTGGACAAATTGAGAATCGTTCGCAGCACTTAGTTTTTGGAGAGTTTTCTTCAAAATTTGCTAAGGCTGCGAAAGAAGCGCCATTTCTAGCAGAGCCATCTGTAATCAAATCCGAAACCGGATCACATCCAACAGCGGTTGCAGAAGAAGGTATCGATGCTTATGCATTCACACACAACGAAACCAGTACTGGTGTGGCTATGCCAATTATCAGACCGGCAAGTACTGATGGTGCACTAGTACTTGTAGATGCAACCAGTGCTGCGGGTGGTCTTGTTGTTGATGCAAAAGAGTTTGACGCCTATTACTTTGCGCCGCAGAAATCATTTGCATCCGATGGTGGTCTGTGGATTGCGCTGATGTCACCTGAAGCTATTGCTCGCGCAGGAAAAATTAAGGGAAGTGGCCGCTGGACTCCTGCTATTTTGGACCTAAGTATTGCAATTGAAAATTCACGACTTGATCAGACATATAACACTCCTGCAGTAGCCACATTTATGTTACTTGCGGATCAATTAAAGTGGATGAACGAGAATGGCGGATTGAAATTCTCAACTGGTCGCAGTGCGGATTCTGCATCCCGCATTTATTCATGGGCAGAAAAATCTACGTACGCAACTCCGTATGTAACAAATCCTGCAATGCGCTCAAAGGTTGTTGCGACAATTAACTTTGATGATTCGATTGATGCTCTCAAAGTTGCCTCAATTTTGCGCGAAAATGGAATCGTAGATACCGAGCCGTACCGTAAATTAGGTAAGAATCAGCTTCGTATTGGTATGTTTCCGTCTGTTGATCCCAGCGATGTTGATGCACTTACTACTTGCATTGATTACGTTGTAGCCGCGCTTTAATTCATCCGTAAGGAAAGTAATGCCACATACGTTTACGCGCGATAAAACCTTTTGGATAATTGCACTTCAAGTCACAATCCTAAACTTTTATTTGGGTGGATTCGGACCTGCTCAACCACTGTTGCGTGCAGACCAAGGAACATCTCTGACAATTGCTGGTTTACACGGAACAGCAATGGGCGTTGCTGCTATCTGCGCTGGTTTATCTAATTCACGGTGGGTACATTTCTTTGGTCGCGAAAAAACTTCGTGGATCGGAATGTGGCTCTTCTGCACTGGTGTTCTCATGTTTGTCACTTTTAAATCAGTTGGGTTCACGCTTACTGCAACTTTTTTGGGCGGCATGGGAACTTCGATGGTCATCAACAATATGGTGACAAGACTCTCTAGCCATTTTAAACAAGCAACTCCCCTTGCATTGCCACAATCAAATGGAATCAACTCGGTTGGTTTTGTTCTAGGAACAATCGTTGTCGGAACTCTTGCCGGTACTGCAATAAGTTGGCGTTTTGGATTACTGCTCACCATTCCAGCCACAATTATTCTGTACATCTTTTCACGAGAAAAGAATCGTGATGCTCACGACCGCGATGTAAACGTTCGCCAGAAAGGCAAGCTTTCACGTACTTACTGGATTGCTTGCTTCGGTTTCTTTATCTGTATCTGCACTGAGTTTGCTACATCTTTTTGGGCAGCAGCGCTTTTGCGCGATCGCGTTGGTGGCACAGCATCTGCTGCAACTCTTGCCATCGTTGCACTTGGTTCGGGCATGGCAGTTGGTCGTTGGTACGGTGCAATTATCTTAAAGAGACTTAAGTTGGACCAACAACTTATAGCAATCATTGTTCTGCAATTTATTGGCTTTATAATCTTCTGGTTTTCCCATAACGTCTTTGTTTCTTTGATTACGTTATTCATCACAGGTCTCGGCATCTCTATGCAGTTTGCACTTTCATCTCTACGTTTGATGAGTTTTAGCGATAACCGTCCAGATTTAGCAATCGGAATTAGTTCACTTGCTGCAGGATCTGGAATTGCTCTTGCTCCATTTATTCTCGGAGTTCTTGGCGATCATCTTGGAATCTCTCGCGCATATTTAATGGTGCCGGCTTTAATCCTTATCGCGCTGCTAATTGTTATTCTTATTCCATCGAAAGAGGAGAGCCATGAGTTACAAAACTAGGCGGATAATTACAATCATCGCACTCGTCGGATTATTAGCTCTGATTCTATTGGGTGGAATTTAAAGTGGAATCAAATGTGCGCAGCGCGGTTGTTTTAATCGCAATTGGCACAATTGCATGGTTAATTGCGGGTGCATTTTTCTTAGTTCTTGGTTCGGATACTAAATACGTATGGACCTGCGTGGTAGGTGCAGCACTCGGGGTGATTGGGATTCGTTACACAATACGCAGAGCACGCAGAAGCGGAATTTAGGCCTCTAGCTGTCCTGCAATACCACGAAGAACTTTTCCAAGACGTTCTGCCTCGATTGCAGATGGATGACGCCCGTGACGTAAACCATTTCCAACTTTGTCCAAAATCTTGATTGTGTCTTCGATCATCGCTGCAAGGTCATCACTGTTGGTACGAGAGTTTGCTGCAAGTGATGGTGGTGCATCAATAATTTTTACAGAGAGCGCTTGAGGTCCACGACGACCATCAGCAACACTGAAATCCAACTTTGTTCCAGGCTTTACTGTTGATACGCCTTCTGGAAGAGAAGTTGACGCAAGATAAACATCTTCACCTTCATCGGATGCGATGAAACCAAAACCTTTTTCAAGGCTGAACCATTTCACTTTACCTGTAGGCATGGGGAGTGCTCCTTGCTAATTTCTATATTCGTTTAAGCCGCGGGGGCCGCGGGCAGATGGCTAGTTTATCAGAGCGTTGCTTCGGAGTGCGCGCCGCAACCGTGGTCAACCGAAACCACGCGTGCATCCTCGGGTGAAATCGCATTAGCGCATACGCCAAATGAAGAACGCAGTGAACCTGCGATTGGCAAAAAGAATGCGCATGAAGAACAAGGTTTTGGTGCAGCTTGTGCAATCGGTGATTGTGGACCGCGATCACTTTCATACCAACGCTTGCTTGCTTGATCGCGTCCTTCGATAGACATTACGCGTGCACGTCCAAGACCTAGATCAAATACTTGCATTGCATCTAACTCTTCGTCAGCGATTAGAGAATAAACTGATGGAACTAAACGTGTGTCATCTAATGCACTTGGAACAATGTCGCCGACTCCAACATCTCCAGGTTGAATACGATCGCGGTAAGCAACCCACTCTGGTGCAAGTAATGCATCTGGCCCTGGGAGTAGAACAACATCACAAATAGTAGGTTCTGAATTCTTATCAACTTTTGCAATTGTTACGCACCAGCGCCAACCTTTATAACCTGCAAGATTGGCTTCAAATAAATAGGTTTCAACCCGATCTTCATCATCAATTTCGACGGAAACTTCTGCGCCAACTAATTCTGGGTTGCCAGCATCAGCAATTGCAGCAGAACGTGCGAATTCGAGTGTGCTCATGAGATAAGGATAAAGCAGAACGCCACTACCGAGTTAATCGGCAGTGGCGTTCGTAACGCTTTACGCGTGAGAAATTAGAAGTCCATATCTCCGCCACCAGGACCTGCAGGTGCTG
>Ga0214917_10001190_pt1 | contig 33823 bp, 31 predicted proteins | sample LL_1208_BB_MetaG_FD_177983 | JGI IMG/M metagenome (GOLD analysis project Ga0214917, IMG submission 177983) | Freshwater microbial communities from Lake Lanier, Atlanta, Georgia, United States - LL_1208_BB | ecosystem: Environmental > Aquatic > Freshwater > Lake | place: USA: Georgia | collected... | reverse complement strand
ATCGCGCTGCATGCTAATCACACGCTGTACATCTGCACGCCCTTCAATCGCGTGATCGCCCTCGATCCGACCACCGGCCACGAGCGCTGGAGTTTCGATCCGCATAAACCCGATGCCAAAACCGGCAGGCCCGCGCTGAGTCCGCCGCTCGCGATGGCATCGCGGTGTCGCGGTGTCGCGTACTGGCCCGCGCCGGCGGTCGATGGTGCGCCCGTGTCGAGCGCCGCACACGCGAGCAATGCAGTTCCGGCAGCGAGCGCGACCAGCGCTGTGGCCGACAGCGCTGCGCCCTGTCGCAAGCGCATCTTCAAAAATGCCGAGGGTGCGCGCGTCTATGCACTCGACGCTGACACCGGCGCGTTGTGCGCCGATTTCGGCGCAACCAAAGGGCACGGTGGTTACGTCACCCACAACGACTACGAAAACCACGGTGAGAGTTTCGCAGGCTCGGCGACGGCGCCGCCTGCCGTACTCGGCGACGTGGTGATTTCCGGCATGTCGGTCAACGACGGCATCGCGAACGCCAAAGACGGCATGGTGCGAGCCTTCGACGTGCGCACCGGTGAGCTGCGCTGGGAATTCGATCCGATCCCGCTCGAACAGCGTGATGTCACCGGCGCGGCGAACGTGTGGTCGACGATCAGCGTCGATCCGCAGCGCAATCTCGTGTTCTTGCCGACCACGAGTCCGTCGACGGATTACTACGGCGGCGGCCGACGCTTCGACATCCCGCTCGCCAACTCGATCGTCGCGCTCGACGGTGCCACCGGCAAAGTTGTCTGGTCGCGGCAGGTCGTGCATCACGATTTGTTCGATTACGACCTCGTCGGTCATCCGCTGTTGGTCGACATCGTGCGCGATGGCACGCGCGTGCCCGCGGCACTTTTGCAAACCAAAATGGGTTGGCTATACGGTTTCGAACGCACGAGCGGCCGCCCGCTGTGGCCCATCATCGACCGCCCCGTGCCGAAGACCGACGTGCCGGGCGATGTCGCTTCCGAAACGCAACCCGTGCCGCTCGGTATGGCACCGTTCGCCCATCAAACGTTGACGCGTGATTCTTTGTTCGGGCTCACACCCATCGATCGTTACGCCTGTCAGCGCAAGTTCGATGCGCTGCGCTACGACGGCATGTACACGCCGCCTTCGGTACGCGGCTCGATTTTGTTTCCGTCGGCGCTCGGCGGTGGTAACTGGGGTGGCGCCTCGTACGACCCCGCCACGAATCTTTTGATCATCAAAGCCGAAAATCTCGCCACCGTGATCAAAGTAGTTCCGAAAAAAGATCTCACCGGCGAAGACAAGACGCCGCCCACCGACTACCTGACCCGGCCGCTGGTCGGCACGCCCTATCGCATCGAGGGCGAGTTGTTCCAATCGCCGCTCGGCATTCCGTGCACACCGCCGCCGTGGGGCACGCTCACTGCGCTCGATCTTGCCACCGGTAAGGTGCGCTGGCAGATTCCGCTCGGCCAAATAAAACGCGCGGGCGTCACGATTCCGAAAGGTGTCGGCTGGGGTTCGCCGAACGTCGGCGGCCCGATCACCACCGCGGGCGGCCTGACCTTCATCGGCGCGACGATGGACGGTAAGTTCCGCGCCATCGACACCGCGACCGGCAAAGAATTGTGGGCCGCCGATTTGCCCGTGCCGGGTATGGCGTTGCCGACCACTTACATGGCCGAGGGCAAGCAGTACGTCGTGATCACCGCCGGCGGTAACGCGCAGGTCGGCACGCCGCTCGGCGACTATTTGGTCGCCTATGCGTTGCCCTAAGCGCTCAGGCGAGACGCGCGGCGAGTAAGTCGAACACGCGTGCGGCATCCGCACGCACGCCCCAGCGCACGTGCATCGCACGCTCCGGTCGCGCACGGAATTCCACGGCCGTGTGCCCGAGCGTGAGACGCGATTGCGTTTCGATGTCGAGATAACACGACCGAAATTCGAACGCCTCGGGTGCGAGCAACCACGCGACGGGGCAGGGATCGTGCAGTGGCGAACCGAGTTCGCGCGGCCCGTTCTCCGGCAGATCGGTCGAGAACTGCAAAAGTTCTGCGGCGGCGAGCGCGCGTCGCGTGCCGAGTGCTCGCAGACCTGCGATGCGCGCCGGAGTCGCTCGCACTTGGTGGGTGACGTCGAGGCCGAACATCACCAATGGGCAACCGGAATCCGCCACGACTTTTGCCGCATGCGGATCGGCGTACACGTTGTATTCGGCCGAAGCGGTGATGTTGCCGCCTTCGCTGCGTGCGCCGCCCATGACGACGATTTGGCGAATCGACGCCGTGATGCTCGGCTGGCTCTGCAGTGCCGCCGCGACGTTGGTCATCGGTCCGGTGATGACCAACGTGATTTCGCGCGGTGCCGCATCGCGCAGAGTTTCGATCAAAAATTCGACCGCGTGACCCGGTTCGGGCCCGCAACGCGGCGCAAAGATCGGAAGCGAGCCGAGTCCAGACTCGCCGTGAAAATGCCCGGCCTCGACCGGCTCACGCACCAGCGGGCGCGTACAGCCCGCGATTACGGGCACCGACTCGCGATCGGCGATCTCGCGCACGATGCAGGCGTTGCGCGCCGTGAGTGACGCGCTCACGTTGCCGGCGACGGTGGTGACGCCGAGCAGGTCGATTTCGGGAGACGCGAAAGCGAGCAGCAGCGCGACGCCATCGTCGACGCCCGGGTCGCAATCGAAAATTACTCGCAGAGGCTTTCCAGGTAGCCTTGGGCCACCGGCGAAAGACGTTTCATGGCGAGCGCGCGCGCCTTCGGTGCGTCGATCAAGTGCTCGAGCGGGCCCGAGACCAGCATGCGACGGACGGCGGGGTCTTTGCGGGACATCCGTGCCATTTTGTTGAGCACGGTGAAACCGCGGTAGATCTTGGAGCGGGGCGCTCTGCGCTGCTCGATGGAGCGGGCGAGATACTGACCGAAACGCGAGTAGAGGAAGTAATCGTCATCCCCCACGTGAAACCGCGCTTCAGCAAAGAAGTCGGGGAAATTCCGCTCGAGGTATTCGTTTACCTTGCCGAGACGGGGTCCAGGGTCGTTGTCGTTCGACGCCATTTGCTTCTTCATTTCAGTCTTGCCACACCTCCAAGGGTTCCGGAGCACCATCTCTGGACGTCACGACCGGTACCTGCTCCCGCAACGCGCGCGAAAAGTAAGGCACATCGCCTCGCGGTGCAATACCTTTGGCGAAAATTTTTTCGTGAGCGAGTACGACATGACGCAGAGCCCGACCACCGAGCCGACCGGCGCAGCGACGAGCAGCACGCGACTACGGAGTTTTTCCGCAGGAATTCGCGCGCTCGTGTGCGGAGCGAGCGGTGGCATCGGCGCGGCCTTCGTGCGCGCGCTCGCCACCGATGCGCGCGTCGCTGCGGTGTACGCTGCCGCACGTCGCCCCGCGACACTCGAGTACGCGCAAGGCCTGCCGTGCGTCACCGCGCTGCCGTTCGATCTCACCGACGAGGCGAGCATCGCCACGTTGCTCGCGCGGGCCACGGCCGACGGCCCGCTGCAGCTCGTGATCGTCGCTACCGGCGTGCTGCACGACGGCGATGCCTTGCGGCCCGAAAAAAGCTGGCGTTCGCTCGATGCCGCGGCGCTCGCGCGCGCCTTCGCCATCAACACCACCGGCCCGGCGCTGATCGCGAAGTACGCGCTGGGCGCACTCGCGCGCGACGGCAAAAGTGTGTTCGCGACATTGTCGGCGCGCGTCGGCTCGATCGAAGACAATCGGCTCGGCGGCTGGCACGCCTATCGCGCCTCGAAAGCCGCGCTGCACATGCTGGTGCGCAACTTCGCGCTCGAATTGCGGCAGCGTAATCCCGCTGCGCTGTGCGTGGCGCTGCATCCCGGCACCGTCGACACCGCGCTCTCGAAACCGTTTCAGAGCGCCGTGGAGCCTTCCAAACTCTTCACGGCCGAGCAGTCCGCCGCCGCGCTGCTCAGCGTGCTCGATCGCCTCACGCCCGCCGACAGCGGCCGGGCGTGGGCCTGGGACGGAACGCCGATCCCGTTTTGATTCGTGCGCGAGCGGCCGCTCGCGATCAGCGTAAGCGCGTGAGCCCGGGCAGTCGATCGTAAGCGGGATCGAAGCTGAGCAAGCTCTCGATGCCGTGTCGCTGCATGGTCGCCACGTGTAGCGCGGCACGCGCGGGCAGCGTCGGATATTGCAGCACCAGTTGCTTAGCGCGTTCGATGCCGTCGCGATCGATCGGCAACACCTCGTCGACGACGCCGAGCAGTGCATCGAGCGCGAGTTGAATGCCGCCGCGACGTTCGATGGCGGTGTAGCGGTGCAAGATTTCGTTCATCACTTCGGCATCGGTGACGAGGCGCGTGCGTTGCGTGACCAGCGTCTCGAGTCGCCGCTGGGCATCGACTTTGTTCGGATGTGCGGTGCCGACCAGATACATCGGCACGTTGGCGTCGATGAACACCATCGCCGTGTCCGCTCAATAACCGCCGGAGCCCGGCGCGCCGTCGGCCACGTAGCCGCGCTCGGTCTCGCCGATCAAGCGTTCGATCGCGCCGGTCGGGGCGGTGTGTCGCACGGCTGCACGGATCGCGGCGAGTTTGCGATCGACGTCGGCGGTCGACGCGGCGCGGCGCGCGGCCGTGAGCGCTTGCCGCACCCACTCGGCCACGGTCATGCCGCGACTCGCCGCCGCTGCTTGCAAAGCCGCGTACTCCGCATCGTCGAACAGCACTTGTAAGCGTTTGGTCATTTGTTGAGTCTGAATGACTCATGCATATGAGTCAAATTGATATGGATGACTTATATATGCCAAATCGCGCCGGTATAGTCCCGAAATCCAAGGAGATGCCATGAACGATCCGACTTCGGTCGCGCCCGCGGCCCGCCTCACCCCTCCCGGCAAGCAGGGTCTGTACGACCCGCAGTTCGAGCACGACGCCTGCGGTTTCGGTTTCGTGGTCGACATCAAGGGACGTAAATCGAACAGGGTGTTGCGCGATGCGATCCAGGTGCTCAAGAACCTCGATCACCGTGGCGCTTGCGGCTGCGAGACCAACACCGGTGACGGTGCCGGCGTGCTACTGCAAATGCCGCACGAGTTCTTGCGCGAGGCGGCGCACGAGGCGCACATCGATCTGCCGAACCCGGGCGAGTACGCCTGTGGTCTGATCTTCATGCCGCGCAACCCGACGCAGCGTCGCAAGCTCGAAGAAGTGTTCGCGCGCGTCGTGCAAGCCGAAGGCCAAATTTATCTCGGCGGCCGCACGGTGCCGACCGACAATTCGATGCTCGGCGAGACGGCAAAGGGTAGCGAGCCGTTCATGCGCCAAGTGTTCATTCAGCGCGGCGAGGAAACCGCCACCGCCGAAGAATTCGAACGCAAGTTATATGTCATTCGCAAGCGCGCATATAACGAGATCCGCGTTTCGACCAAAGGCGGCGCCGAGTATTGGTACGTCGCGAGCCTCTCGCATAAGACACTGGTCTACAAAGGCATGCTGCTGACGATGCAGCTCGACGAATACTTTCCCGACCTGCGGCATCCGAAAATGGAAACCGCGATCGCGTTGGTGCATTCGCGCTTCAGTACCAACACTTTTCCGAGCTGGGATCGTGCGCACCCCTATCGTTACATCGCTCACAACGGCGAAATCAACACCCTGCGCGGCAACATCAACTGGATGCGCGCGCGTGAGGCGCTGCTCGAGTCGGAGTTGTTCGGCGACGACATCGAAAAATTGACGCCGATCGTCAACGTCAACGGCAGCGACTCGTCGATGTTCGACAACGTGCTCGAATTGATGGTGCTCGCGGGCCGCTCGCTGCCGCACGCGGTGATGATGATGATTCCGGAACCGTGGTCCAAACACGAATCGATGGATCCCGCGCGGCGCGCGTTCTATCAATTCCATTCGAGTTTGATGGAACCTTGGGACGGCCCGGCAGCGATCGCCTTCACCGACGGTGCGCGCATCGGCGCGCTGCTCGATCGTAACGGTCTGCGCCCGGGCCGCTACTACGTCACCAAAGACGACATCGCCGTGGTGGCCTCCGAAGCGGGCGTGCTCGACATCGCGCCGGAAAACATCTTGCGCAAAGGCCGCTTACAGCCCGGCCGCATGTTCATGGTCGACACCGAGCAGGGTCGCATTATCGCCGACGAGGAAATCAAAGCCGCCGTCGTGAACGAGCGACCCTACGCCGAGTGGTTGCGACAACATCTCGTCCACCTCAAAGATCTGCCATCCGCGCCGCAGGTGCCCCAGCCGGAGCCCGAGACGCTGCGCGCGCGTCAAATCGCCTTCGGCTACACCTTCGAAGATCAAAGAATTTTGATGGCGCCGATGGCGCGCGACGGCGTCGAGGCGGTCGGTTCGATGGGAAACGACACGCCGCTCGCGGTGTTGTCGCAACGCCCGCGCTTGCTCTACGACTATTTCAAGCAGTTGTTCGCACAAGTGACGAATCCGCCGATCGACTGCATTCGCGAGGAGATCGTCACCTCGTCCGACGTTTGGCTGGGCTCCGAGGGCAATCTGCTCGAGCCCAAGCCGACCGATTGCCGTCGCGTCGAACTCAAAGGCCCGGTGATCACCAACGAAGATCTCGGCAAGATTCGTCGGATCGCGCTGCCGGGTCTCAAAGTCGGCACGCTGTCGATGTTGTTCCGCGCGTCGCGCGGCGCGGCCGGCATGGAAAAAGCACTCGAGCAGATGCGCGAGGAGGCCCGTCGGCTGATCGAGCAGGACGAAGTCAATATTTTGATTTTGAGCGATCGTGGTGTGACGCGCGAAGATGCCGCGATCCCCTCGTTACTCGCCGTGTCGAGCTTGCACCACTATTTGATCCGCGAAGGACTGCGCATGCGTGTGTCGTTGGTGCTCGAAACCGGCGAAGCGCGCGAAATCCATCATTTCGCGTTGCTGATCGGTTACGGCGTCAGCGTCATCAATCCGTGGCTCGCCTTCGAAACCCTCGACGGCATGATCCGCGAGCAGATGTTGCCTAACGTCGACCACAAGCTCGCTTGCGCGAATTTCGCTAAGGCCGCCGTCAAGGGCGTCGTCAAAGTGATGTCGAAGATGGGCATTTCCGCCGTGCAGAGCTATCACGGCGCGCAAGTGTTCGAGGCGATCGGCCTGCGCCAGGACGTGATCGACGAATATTTCACCGGCACGGCCTCGCGTATCGGCGGCATAGGTCTCGAGACCATCGCCGAAGAAGTTTTGATGCGGCATCGTGCGGCGTTCCCGGAGCGCCTCGTCAGCGATCACGTGTTGCCTGCTGGCGGTCAATATCAGTGGCGCGCCGACGGTGAGTTTCACGTCTTCAACCCCGAGAGCATCCATCGCCTGCAGAAGGCGGTGCGCACGGGTTCGTATCAAACCTACAAGGCTTACGCCGAACTCATCGACGATCGCGCCAAAAATCTCTCGACGCTGCGCGGTCTACTCGAGTTCTCCAAAGGTAAGCCCGTGCCCATCGACGAGGTCGAGTCCGTCGAGAGCATTATGAAGCGCTTCAAGACCGGCGCGATGAGTTACGGCTCGATCAGCAAAGAGGCGCACGAGACGCTCGCCATCGCGATGAACCGCATCGGCGGCAAGAGCAACACGGGCGAGGGCGGCGAAGACCCGGAGCGTTACGTGCCGCTGCCGAACGGGGATTCGAAGAATTCTGCGATCAAGCAGGTCGCTTCCGGGCGTTTCGGCGTGACGAGCGAATATCTCGTCAACGCCAAAGAAATCCAGATCAAGATGGCGCAGGGCGCGAAGCCCGGCGAGGGTGGACAATTGCCCGGCACCAAGGTGTATCCGTGGATCGCGAAGGCGCGACACACGACACCCGGCGTCGGCTTGATCTCGCCGCCGCCCCACCACGACATCTACTCGATCGAAGATCTCGCGGAACTCATCCACGACCTCAAGAATGCCAACCGTGACGCGCGCGTGAGCGTGAAGCTTGTGGCGGAGGTCGGCGTCGGCACGATCGCAGCTGGCGTCGCCAAAGCGCACGCCGACGTGGTCTTGATCAGTGGTTACGACGGTGGCACCGGCGCATCGCCGCTCACCTCCACCACACACGCGGGTTTGCCGTGGGAACTCGGCCTCGCCGAGACGCACCAAACGCTGGTACTCAACAATTTGCGTAGTCGCGTGGTCGTCGAGACCGACGGTCAACTGAAAACCGGTCGCGACGTCGCGATCGCCGCGTTGCTAGGCGCTGAAGAATTCGGTTTCGCGACCGCGCCGTTAGTGTCGGTCGGCTGCATCATGATGCGTGTCTGCCACCTCAACACTTGCCCAGCCGGTGTGGCGACGCAAGATCCGCGGCTGCGCGAGAAATTCGCCGGTAAGCCCGAGCACGTCGTGAACTTCATGCGCTTCGTTGCGCAGCATTTGCGCGAGATCATGGCCGAGCTCGGCTTCCGCAATTTGCAGGAGATGGTCGGTCGTGTCGATCGACTCGAAGCGAAGGCCGCACTCGATCACTGGAAGGCGCACGGCTTCGACTTCAGCAACATCCTCTATCGCCCCGATCTCGGCCCCGAAGTCGGTCGAGTGCAGACGCAGTTGCAAGACCACGGGCTCGAGAAATCGCTGGATGTCACGCAGTTGCTCGATATTTGTCGTCCGGCGATCGAGCACGGCGCGAAGGTCGAGGCGAACGTCGCGATCCGCAACGTCAATCGCGTGGTCGGCACGATCACCGGCAGCGAGATCACCAAAAAGTGGGGCGCCAAAGGTTTGCCCGACGACACCGTGAAGCTGCACTTCGCGGGTTCGGCGGGTCAAAGTTTCGGTGCCTTCGTGCCGCGCGGCATGAGTTTCACGCTCGAAGGCGATGCCAACGACTACGTCGGCAAGGGGCTTTCGGGCGGCCGGATCGTGGTGTTCCCGCCTAAGAAATCGACCTTCGCCTCCGAAGAAAACATCATCATCGGCAACGTCGCACTTTATGGTGCGACCAGCGGTGAGGTGTTCGTGCGCGGTATGGCTGGCGAGCGTTTCGCGGTGCGCAACAGCGGTGTCGACACCGTCGTCGAGGCGGTCGGCGATCACGGTTGCGAATACATGACCGGCGGCCGCGTGGTCGTGCTCGGTCCGACGGGGCGTAACTTCGGTGCGGGCATGTCGGGCGGTGTCGCCTATTTGCTCGACGAAGCCGGTGGTGCCCAGGAGCGCATCAACGCACAGATGGTCGAGATCGGTCGCGTCGAAGATGCTGCCGAAGCCGAGCAGTTGCATGCACTTATCGCGCGTCACGTCGAATTCACCGGCAGTAGCCACGCCCAGCGCATCCTCGACGCTTGGCCAACGATGCTGCCGAAATTCCTACGGGTGATTCCGAAGGACTACAAACGCGTGCTCGCTTGCCTCAAGCGCGCACACGACCAAGGTCTGTCGGGCGACGAGGCGGTCATGGCTGCCTTCGAAGAAAATTCGCGCGATCTGTCGCGCGTGGGTGGTAACTGATCATGGGCAAGCCGACTGGATTCATCGAATATCTGCGCGAGATGCCGCTCGATCGCTCGCCGAAAGAGCGCGTCAAAGATTGGAACGAGTTCCATCACCATCTCGACGAGAAGAGCCTGCGCAATCAGGCTGCGCGCTGCATGGACTGCGGCGTGCCGTTCTGTCACACCGGCAAGCTGATCAACGGCGGTGCGGCCGGCTGTCCGGTGAACAACCTAATTCCCGAGTGGAACGACCTCGTCTATCGCGGCTTGTGGCGCGAGGCGCTCGACCGTCTACACAAGACCAATAATTTTCCGGAGTTCACCGGTCGCGTGTGTCCTGCGCCTTGCGAGGGTTCGTGCGTGCTCGGCATCAACAACCCGCCGGTGACGATCAAGAACATCGAGAACACCATCATCGAGCGTGGCTTCGAGGAAGGCTGGGTGGTCGCCGAGCCGCCGGCCAAGCGCACCGGCAAGAAGGTTGCCGTAGTGGGCTCGGGCCCCGCGGGCCTTGCGGCTGCTGCACAGTTGAATCGTGCGGGCCACGAGGTCACGGTGTTGGAGCGTGCCGATCGGCCGGGCGGACTTTTGATGTACGGCATTCCGAACATGAAGCTCGCCAAAGAAGAAGTCGTGATGCGTCGCATCCGACTGCTCGAAGAGGAAGGCGTGCATTTTCGTTGCAACGCGAACGTCGCCGACGTCGATGCGGCCAAAAAGTTGCGCCAGGAGTTCGACGCCGTCGTGCTTTGCACCGGCTCGACACAGCCGCGCGATCTGCCGGTCGAAGGCCGCAATCTCGCCGGCGTGCATTTTGCGATGGACTACCTCACCGACGCCACGCAGGCGGTGCTCGGTAAGGGCCCGAAGAACGCCAAGATCCACGCCAAGGGTCTCGACGTGGTCGTGATCGGCGGCGGCGATACCGGCACCGATTGCGTCGGTTCGGCGATGCGCCAAGGCTGCCGCACGCTCACCCAATTCGAGATACTCTCCAAGCCGCCGGCCGAGCGCGCCGACGACAATCCGTGGCCGGAGTGGCCGCGCGTCTACAAAATGGACTACGGCCAGGAAGAGGCCGCTGCGAAGTTCGGGAGCGATCCGCGCACCTACCTGACCACGGTCAAAAAATTGGTGGGCGACGAGCAGGGGCGCGTCAAAGAAATCGTCACGGTCGAGGTGCATTGGGAGAAAAACGGCCAAGGGCAGTTCTTCCCCGTCGAACGTCCCGGTACCGAAAAAACCCAGCCGGCGCAGCTCGTACTCCTCGCCATGGGGTTCACCGGTCCGGAAGTCGCGTTGCCGGCCTCACTCGGTGTCGAGCTCGATGCGCGCAAGAACGTCAAAGCCGAGCACGATCAGTACGCCACCAGCGTCGAGGGCGTATTCGCGGCGGGTGATTGCCGTCGTGGCCAAAGTCTCGTCGTGTGGGCGATCCACGAGGGTCGTGGCGCTGCGCGCGAGTGCGATCGATTTTTGATGGGCCGCACCGATCTTCCTTAAGGACGGTGCGATCTCGTCAAACGAGCCCGAGTTCCGCGTCGGTCGCTTCCGGTGCCTGCCACTTGTCGCGCGGTGGCAGAGGCCGCTGCGACCAATGCGGCGTGAGCGTCATGCTCGACACTTTACGCCCCGCGGGCAGCGTGCCGCCGCCCGCGCCGCGTGAATAGTCGTAGTAGAGACGCACGATTTCCTCGACCTTGCGGTCTTGCGCAGCCGGATGTGCGAGACAGGCCGCGTGCCACGCGCGCACGCGCGTCAGTGCAGACGGAATTTCGTAGCCTTCGTAATAATTCAAAAATTCGAGTCGCTTGGCGATCGGCGCCAGCGCAACCTCTGCCCAGCCGAACTGCTCGAACAAAAATTCGCGACCTCGACCGTAGTCGCGTAAGAATTTATCGAGTTTCGCGTACTGCGCATCGACGGCGTTTTTGAGCTCGTCACGCTTCGCGTGATCACGATTGCGAATCATCGTATAGCCCGCAGTTGCGAACGGCCCACCGAGTTCCACGAACATGCATTCGATCGCGTGCGCGACGGGATCATGCTGCGCAACCATCGGCTCCGGGAAGCGCATCTCGAGATAGCGCATGATCGCGAGACTTTCTTTGAGCGTGTCGCCGCTCTCGATCTCGAGCGCCGGCAGCGCCGTCGTGCCGCGCGTTTTCTCCAACAACCAAGCAGGGCGCGGCGCGGAGATGTCGAGTTCGACCACCTCGACATCGGCGACGATCGATTTCGCGACGATCATGATCTCGATGCGCTCGCAGTACGGACAGCCCGGAAAGGTGTAGAAAATCATCTCAAGCCTCTTCGGTTTCGAGGGTGGTGAGTACGTAGCGCGAATCGTTGAGCGCCCAGGTCAATTCCAAAAAAATCGCCTGAGGACCGTACGTCCAAATATGCGCCTCGGGCCATTCGGGTCGCCAACGCAGTAGATGGTGTGCAGCGTCGAATTCCCCGGCGGGAACGCGTCGACGTTCATGGCCGATGAACGTCACCGCGATGTTGGAACGCACGGCGAGCAAACCTTCGTTACCGTCGGGTGAGCTCGAATTCGTATAACCGGCGACGAAGCGAGTTTCGCCGGGTCGATCACACCCGCGCACGAGCGTCACTAGCGCATCGCCGACGAGCGGATGCAGGCCGAGATATTCGAGCGGCGCATCGAGTGCATGGCGTTGTCGCACGTGACCGTGGTCGGCGAGTGTTCCGTCGCAGACGAGTTCGTGAGGACGAACGGTGAACAAAGTCGAGCCGCGAACACGACCGCGTTGTACTAGACGCACGAAGGCATCGAGTGGCCGCGAATGTGCATCGAGACTCAACGACACGTCGCGGGTCAAATCGACATCACGCATCTTGCACAGTGCGCGCAAGGTTCGCCCACCATCGGCGCGGGCGAACATTTCGAAATGCTCGCGACCGCTCCATTCGCCGCGCGTGTGATATTCGATACGACCGCTGATGAATCCGTGCACGGCGCGAAGACTACACAAAAAAAACCCCGCACGAGGCGGGGTTTGCAGTTTGGGCTGCGCGCTTCGGTCGGTCGTTTCAGCGACGGCAAAAAACGTCGCTACGCGGGCGCTAATCCTTTACGGGTGGGACGTCGGAGTGTGCACCCCGGCTGACTTGCAGCCCACGTGTGATCACGTGTCGCTCGTCCCTCGCAGCAACCAAAAAAAGGTTGCCGCGTTCTCCGTGCCCGCGTCGATCGCCGCAAGTTCTGCGTGTCGGCTTCTCGCCCCAAAAGACGTTGCGCGGCGTCCGGAGCGTGAGGCGTAAACACTTCACTTACGCGAAACGCGTCCCGAATCAACGACTTGATCGTTGTCGAGACGCAACGCGTGTCGCGATTATACGACCATTTTGCGGCTTGGGAAGTGGGGTGGTTGCAACACCCCTGTCGATGGTCACCCTGCCGAAGGTCAGTTACCCCAGTGCGGGCCCCGGGACAGCTCGACGAGCTCGTAATAGGTCTGCATGTAGCCGGCGACCTGGCCCTTTAAGAAGAGGTAATCGCCGTCCGCCGTGCACCACACGTCGTACGGCGGGTGCTCCTGCGGCAGTTCGGGATTGGTGACGAACTGGTAGTGCAGGGCGTCGAAAGTGCCGGCGCCGACCGTGACCTTCTCCGCACCGACGAACACCAGGTTGAGGCCGATGGAAAACAGCATCGGGCCGGTCGCGCCGCGGTGGTCCGGCGAGGAGAGCAGCATTTGATTGATGCGCTGCACTTGGCCGGGTTTATTTTGATCGATCAGTCGCAGATGCCAGGCGTCGCAGGCGATCGCATGGTTTTGGAAAGTGAGCAGCGGGGTGGCGAGATCCATGGACTGCGACACGCGACCTTCCATCGACGTCCAGGTTTCGCACTCGGCGTATTGCGGGTGGAAACGGAACCAGCCCGAGCCCATGAATTTGCTGCCCACGGATAAGCGCACGAAACAATCGGTCGGCATCCAATCTTTGTCGAGCGAATAGGTGATGTCACGCATCACCGACGGGCGATCGTCGATCTCGCAGTGTGCGGTGCAGGTGCGCGTGCCGTCCGCATGAACGTCGATACGAAAATATTCGCGGCCGCGCTCCTGTCCGAGACGTTCGGGCTTGCGACTGGTGTAGAGCACTTTCCCCATCACGCTACGATGGTCGCGCTGCAGGATGGGCAATTTCGGATCGACGGGGGCTTGGGCCATGAACTGCTACCTCTAAAAAATGTATCGAGCTCGAGGATCGTTATTTTCCGCTCAACCACCGGCTGCCGCATTCGCCTTCGCTTCGCGCGCCGCAGCGCGGAAATGCGGCAAGTTATAAATCAGCAAAGTGAAACCGTAGATCGACACCGACAGTGCGACGATGAACATGGAGTATCGCAACTGCGATTCGTCGCGGAAGTAGTAATCGGTGAGTAGCGCAACGGACGACGGTCCGATGAAGAAGCCGACGGCGTTCAAGATGAAATAGTAGATCGCGACGCACTGCGAGCGCATGTTCGCCGGCGCGATCGAAACGACGGCGGCCGCGCCCGCCGCGGTCGGCGCCGCAGCGCCTAGCGTGGCGGGAATCAAGAATGCGATCGCGAGTCCGGGCGTCGGCATCAGCACGAAGCCGCTATAACCCACCGCCATCACGACGAACGACACGATACAGACGCGAACGTAGCCATCCTCGTAACGGTTCTGGAAGATGTCGCACAACCAGCCACCCACGACCACTCCGATCAGTCCGAAGATGATCGAGACAATGCCACGCCACTTCAGCCAGTAGCCGAGTTGCTCCGGATCCAAGGCATAGGTACGACGCAAAAATTCCGGAATCCAAAAGCCGACGCCGTAGGCCATGATCGCTAGGCCAGCCAGCGCGAAGAACAAAACGATGAACGCCCGCCAGCGATGCAAAAGATGCGCGAGCGTTTTCGAGATCGGACTCGCGACCATCTTTTGCGTGGCATCGGCCAGCTCACGGCGCACGGGCTCGCGGACCGTGAGTAACAACAATGCGATGAGCAGTCCCGGCGCGCCGACGTAGATGAACATCTGCTGCCACGGCTCGACGGTGCCGACGATCGGCCAATGCGCAGGGCCCGCAGCTTGGATCGCGGGATAGAAGGTGCCGCCGATGATGAATGCGATGCCGCTGCCGCTAGACACGCCGGCGGTGTAGAGACCGATCGCACGTCCGAGTCGATCCGGCGGAAAATAATCTTTGAGCATCGACAGCGCGCACGGGTTCAACGTCGCTTCGCCGGCACCGACACCGACACGTGCGATGAACAACAAGGGGAACGTCATCGCGACGCCGCACATCATCGTCATCAAACTCCAGAAGACGATGCCGAAGAAGAGCAGATTGCGTCGATTGCTGCTGTCGGCGAAAGAAGCGATCAAAACGCCGAAGAACGTGTAGAAAATGGCGAACGCCGCGCCGAGCAGCAGACTCATCTGCGTGTCGCTGATGTGCAGCGTCGCTTTGATACCCGGCACGAGCTGCGCGATGATTTCGCGATCGACGAAGGCGAGGATGTACGCGGCGAGCAGCACGACCACCACGTACCAAGAATAGGCTGCCGACGGATAAGGTTTGTGGGCGGCAGGCGTGTCGACGTTTCGAGCGGGATCCGTCATCGTGTTTCCTCAGCCGGCGAAGGCGTGTTGTGCCTTGAGATTGGTGGCAAGATCGTCGAACAAAATCATTTGGGCGAGCGGGTTCGATTTGATGGCGGCGCCGGCGTCGCGATCGATGATGACGTTGAGCACGCTCGGTCCGTCGTGTGCGAAGGCGCGTTGTAGTGCCGCTTCGAGTTCGCTGCGTCGTGTCACCCGCTCACCGCGACAACCGAAGCCTTCAGCGACTTTCTCGTAATCGAGATAACCGAGTTCGGTGTTGACCGGTCGTGACAAAGCTTTCATTTGCCCGTGCCACTCCGTGCCCCACACGCCGTCGTTGCCGATGATGCAGACGATTTTGAGGCCCGCGCGCGCCGCGGCGTGCAATTCGGCTGGATAAAAACCGAAAGAACCGTCACCGGTCGTGAGCACCACGCAGCGCGATTTCTTTGTCGAGAGCTCGCGCGCCGCCGCTGCGGCGCCGACGGCGAGCGGTGTGCCCGTGCCCATCGCGCCCATCGGGTAGTGGTCGAGAAAACCCGGTGCTTGCCGCACCTGCAATGCGCCGTACATCCAGGTTTGGATGTCCGCCCCGTCACCGACGAAGATCGTATCGGCGGGTGCAAGTTGCGCGATCGCGCGTCCGAGCACGAGCGGATGGATGGTGTCGTTCGGCAACGGCGTCCGCACGAGGCTGTCGAGATAATCGAAGCGCGCACGCAAGGCGTCGCGCACCCAAAACGCCCGAGGTGACGGTGCAGCGCCGGTCGTGCGACGCGCACGCAATGCCGCGAGCAATTGCTCGCAGGCGCGCCCCGCATCCGCGACGATCGCGACGTCGATTCGTCGATTGCGCGACAGTTCCTCGGCCTCGATATCGATTTGCACGAACTTCGCGTCGGCAGAAAATCGTGGCGGCAGACCGTAGCCTAATCTTTGCTTCAAGCGCGCGCCGATCACGCACACGACGTCGGCGTCTTTGGCGGCGATTTGCATCACTGGCCAGTTGAACGATCGCACCCAATCTTCGGCCACGAGACCACGACCGAGACCGTTACCGGCAATCGGCAGATCGAATTCTTCGACGAGCGTTCGCAAGGAAGCGCCCGCGTCGCCCTGGCAGGCCCCTGCGCCCACGATCAAAAGTGGGCGCCGCGCCGTCGCGAGCAATTCGGCGGCGGTCGCGATCGCCGCGGGATCAGCGACGGCGCGCGTGGTTCGTGGCGCCGGCAGATTCGCGGCGCCGGCATCGGCGAGCGTCGCTTGTAAATATTCTTGCGGGATCTGCAGCACCACCGGCCCGCGTCGACCGGATAGCGCGCGTTTCGCTGCGACGTCGACGTATTCGGCGAGCCGTTCGGGTGCGGGCACGGTACGCGCCCATTTGGTGATCGAGTCGACGAGCGGATGTTTGGCCGAATCGTATTCGGCTTCGGCCTCGGTCCAAGAATTCGGTAGTCGCGCGATCAACACCAATACCGGCGAGCAGGCGTGGAACGCGGTCGCGATGCCGTTGATGGCGTTCGGCGTGCCTTGATCGGCGATGATGAGTGCCACGCCGGGTTTGCCAGTGATCCGCGCATAGCCGTCGGCGGCACCGACACAACCCGATTCGTGGCGACTGCTGATGATTTCGAAGCCGTCGCGCTCTAGTGCATCGAGTAGGAAGGAGTGCGAGGCACCGGCGACCGCGAACACCGTGCGTACGCCGTAACGGGCGAGCGCACGGCTCACCACCATTCCCCCCGTCAACGCTGCGGACATACGAAACCCCCCGAACCGGTCTTCTTTCTAGCCGATTCGGCGAGGATGCGAAAGTCGCAGTGAAAAACCGCGCGTTAGGCGGTTTCGAGCATCAAACCGCGCAGTTTCTTGATCGCGTTGGCTTCGAGTTGGCGGATGCGTTCCGCCGACACGCCGTACTTGGCGGCGAGATCATGCAAGGTCGCTTTAGCCGAGTCACCGGCCATCCAGCGACTTTCGAGGATGTCGCGACTGCGCGCATCGAGCGCTTGCAGAGCCCGCGCGAGCGCCGCGTGCGACTCGTCTTCCCACTCGTCGTTTTCGACTTGCGTTGCCGGGTCGGCATCGGGCGCAGGCAAATACGACGCCGGCGTGTGGATTTCGTCTTCTTCCGAGTCGAGCGGCAGCGGATCGAACGCGACGTCACGCGCGGCCAGGCGGCGTTCCATTTCGGTGACTTCCGCAGGCTCGACGCCGAGCTCGCGCGCGACGGTTGCGGTTTCTTCGGCCGACAACCACGCGAGGTTTTTTTTCATGCGCCGCAAATTGAAGAACAACTTGCGTTGTGCCTTGGTCGTCGCAACTTTCACGAGACGCCAATTACGCAGCACGTACTCGTGAATCTCGGCGCGAATCCAATGCACCGCGAACGACACGAGCCGCACGCCCAGCGTCGGGTCGAAACGTTTGACCGCCTTCATCAGTCCGACGTTGCCCTCCTGCACGAGATCGCCAACCGGCAGCCCGTAGCCCGTGTAGCCGCGAGCGATGTGTACGACGAACCGCAGGTGCGAAAGCACTAAAGCGCGCGCTGCATCGACGTCGCCCTCGTTGCGAAATCGCTCGGCGAGGGCGCGCTCGTCTTCACGCGACAGAACGGGCACTCGCGAGACGCGCTCGAGGTACGCGTCCAGACTGCCGATCGGGCCGGCGACGGCGAGATCGGAATAGCGCTGGGTGAGGGCTAGGCTGGTCATGGTCACGACTCCTGCGCAAAGTTTAGCAGTCCGGAAGTTCGAGTGCTAAATCGGCCTGGAGTTCAATATAAAACCCATTTAATAACAATGAGTTAGGGGTTATACGGATTTCTGCCGCGGCTATTCCCGGGGTTCGATACGGGCCAGATGTCGGGCCGCCCCGAGCCAAGCGCCGACTAGACCGAGCAGCGACCCCGCGCCGACGAGGAGCCCGGCCTCCTCGAGGGTCAAGCCCTCGATGCCTAACCTGCCGCCGTACAAGGCCGACACTCGGGCGAGCGGCTCTTGCAGCGCGGCCAGCACGGCGCTGCCGTAGGCGAGCGCCAGCACCCCGCCGATCAGGCCGTAAAAGAAACCCTCGTAGAGAAACGGTCGACGCACGAACGCGTTGCTGCCGCCGACGAGCTTGGTGACCTCGATTTCCGCGCGTCGCGAATCGACCTCAAGCCGCACGCTGTTGCCGATCACCGCGACCACCCCGGCACCGAGTGCGATTGCGAGCGTCGCGAATGCCGCCTGCAAAAAATCGAGTATCGAGTCGAGACGTTGCACCCACTCGGTGTCGAGTTGCACCGTGTCGGCTTCGGGCCAAGCCGCGAGATGATTACGCAGCGCGCTCATGCTGCGCGGCGTGGTCGCGGTCACGCGCGGTCGTATCGTCAAAACATGGGGCAAAGGATTCGTGTCGAGCGCCTCGAGCGCTGCACCGAAACCCGAATGATCTTTGAACTGCGCGAGACCTTGCTCCGCCGAGATCACGGTCACCGATGCGACCTCGGCTCGACGACGCGCATCGGCGGCGAGACGTTCGGCGCGCTCGAGCGGCACACCGGGTTTTAGATAGACGGAAACTTCCAAAGTTTGCGTGACGTCGCCGGTCAGCGAACGCAAGTTGGTCGTCAACACCCAAAGACCCGCGGGCAGCGCGAGTGCGATCGCGATGACGGAGGTCGCGAGCAAGGTGCCGAGCGGACGACGGAGTAGACGACCGAGCGCAGCGATTCCGGCCTGCGCATGCCGCGAAAACCAGCTCGAAACGCCGCTCACGTCGACACCTGTCCGCTTTGCACGTGAATTTCGCGCTGCGCGAATTCACGGACCAACGTTTCGTCGTGCGAGGCGATCAAAACCGTGACACCGACTTCCTGAAATCTTTTGAACAAGCGCATTACGTCGCGCGCGAGATCGTGATCGAGATTACCGGTCGGTTCGTCAGCGACCAAAATCGCCGGCTTGCCGACCACCGCGCGTGCGATCCCGACACGTTGTTGTTCACCGATCGACAATTCGACCGGCAAAGATTTTTCGCGACCGAGCAAACCCACTTGATCGAGCGCAGCGCGCACGCGCCGATCGATTTCGCGAAACGGCGTGTCGGCGACGATCAAAGGCAGCGCGACGTTGTCGTAGACCGGCCGATCGGCGAGTAGTTGATGGTCTTGAAACACTACGCCCATACGGCGTCGATAGGCCGGGATCGCGCGCGATGGCAGCGCGCCCGTGTCTTGACCGTGCACGGCCACTTTGCCGCGCGTCGGCCGTTCGAGCAGCGTGACGAGTTTCAAAATCGAACTTTTGCCGGCACCCGAGCGTCCGGTGAGGAACACCATCTCACCCTGGGCCACGCGAAACGACACATCGCGCAACGCTTCGCGTCCGTTCGGGTAACGTTTGAACACGTGTTCGAAAGAAATCATGCGTTCAAGTATCGCGCGTGTCGCTCGAGCCGTCGACGAGAGCACGCGCGAACGCTGCCGCGTCGAATTCCCCGAAATCGTCGGCACCTTCGCCGATGCCGATGAATCGAATCGGCAGACCGAGTTGTCGCGCAATCGCCAAGACGATGCCGCCGCGCGCCGTGCCGTCGAGCTTGGTGAGCACTAGCCCTGTCACGCCCACCGCCTCGTGAAACATTTTCGCCTGCACCAAAGCGTTTTGCCCTTGATTCGCATCGAGTACCAATAAAACTTCGTGTGGCGCACCGGGCGCAGCTTTGCCGAGTACGCGCCGCACCTTGCGTAGCTCTTCCATCAAATGTGCTTGTGCCTGCAAGCGGCCCGCGGTGTCGGCGATCAGCACGTCGGCGCCACGACTGCGCGCTGCCGAGAGCGCATCGAACGCGACCGCCGCCGGATCCGCGCCGGTCGCTTGTGCGACCAACTCCGCGCCGGTTCGTTCCGCCCAAATACCGATTTGCTCGACTGCCGCAGCGCGAAACGTATCGCCCGCTGCCAGCACCACGCGCAAGCCATCGCGTCCGAAGCGCTGTGCGAGTTTGCCGATGGTGGTGGTTTTGCCGGAGCCGTTGACGCCGACCACGAGAATCGCAAACGGCTTTTGAGCACGGTCGACGACGAGCGGCTTTGCGACCGGCGCGAGCACTGCGGCGATGTCGTCGCGTAATGCCGCGAGCAGCGCATCGACGTCGCTCAATTGGTTACGCGCGACACGCTTGCGCAAACCTTCCAGCAACTCTTCGGTGACTTCGACCCCGACGTCCGCGGCGAGCAGACGGGTCTCCAATTCCTCGAGCGCTTCGGCGTCGATGCGCCGGGCGCCGAACAACCGCGCGAGATTCGCGCCGATACTGCCGCCCTTGGGCGTCAATCGGGCGCGCAAGCGTTGCAAGAATCCGGTTTTCGCCTCGCCCGACATCGTCGTATTTTAGCGCGACCTGTCGTTCGCTCGCATGCTGCGATACGCTCCGCGCGAGATGGCCAGCGCGGTGAAACCACGTAACGAATTGCGAATCATCGCCGGCCGCTGGCGCGGTCGACGGATTCGCTTCCCGGTGGGCACGACCATACGGCCCACGCCAGATCGCGTCCGCGAAACTTTGTTCAATTGGCTCGCACCGCACATTCGTGATGCCAACGTCGCCGATTTGTTCGCCGGCAGCGGTGCGCTTGGACTCGAGGCCTTATCGCGCGGTGCCGCGCGCGCGCTGTTCGTCGAGCGCGATGCGCGCTGTGTCGAAGCGCTGACCGCACATTGCGCGGCCTTCGGCGCGACCGGCCACGAAATCGTGCGTGGTGATGCGCTCACGATCTTGCGAACGCCGCACACGACGAATCGTGCGCCCTTCGACATCGTGTTCATCGACCCGCCGTTCGATGCCGATCTTTGGCGGGCGACCATCGACGCCCTAGAGAGCGGCAACTGGCTCGCACCGCAGGCCTTCGTCTATCTCGAAACGCCGGCAGCGCAGTCGTTACCGACGCTGCCCGTGGCTTGGCGCACGTGGCGCGAGGGCAAGGCGGGCGAGGTCGGTTATCATCTGCTGCGGCGCTCGTCACCGACCGCGGTCGCCGAACCGGACACCGCTGAGGCTTGAACCAAATGGGCTGCAAAGCACTTTATCCCGGCACGTTCGACCCGATCACCAACGGCCACCACGATCTCGTGCGTCGCGCCGCCAAAATTTTCGATCATGTGGTGATCGCGATCGCGGCCAATCCGAACAAGGCACCGCTATTACCACTCGAGAAGCGAGTCGAACTTGCGCGCACGGTGCTCGCCGAGTTGCCGAACGTCGAGGTGGTCGGGTACTCGGGGCTCACGGTCGATTTCGCACGCCAACACGGCCTCAACGTCATCATCCGCGGTCTACGCGCCGTCTCCGACTTCGAATTCGAATTTCAGCTCGCGAACATGACGCGCCATCTCGCTACCGACATCGAAACGGTGTTCATGACGCCGCAGGAGCAATTCACCTTCATCTCCTCGACGTTGGTGCGCGAGATCAGTCTGCTCGGCGGCGACGTGAGTGGTTTCGTGCACCCGGCGGTCGCCGCCGAGTTGAAGTTGCATCGTCGGAAGTCCTGATTCCGACTCGCCGCGGCGTGCCGCCGAAATCTTTGAAACTGCGCCCGAGTTCGACCGCGCGCCACAGGTACCACGCTGCCGCCGATCGGAACGGTGCCCAACGTGCGCCGAATTTCTCGAGTGTCGCCGGCGTCGGCAGTTCGCGTTTGCCGTAGGCGATGCGAAAACCGTTGCGCACGCCGTAGTCGTCGCGCGGCAACACGTCCAGCCGGCCGAGTTGGAACATCAACATCATCTGTACGGTCCAAGGTCCGATGCCGCGCACTTGCGTGAGTCGCGTGACGATCGCAGCGTCATCCAAAGATTCCAGCGTACGCGTGTCGGGCACGACGCCCGCGAGCGTTTGCCGCGCCAAATCTTTGAGCGCCGCCACCTTGGTGGCCGAAAAGCCCACGGCGCGTAGCTGCTCGTCGCGCACCGTCGAAATTTTATCGGGTCGCGGAAACGCGCCGGCTTTGCCGCCGAAAGTCGCGACGAACCGACCGAGGATCGCCCGTGCGGCTGCGCCGCTGATCTGCTGCGAGGCGATCGCGCGCGCGAGGTGCTCGAACGGCGAATCGCAATGCACGGGGCGCAAGCGATAGGGGCCGGCCGCCTCGATGAGCGCCGCCATGATCGGATCGGCTGCGCGAAAATGCGCCGCTAATCTACGGCGCGTGGGCTGCGTCAGCGTTGGCACGTCGGGCACCAATAGGTCGAACGCTGTCCTTGAACGCGCTGCCGAATCGGTGTCTCGCAGCTTCGACACGGCTCGCCGGCACGCTCGTAGACGAACAATTTTTGCCTGAAGTATCCGGGGTTGCCGTCGGCGCCGACGTAATCGCGCAGCGTCGTGCCACCGACCTCGACGGCCATCGCCAACACGCGCTTGATCGCCGCGACGATCGCTGCGACTTCGCCGCGCTTCAAAAGTCGCGCTGCACGGCCTGGTCGAACGCCCGCGCAAAACAACGCCTCGCTCGCATAGATATTGCCGACGCCAACGACGACCTGCGCGTTCATCACGAATTGTTTGATTGCGACCCGTCGCTTACGCGTGCGCTGCCAAAGATAATCGGCATCGAACGATGCGGCGAGCGGCTCGGGGCCGAGTGAAGATAGCAACGGGTGCTGCGCCGGATCACCTTCGATCAAATGCAGCGAACCGAAGCGGCGCGGATCGTTGAAGCGCAAGATACGTTCCGAATCGAGTTCGAGGTCGAAGTGATCGTGTTTACGATGCGGCGTATCGACTGGCAGCACGCGCAGGCTGCCGGACATACCGAGATGCAGCATCAACGTCGTGTCGGTGTCGAGACGGAAGAGCAAATATTTGGCGCGACGTTCGACGGCGGTGATACGTGCGCCGCTCACGCGGCGGGGCAGCGTCGCATCGACCGGCCAACGCAGTCGCGACTCGCGCAAACGCAACGCGCGCACGAGCCGACCCCGCGCGAACGGCTCTACACCGCGACGCGTGGTTTCGACTTCTGGAAGTTCTGGCATGACGGGGGCCCGTCATGGCTCGCCGATCGGCGAGGATTACTTGATCTTGGTTTCCTTGTACGCCACGTGCTTGCGCACGACCGGATCGTACTTCTTCACGTCCATCTTCTCGGGATGAAGACGCTTGTTCTTCATCGCGACGTAGAAGTGGCCGGTGCCGGCGGAGGAGAGCAGCTTCACTTTTTCGCGCATGGTGGTTCTCTCCCGAGGCTCAGATCTTCATGCCCTTGGCGCGCAGGTCGGCGACCACCGCGTCGAGGCCGTTCTTTTCGATCGTGCGCAGCGCATTCGTGCTGACGCGCAACGAGACCCAACGCTTCTCGCCCTCGAGCCAGAAACGCTGCGTGTGCAGATTCGGCAGGAAGCGACGGCGCTTCTTGTTGTTCGCGTGCGAGACGCGGTTGCCGACCGTGGGGCGCTTGCCAGTGAGTTCGCAGACGCGGGACATGGTAGGAAGCCTTTATGAATCAGTTAGTTACGACGCCCCGAACGCATGGGCGGTCGGGAAAAGGGCGGCATTTATACCAGCCCCGGCCGCCGCCGTCAAAGCACCCCCCGTTCGGCGAGCGAGATGGCCTGCGAACCGGCGACGATGATGTGGTCGAGCACGCGCACGTCGACGAGGCCCAAGGCGTCGCGTAGCCGTCGCGTAATGAGTTCGTCCGCCTGGCTAGGTTCGGCGATGCCGGAGGGGTGATTGTGGGCGAGGATGACGGCCGCGGCATTGTGCGCGAGGGTTTCGCGGAGCACTTCGCGCGGATGGACTGCGGCCCCGTCGATCGTGCCGCGAAATAATTCGTGGCAGCGGATGAGCCGATGACGGTTGTCGAGGTAGAGACAACAAAACACCTCGTACGGACGATCGCGCAGCAAGGCGATCAAAAATCGGCGTGTTTCGAGCGGCGAGCCGAGTAACGGCCGGACACGCAGTTCGGCGTCGTAATGGCGGCGGGCAAGCTCCAGCGCGGCCTGCAGTACCGCGACTCGTGCCGGTCCGAGACCGGGTACGGCGAGTGCGTGGGCGACGGGTGCGGTTAACAAACCGCGCAAATCACCGAAGGCGAGGATGAGGTGACGCGCGAGCTCGAGCGCGTTCACGCCGCGAATGCCGGTGCCGAGCAACAACGCGAGCAGCTCGGCGTCGGAGAGCGATTCCGCGCCGCGCTGCAGCAGTTTTTCGCGTGGCCGATCGGCTTCGGGCCAGTCGTGGATCGGCAGCGTGCGGGCGAGGTCCATGCGATAAGTGTTTCGCAGCCGCATGACGAGAGCGAGTCGCAGAGCGGGTGCGATTGACCCGAATGAGCCTCGATCACGGATAATGTAGCGATGTCGTCGCTTTACGGCTGCAAAGTGTTACTGGGCGTAAGCGGTGGAATCGCCGCCTATAAATCACCCGATCTCGTGCGTCGGTTACGCGAGCGCGGCGCAGAGGTGCAAGTCGTGATGACCGCCGGCGCACAACGCTTCGTCACGCCGACGACCTTCCAAGCGGTGTCCGGTCGCGAAGTGCGCGCCGACGTGTGGGATCCGGCCGCCGAAGCGGCGATGGGCCACATCGAACTCGCGCGCTGGGCCGATCTCGTGTTGGTCGCGCCGGCGACGGCGGATGTCATCGCGCGCATCGCGAGCGGTCGCGCCGACGATTTATTGACCACGCTGGTGCTCGCCACCGAAGCGCCGGTAATGATTGCGCCCGCGATGAACCGCGTGATGTGGGCGAAGCCCGTCACGCAAGCGAACATCGGCACTTTACGGGCGCGCGGCATCACCATCTGCGGACCCGACGTAGGCGATCAAGCCTGCGGCGAAACGGGTACGGGTCGCATGCTCGAGCCCAAAGAAATCGCCGAGGTCGCCGCCGAAGTCGTGAGCGAGCACGGCGTCGGACCGGTCGATGCGACGACGCGCGCGGCGCTCACCGGCAAGCGTGTGCTCGTCACCGCAGGCCCGACGCGCGAGCGCATCGACCCGGTTCGCTATCTCACCAATCGCAGTAGCGGAAAAATGGGTTTTGCGATCGCGGCTGCGGCCTGCGCCGCCGGTGCCGAGGTGACGCTGGTTGCGGGCCCGGTGAATTTGCCGACGCCGGCCGGAGTCCGACGCATCGATGTCGAAAGTGCCGCTGAAATGTTGGCCGCGGTGGAGAGCGTCGTTGCCGGGCTCGACGTTTTCATCGGTGCGGCCGCCGTCGCCGACTATCGACCCACTGCGCCATCGCCACGCAAGATCAAAAAAACCGCCGAGCGCATCGAGCTCGCACTCGAGCGTACCACCGACATACTCGCGCGCGTCGCCGCTCGCGCGGATCGCCCGTTCACCGTCGGTTTTGCCGCCGAAACCGAAGATGTCGAGCGTTACGCGCGTGGCAAACTCGAAACTAAGCGTCTCGATCTCATCGCCGCCAACGAAGTCGGTGATTGCAAAGCGTTCGACGTCGACGACAACGCGCTCGTGGTGTTGTCGGCAGAAGGTCGTGAGGAAATTGCCCACGCCAGCAAGATCGACGTCGCACGCCGATTGGTGGCGCTGATCGCCGTCCATCTTTCGAAATCCGCTCGTCAGGTGCCCGCATGAGTCTTCGCTCCATGAAAGTTCGTATTCTCGATGCGCGCATCGGCAAAGAATTCCCCTTACCGACTTATGCGACCGCGGGTTCCGCGGGTCTCGACCTGCGCGCCTGTATCGAAGCACCGTTGGAATTGCCGCCGGGCAAAGCGGAACTTTTGCCGACCGGTCTCGCGATCTGGGTGGAAGACCCGACGCTCGCCGCGATGATCCTGCCGCGTTCGGGACTCGGTCACAAACACGGCATCGTGCTCGGCAACTTGGTCGGTTTGATCGACTCCGACTACCAAGGGCAGTTGATGGTGTCGTGCTGGAATCGCGGTGCAACTGCGTACATCGTGCAACCCGGGGAGCGCATCGCCCAGCTGGTGCTGGTGCCGGTCGTGCAGGCGACGCTAGAAGTGGTCGAAGAATTCGTCGCCACCGCGCGCGGCGCAGGTGGTTTCGGTAGTTCCGGAAAATCCTAACCGAATCGACTCAGGCGCGTTCGAGAATGGCGGTGACGCCCATGCCGCCCGCCGTGCAAACCGAGATCAGTCCGCGTTTCGCGCGCGCATCGCGGGCGAGCAATTCGGCAAGTGTCGCGACGATGCGCGCGCCGGTCGCTGCGAATGGATGACCGATCGCGATGCTACTGCCGACGACGTTGAGACGTTGGCGATTGATGCTGCCGAGCGGCGCGTCGAGCCCGAGTCGGCCGCGACAAAATTCCGCTGACTCCCAAGCGGCGAGCGTGCACAACACTTGCGCCGCGAACGCCTCGTGAATCTCCAAAAAATCGAAATCGGCGAGCGTTAGACCCGCATCGCGCAACATCGCCGGCACCGCGTAGGCGGGCGCCATCAAAAGTCCCTCGTCGCCCGACACGAAATCGACCGCTGCCGCCTTGCCGAACGTGAGCCAGGCCGCCACGGGTAGGCCACGCGCGCGCGCCCAAGCTTCGCTCGCGAGCAGCACCGACGCCGCACCGTCGGTGAGTGGCGTGCTGTTGCCGGCGGTCAGCGTGCCGCGTGCCGTGCGATCGAAGCTCGTGCGTAACGATGCGAGTTTGTCGAGCGAAGTGTCGGCGCGCACGTTGTCGTCGCGGACGAGCCCGTTGCAGGGCACGACGAGATCATCGTAAAACCCGTCTTGCCACGCAGCCGCAGCGCGTCGGTGACTTTCGAGCGCGAGAGCGTCTTGTGCGCCGCGCGTGATTTGCCAGCGCTGCGCCATGCGCTCGCAACTCGCGCCCATCGACAGCTTGGTGCGCGGCTCGCCGGCATCCGGTAATTCGGGTACGAAGTGTTTCGGTCGCAGACCGAGCAACGGTGCAATGCGCCCGGCGAGATTCCGCGCGCGGTGGGCGCGCATCAAAAGTCGTCGATAGCTGCGCGGATAGACGATCGGCGGGTCGCTCACCGTATCGACGCCCGCGGCGATGCCGCAATCGATCTGGCCGAGCGCGATTTTATTGGCGATCGTGATCGCCGCTTCGAGGCTGGTGCCGCAGGCGCGTTGCAGATCGAAGGCCGGCGTGCGCGGATCGAGCGTCGTGCCGAGCACGCTCTCGCGCGCGAGGTTGAAATCTTTGGAGTGCTTCATCACCGCGCCGGCGGTCACTTCGCCCAAGCGCACGCCGCCGAGTCCGAAACGCTCCACGAGCCCCTGTAAAGCGCAACTCAACATGCGTTGGTTGTCGAGTTCTGCGTACGCGCGGTGCGCGCGTGCGAACGGAATTCGCACGCCGCCGATCACCGCCACCTTACGAACTTGCGTACCGACCAACATTCGAGCTACGTCCCATCCAGCTCAGCGCGCCGCGTTACGTTGCAAGCGCTCGTAGTAACGATCGCGTAACGCCGTGTGGCGCGACCGCAGCGATTGCTCGCGACCGCCCGTCACCACGAGTTCGGGCAGGCTCGTCACGTCGAGCGGATCGCCTGACCACAGTACGAAGTCCGCGACGCGTCCTTTTTCGATGCTGCCGTAGCGATCGGCGACGCCGAACAGTTCGGCCGGCGTGCGCGTGATCGCTGCGAGCCCTGCCGCCCACGGCAGGCCGTGGGCGACGGCGTTGCCCGCCGCCTGACGCAATTTACCGGCGTCGTACACATCGGGGCTACGCATCGACAGCGCTACCGTGACGCCGGCCGCCTGCAGACGCGCGGCGTTCTCGAGCGTCGCGCCGATCGCATCAAGACTCTCCGGGAGATTTTGCAGTGGATCGACGATCACTGGGATCCGCGCCGTCGCGAGTTCCGCTGCGACGCGCCATGCTTCCTGGCCACCGCGCACGATCGCACGAACGTTTTCTCGCTGTGCAAACGCCACCACTTGGCGAATGTCGGCCGCGCGATCGACATCGAACACGAACGGTCCCGCCCCCTTCAAAAAGTCCAGCAAAGTTTGTCGGCCCGCCGGTGTCAAAAGGCGTTCGTCGTGCACCATCACCAGATTCGGCGCCCGAGCTTCGGTGACCGCTTGCTTCAAGAGCATGAATTGCGCTGCTCGACTACCGCCCGACAAAGAATTCGCGCTCGCGCCGAGATCGACGAACATCGCGCGGCCCGCGGCCGGCGGGCTGCCGTCGAACCCGACCGCCGCACCCAAGCCCGCGACGATGCTGCCACCCGAGGCCGTCGACGGCGCGAGCACCGCGAAAGTGACGCCGTTGTTGCGATGGACCGGTAACGACATCGTCTCCGGGTTGTACGCCAACGTCACGTCGAACTCGGGTCGCATTTGATTGAGACGCTGCGCGTAGTCGCCGGTCGATGGCTCGAGCCCGATTTCTTCTAAACCGACGTGACCGAGTCCGCCGAAGAGCCCGGGCGTGAGTGGTTTGCCGCGTGCCTCGATCACGCGCGCGCCGCTCGGCGCAGCGAGCTTGCGACCGATCGCCGCGATGCGACCATCGGTGACGAGCACGTCGGTATCGCCGAGCGGTGCCGCATCGACCGACGAGAGTGTGTAGACGGTCGCGCCGCGCACCAAAATCGACGGGGCCGCGGCCGGCGTCGCGCCGAACGCCGAAGACGCGACGAGCACCGACGACGCGACGAGTGCCGGTAGCAAAGAAATGCGACGAATCATGGCGTCACCCCCGCGATCGCCGGCTGCCCGAGCAAGAAATCGCTCTCCGGCAAGGCTCGCGGCGCGCTGCGATCGAAGCGCACGGCGCCGTCGATAAAGACCTGTTCGGTGAGCGCGCGCACGCTGAACGGATTACCGTTCCAGACGACGACATCGGCGGCCTTGCCGAGTTCGAGCGTGCCGGTGCGCGTTTCGATGCCTAGCGATTTCGCTGGATTTGCGGTCAACCAAAGAATGGCATGCTCCGGCGTGATCTCGCGACCCATGCGCGCGCCGTACGCCATGCCTTTCGCCGCTTCTTGATTCAATCTTTGAATGCCTTCTTCAGAATCCGAGTGCACGATCGCGCAACCGCCCGGTGCCGCGTCGACGAGCGCGAGGTTTTCGGGGATGCCATCGTAGGACTCCATCTTGAACGCCCACCAATCGGCCCAAATGGCGGCGCAGACGCCGTTATCGGCCAGCAGATTAGAAATTTTGTAGGCCTCGACGGCGTGATGGAACGCAGTGACTTTGTAGCCGAATTCGCGCGCCATATCGAGCACGGTCGCCATCTCGTCGGCGCGATAGCAGTGGTGGTGTACCCGCAGCTCACCGCGTAGCACGCCCGCCAACGTCTCGAGCCGCAGATCACGCTTCGGCGGCTTCAAATCTTTGACGCCGGCGGCGAGCTTCGCTTGATAGGTGTCTTGTTCGCGAATGTAGTCCTGCGCTTCGATCCATTGCGCGCGCCAACCGGCGACGTTCCCCATGCGCGTCGACGGGGCGAGACGTCGCGAGCCATAAACGCGCTTCGGGTTTTCGCCGCAGGCCATTTTCAAGCCTTGCGGCGCACCGGGGAATTTCATGCCTTGGTAGGTGGTCGAGTGCACGTTTTTGACCACCACCGATCGACCACCGATCAAATTCGCTGAGCCGGGCAAAATTTGCAGCGTCGTCACGCCACCTTCGAGCGCCGTCGTGAACCCGGGGTCCTGCGGCCAAATCGAATGCTCTGCCCAAACATTGGCCGTCGACGGCGCGGTCGCTTCGTTACCGTCTTGATGTGCTTGCACACCGGGCGAGGGGTACACACCGAGGTGCGAATGCACGTCGATGATGCCCGGCGTCACCCATTTATTTTTGCCGTCGATCACCCGCGTGTTGGCGTCGGCACTCAGCGATACACCGATTGCGGCGATCTTGCCGTCGCGCAGCAGCACATCGGTGCGCTCGAGACGTTTGCCCGTACCGGTGAGCACCGTCGCGCCTTTGATCAAGGTCGGCGTGGTCGCTGGTGCGACATAGGTCGAAGGGAAGGGTGCCGGAACTGCGGCGGGCGCGGCGCTAGGTTTCGGCACGGGTGTGCCGTTGGACGCGGCGCGCGGCGGTGTCGCCGTGCAGGCGGTCAGTGTCAGTGCGGTGGTGAGCGCCAGAACGGCAAGATTTGGTCGCAAGATCATCGGCATGCCTCCCTCGGGTTGCGCCCGTCATGTCCGAAACGGCAAGATGCCGAGTCTCGAAGCCGAGAGCAACCCTCCGGGATCAGATGTACTCGAGTTTCGCCAACTTCTATCCGTACTACCTCTCCGAGCACTCCGACCGCACGTCGCGGCGCCTGCACGTGTTCGGCACGGGTGCTGCGCTCGCGCAGTTGATCACTGCGGCGGCGCTCGCCGAGCCCGTACTGCTCGCGAGCGCGTTCGTCAGCGGCTATGCATTCGCATGGGTGGGGCATTTCGTGTTCGAAAAGAATAAGCCGGCGACTTTCCGATACCCGCTCTACAGCCTGCGCGGCGACTTCACCATGGCCTGGGACGTCCTGCGCGGCCGGATCCCCTGGTAACGATCGTGCCGGCCTCTCGCATCGATCGCGCATTCGAGCGCCGTCTCGCCGCGCTCGTGAACGCCAATGCGCCGACGCTGTTGCACGGTGGCCGTCGCGGCGTCGAGAAAGAGTCGCTGCGCGTCACTCCCGATGGTCATATCGCCACGAGCCTGCATCCACGCGCACTCGGCTCCGCGCTCACCAATGAACACATCACCACCGACTACTCGGAAGCCTTGCTAGAGCTCGTCACGCCGACGTTCACGACCAATTGGGAACTTTTGCAATATCTTTGTGACCTGCATCAATTCGTCTATCGCCACATGGGTGACGAATTGTTGTGGGCGACCAGCATGCCTTGTGTGGTCGACGGCGACGCCAGCATTCCGATCGCGCAATACGGCCCTTCGAACGTCGGTCGTTTGAAGACGATCTATCGCGAGGGCTTGGGTCTGCGCTACGGCCGTGTGATGCAGGCGATTTCCGGCGTGCACTTCAACTACAGCTTCCCTCAAAAATTATGGGAGGCGTGGGCGGCGGTCCGCGAGTCGCACGACACCGGGCAGGATTTCGTCTCCGCCTGCTATTTCGATTTGCTGCGCAACTATCGGCGCCACGGCTGGATCGTGCTGTATCTTTTCGGCGTGTCGCCGACCGTTTGTAAATCGTTCTTGCGCGCGCGCGGTGAATCTTTGCCAGAGTTCGGACGAGGCACAGCCTGGGAGCCGAACGCGACCTCGCTGCGCATGAGCGATCTCGGTTATCGCAATCGCAGCCAATCCGGCGTCGAGATTTCGGTCAATAGTCTTTCCGAGTACGTGCGCGACCTCAGCCGTGCGATCGGTACGCCGCATCCCGAATACGAACGGCTGGGTGTGAAGGTCGACGGTCATTATCGACAACTGAACGCGAATCTCTTGCAGATCGAAAACGAGTACTACGCCTTCATCCGCCCGAAACGCGTTGCGCGTTCCGGCGAGCGACCGACCAAAGCTTTGCTGCGCGGCGGCGTCGAGTACGTCGAAGTTCGCGCCTTGGACGTGAGCGCCTTCGATCCGGTCGGCGTCAACCAGCACAAATTGCGTTTTTTGGAAGCGTTCCTGGCCCTTTGCCTGATGCGCGAGAGCGCGCCGCTCGATGCCGCCGAGCATAGTGCGCTCGACGCTAATCACGTCACGGTGGCACGGCGCGGACGTGAGCCCGGGCTCGTATTGCAACGTGAGGGTAGGGCACTAGACATGCGTGCCTGGGGCCTCGAGATTCTCGATCAGATGCAAGGAATCTGCGAGTTGCTCGATGGCAACGACGCGCAAAAGCCGTACAGCGCCTCGCTCGCCGTGCAGCGCGCGAAATTCGACGACGTCGCGTTGACACCATCAGCACGGCTAATCAAAGAAATGCGTGAAACCGAAGAGTCGTTCTCGGAGCTCGCGTTGCGCACCTCGGCGGTACACAAAAAATATTTTCTGGATTTGTACGCGCCCAACGAGGCGCGTCTCGCGCAGTTCGCCGGCGAGGCCGCAGAGTCGTTACGCGATGCGGACGCGCTAGAGCGTGCGCCGCGCGAGGACTTCGACGCTTATCTCGCCGCCTATCTTGCCTGAGCGTTATTTGTCGTAGATGGCGGTCTCGCGGCGACCGCGCGAGTCGCGCACGCCGCGGAACATACCGGGACTGTTGAACTCCATCACGGCGTTGCCTTTCGCATCGACGGCGATCACGCCGCCCTCACCGCCGAATTCTTTGAGTTTCTTCTGCACGACTTCGCGTGCCGCACGCTCAAGCGACCAGCCTTTGTATTGCATCAAAGCGCAGATGTCATAGGCGACGACCTTGCGCATGAAAAACTCACCGTGGCCGGTCGCCGACACGGCACAGCTTGCGTTGTCGGCGTAAGTGCCGGCACCGATGATCGGCGAGTCGCCGATGCGCGACCAACGTTTGTCGGCCATACCGCCGGTTGAAGTCGCCGCTGCGACGTTGCCGCGCTGGTCGACCGCCACTGCCCCGACGGTGCCGAGCGCGACCAGTTCGTTTTTAGGTTGAGTTTGACCGCGCAAAATTCGCTCGAGTTGCGCCTTGCGTGCGGGGGTACGGAAATAGTCGTTCGGAACTAACGTGTAGCCTTGCTGCAGCGCGAATTCTTCGGCGCCGGCGCCGTGCAACAGCACGTGCGGTGAATGCTCCATGACACGCCGTGCGAGATCGATGGGATTACGCACGTGCTTCACACCGGCGATCGCGCCCGCGCGCAAATCTCGTCCGTCCATGATCGACGCGTCGAGTTCCGCTTCACCTTCATGATTGAGCACGGCGCCGCGACCGGCGTTGAAGAGCGGATTATCTTCGAGCAGGCGCACCGCGGCGGTCACCGCATCGAGGCTACTGCCGCCGGCCTCAAGCACGGAATACCCCGCATCGAGCGCCGCATTCAAGCCCTCACGATAGGCTGCGCCGCCATCCGGGCCGAGTTGCTCGCGTGCGATCACACCGGCGCCGCCATGTATCACGATCGTCAACACTTGCGTCTCCGCGGCCTGCGCCACACCGAGTGCGAGGCAGACTGCGACGATCCATCCCGGTGTGCGGCGTGACATGGCGACTCCTTAAAAACCTATGCAGCGAAACTACGCTGGTTGTATCGCGGTGCCGACAGGATATGATCGACCACGCGAATCCATTGTACCGATTCGCACGGGGGGTTCATGCACGCTGAGAAACTGCGCTTCGACGGGCGCTTCATGGCGATCGCCGCCGCCATTCTAATCGGCGCGTTTTTCGTGCCGCCGTTGTTCCGCGGTGCGATGATCGCGCTCTCCGTCGTCGCCGTGGTTCTTTCGCCGCTGCCGGTCGGTACGCGTGGCGTGACGTTCGCCGCGATGATCGGTCTCGCCACCGGTATCGCCTCCGTCAATTTGTTCGCCGTAGGAATATTCCAAGGGCCGATCACGCGCGAGTTCGGTTGGTCGCAAACTCAATACTCTTTCGTGACGTTAGTCGGCACGCTCGTCACCGTCGTGAGCTCGCTCTACATCGGCAAGTTGTTCGATCGTCAAGGCGTGCGTAAGTGGGCGATGGTGTCGGTGGTGTTGTTCGGTCTCGCGCTCATCTCCCTATATTGGCTGACACCGAATCTATTGCATTTTTACGCCGTGTTCGCGCTGATGCCCGTCATCGCTGCCGGTACGTCCTCGATCGCTTACTCGCGCGTGATCGCCGCTTGGTTCGATCAGCGTCGCGGCCAAGCGTTCGGTGCAGCGCTCGCTGGCATCGGTATCGGCGGTGCGTTGC
>Ga0214917_10001189_pt1 | contig 33836 bp, 32 predicted proteins | sample LL_1208_BB_MetaG_FD_177983 | JGI IMG/M metagenome (GOLD analysis project Ga0214917, IMG submission 177983) | Freshwater microbial communities from Lake Lanier, Atlanta, Georgia, United States - LL_1208_BB | ecosystem: Environmental > Aquatic > Freshwater > Lake | place: USA: Georgia | collected... | reverse complement strand
AAGATCGAAAGCGAAGCGGGGTAAGACGCGAAGTAACCCTATTTTTTATCATAAATGGAATCACTCTTACCTTCGGAGTTATCTGTCTTGCAATCTCCAGATATGTTCTAAATCTTGATTCCGCACTTGCTGACAACATCTCAGCAAATGTTATTGGAGTTGGCCTTGGAACAATTTTTAGATTCTGGAGCTATCGAACGATTGTCTTTAAGCCCCACTAGAAGTCTTTAAGCGATCTGCCATAACAACAGCTACCTCGAGCCAGCGAGTGATCTCTTCCTGAGTAAATGGGCTATCGAAACCTCTTACAACATAGAGGCCAGTAAACATATCTCCGCTATATTGATAAGCGCCAAATAGATATCTTGTTGATTCCCCTTCACCAATCTTGGCATGAACGATAACTCGGTTCTGCTCTGAAACTAAGCTTGCTGGAATCTTGGGAAGATTTAGGAATTCATATTTAGTGAAGATGCCATCTCTTTCGGTTCCACCACTGTTTTTGACACAGTTGCTATAACTTAGTTTTATTTCGCTCAGCGCCTGTTGAGCAGCGCTTGCGCTTCGATAGCGCACTGATTCTGTTGATAGAAATAAATAAGGATTGCCGCTCCTATTTGCCAATACTTGACGTCGCTCTTTTCTAAGCAACTCAGAGTCGTATTGAGCGCTACAGAGATCTAGCGTTGGATCCTCCAGCGTGGTACCTCTTCCCATGGGAACGACATACCACTCTGAGGAAAAGTCAGAGCCATTAAATCCATATCTATTAAGGGCCTTTTGGATCGGGTCATCAAGTGAGCGATCAGGCTCCAGGGCATAGTTTTGGGCCTCAGCTACGTCGCTAATTTTTACTTCAGCTCGAGCGATCCCAAGAAGAACAAAATTGCTTCCCTGAACTCTTACGCTCTTTTTTCTACTTCCAACAGCGATACTTGCCGCCTCATAGTTATCTCCGCTTTTCTTTGCTCGAACCGTCTTGGCTGATCCACCAATTAATGAATATTGGGCGCTTCCTGCTCCCAGAACTACTCCTGCAAGAGATGAGGTTGCAAGGTATGCGGTGCACTTTCCAGAACACTTCATTGCTCCAACTGGGTATTCGTTTGAAGCGCTACTCCACTTTCCACTTCGCCTCATATCTGATGCAGGAGTGAAGTCAACTGCAGCGCTGAACTTTGCTGAGCGGCCATTTCCTAGGCAATCAAAGGTTTGTAGCCTGCCAACTCTTTGTTCGCCAATTGTAATTGGTAGCTCTGGTTTACTCTTTAGCAAACTTCTAGAAATTATCCAACCCTCGGGATTGACTAACTCCGTTGCACAAAGTCCTGTCCCTGCATCACTTATTCCACTTAGCTCAACGTTCACCTTTGATGAGGTAACTCTAGAAATTGCATACTCACTTCCGATAACCGGAAGGCCTCGGTCAATATTTACTTGGACTACATCTGACCAAGGACTCCAGATCCCTGAAAGATTTCTCACCCTAATTTCAAGACTATATTCGCCTTCCGGAAGATCTTGTAGTTGCAAAATCTTTGGAGCAGTAAAGGGGTTTAGATATGTCGGCTGCCAATCGGCGCTTTTAGATGTTGAAAGTCTTTTCACTATGCCATTTATTTTTGCTTCATAATCAGCAATGTCATTAACGCTTTGAGAATATGTACCGTCTAAAATTGCAGCATCAGGTGATCGCCAGCTCTTAGGAGGACTTAGAACTGGCTTCTTGAGATTTCCAGAATCTTTTCTGACAATATTAACTATCACCGAATCTTCAGAGGCGCTGGTAGCACTTAGCGTGATACTTCCGCTATAAACCGTAGCGCTTTTTCCAGGCTCCAGCGTCATAGAACCAGTTGCTGAGGCAGATGTGGAATAGTTATAGGAATCAAGATTGAGCATCCAAACATCAGTGCTAATAGCCTCGCTGGCATCTGCAAGAGCGTCGTAGGCATTAGGTGAGACTATTGCTGAACTTGGCGGCGGATCAGTTCGATAGATGACTAGCCCAGCTTTATATTTAGAACTAGCTTTTCGATATTCAATCCAATAAGTCGAACTTCCATCCCTTAGAAATATTGCTCTGGGTTTCCCATAGATATTTACTGCGTTAATCTCAATTGACTCACTACTCCAAGATTGTTTTATCTCACTTTCGCGAAGTAGCCCCATACGCCATTGATGATAGGTTGACAAGGGAGTTGATACATCAACATTTCCCATCAGATCAATACTTCCACCATACTCAACGCCCTTACATGTACTCCAGCTTCCATCTGATGCTCCAGATGGACAACGAATAAAGTTTGAGTGGCCAAGGCCAAGTGAATGTCCCAGCTCATGAGCAACAATGAAGCCATCGATAGAGTTATGTAGCACTATTGATTCGCCAGATCGCTTAGCATCGCCAATCATGGCTCTACCAGACCAGATACATCCAGCATCGGGAACAAGGATTACTAAATAACGAGATTGCCAATCACTTATTCCAAGGCGCTTATAGGTCTCAACCCTTACCGCGCTTGTCCAGGTATTGAAATTATTATCACAGGGAATTGCAGCGTTAAGTCGAATTGGAAGGCTTAAAGATGCGCCAAATCTAAACTCAATCCTTTTATCTTCAGGATCTCCATAGACAGTGGTCAGCTCTTTCCAGAGTGGACCGACTTTGGTCTCAATCTCTTTTTGAGCATCACTTACACTTCCATTCAGAGGTTTTGATCTATTCCAATCAATAGAGACGATATCGATGATACGAGTCTCTAACGCTAGCGCTGGAGCAGCGTTAAGCAGCGAGATAGTTAAACAGAGTGCAAGGGAGGAAAATCCCAGGCGTTTAAGAATTGGTGCGAATGAACTTTTCAATATCTTTAATAATCTCATCAAGGCTAAATTCGCTCTTCCATCCAGTCATAGAGCGTATCTTGCTGGTATCGGGCACTCTGCGCATTGTTTCCTCAAAACCAGCAGGATAAGCCTTGGAATAGGGCAGATATTCAATCTTTGAGCTCGAACTAGTCAGAGCAATAACTCTCTTTGCTAGCTCCGTAATTGAGATCTCCTCCTCGCCTCCAATATTAAAAGCGTTGCCTAGGGCCTTATCATCAAAGAAGATCTTTACAACTGCGTTAACAGCATCTAAGACATGGCAGAAAACTCTTGATTGCGAACCATCTCCATAGATCGTGATGGGCTCATTCTTAATAGCAGCTGAGACAAATCTTGGAAGAACCATGCCATAGGCCCCGCTCTGTCTTGGACCAACGGTATTAAAAAATCTTCCAGTGACAAATTTGAGTGAGTGACTCATATGAAACATTTGCACAATTGATTCATCAATTGCCTTTGCCTCAGAGTAAGCCCAGCGAACTAATTGCGGCGATCCGATAACTCGATCAGATTCTTCAGTTAGTGGCTGGATTGGATTTTTGCCATAGAGCTCAGAGGTCGAGGCAAGAAAGAATCGCTTTCCAAGCTCTGCCGCAGCTTTAATGGCGATTTCGCTGCCATGAGTATTTGCTACCAATGACTCATATGGCCGCTCTAAGATTCTCTGCACCCCAAGCGCTGCTCCTAAATGCATGCAGCCATCAACTCTATTCATCAAGGAGGGAACTAACTCTTCATCAAGCATCGAGCCTTGGACAAATTCAAAGCTTGAATTTCCCATTAGGCCAGCAATATTTTGCGCGCTACCTGTCGATAGATCATCAAGAGCAATTACAGAGTGGCCCATCTCAATTAATCTCGAGCTTAAGTGAGAACCAATAAACCCAGCGCCACCTGTAATTAGTATTTTCACCGTGACACCTTATCTAATACTTCTTTATATAGCCCTAGGTGAGCTTCTGCCATTACTGAGCTGGAATACTCCCGCTTAGCGCGAAGCTTTGCAGCTATGCCTAACTTCGCCCCAGATTCCAGATCTTCAATAACCATCTCAATTTTAGCTGCCAAGTCTTTAATATCTTTGCTTGCAAGATACCCAGTGGTTCCATCTTCTAATATTTCAGAGACCGATCCCACATCGGTCGAAACAACAGGCACCCCCGCCATCTGAGCCTCAATAAGAGATAGCGGCATTCCCTCACTATCTGAGGTGCAGAGAGCGATATCGGCGATAGACCACATCTCATTCTTATCTTGAAAGCCAACAAAAGTAACATTTCTTGGGGCATCTATCTTTACTTTTTCTAAAAGCTCCCCGCCTCCTGCCATGACAAATCTAATCTTTGGCAACAAACGAGCAATCTCTATCACTTTATCTGGGCGCTTAACTTGAGTAAATCTTCCTAGCCATAAAACTAGATTTTCATCTTGGCTAAAGCCAAATCTCTCGCGAACGCTAGCCTCGCCAACTAGCTCTAAAGGAGCAATCCCTGGGGCAATAGATAGATACTGCTTAGCCCTTCCTATCCCTACATCTAGTAGTTCATCCCGTATTTTCCTACCAATCGTCACAAATTTTGAAGCCCTTGGAGCAAGAAGCCTTTCTATGATGTTTAAAACATTTCTCTTTAAAAATCCAAATTCAGGATCATAGAGATGATGGCCATGGAATGAGTGAATTACTGGAATATCCCTTTTTCTAAGCCTTACTAAAAACCCTGCTTTAAAGGTATGGGTATGTATCAGATCTGGCTTAAAGCTCTCAATGACTTTTTCAATCTCTCTGCTAGCCTTTCTATCTTTAGTAAAACTCAATTCCCTAGATAGTGTTTCAATTCTCTGGTATTTAAGGGTATTGATAACAGAATCTTCTGCCTCCCCTTTTGGAACGTTGCCCATGACTAGCAGATTACCTACCCCTAGTTTTTCAAGGCCATGAATTAAATTGGCAAGATATGTAGCTGTTCCTCCAACATTCATACGAGCAATAACATGAAGGACTAGCATCGCTTTCCTAGATCTTTTGCTGAACGCTAATCAGCGGCTTCCAATCGGGGTATTTTGGATTGAAATTAGTACTAAAGATTGGCCCGCCCTTCCATCCACTCATAGATAGATTTGTGTGTGCAACCAATACCACCGCCAAGTCATACTCTCCAGCAACTAAACTAGAACTCTCGCCATTCCATGATGAAACTAGTGGATCATGCCAAGAAACTTCTGCGCCTAATTCTTTAAGGCTCTCGATAAAAGGCTGGGCAGGGCTCTCCCTAGTATCAGAGATATCAGCCTTATAGGAAACCCCAACTACTAATACGTTCTTGCCCTTTATATCTCCATATTCATCTACTAGACGCCTTGCCACATACTTTGGCATCCGATGATTAATCTCCGCAGAAAGAGCTATGTACTTACTTTTTATGCCAAACTCTTTAGCTCGCTCTTGAAGATATATCGGATCAACTGGGATGCAGTGGCCGCCAATACCAACATTTGGGTGAAATGGCATAAATCCATATGGCTTACTACCTGCTGCCTTTAAGACCTCATCTACAGGAATTCCCATGGCGCTCATAATCTCTGCAAATTCATTAACAAGGCCAATATTGATAAATCTAAAGGTATTTTCAAAGAGCTTGGCCGCTTCTGCAACCTCTGCAGATGAAACTGGAACTACCTCATCACAGAAGCTCTTATAAAAGGCAACCGCAGCATCCCGAGCTTGATCTGATAGCCCTCCAACAACTCTTGGAGTGTTCTTTACTCCATAGCTCTTATTGCCAGGATCCACACGCTCGGGTGAGATTGCATAAAGATGAGACTGGTTAGAGCCCCTATCAATTAAAGGTTTGATTACTTCTTTCAAAGTACCTGGATAAGAAGTTGATTCATTAATAATCAATTTTGGACTCTTTAGAACTTCGCCAAGCGATTTTGCAGCAGAAATCAATAGTGATAGATCTGCGGATCCCTTTTCATCAAGCGGAGTTGGAACAGCAATAACTATGACATCTGCCTCGGATACTGGGGCATAGGTATCACTAACCTGGAGGGTTCCAGAGCTAACTCCATTAGCGATTACTGAATCAGAGATTCCCTCGATATGAGATTTACCAGATTTAAGACCTGAAATCACAGCACTTGACTTATCAATGCCAATGACCTCATGTCCTGCCAAAAGAGCTCCATGGGTGATGGTTAAACCAACATAGCCCTGGCCGATAACTGCTACACGCATTTGCTTAATCATAGTCTTACTAAAAGACCAAAGCCCGGTCTCCCTTGCGGGAGCCGGGCTAAGGCCTTGAAGAAGTTAAGGCTTTACGCCTTTACCTTCTTAGCAATCTTGGCAACAGTGTTGGCAAGAGTTGTAATTTGAGCCTTAAGGGCTGCCATCAGAGTTGCAACCTGAGTTGCAAGCTCTTCAACAGCAGCAGTTGCAGCATCAGCAGCGTCGCGTGCTTCTTCAGCAGCGACAGTTGCAGCATCAGCAGCTTCTGCAGCTAGATTTGCAGCATCGGTAGCTGCGTTAGCAGCATCGATTGCCTCAGCAGCGGCATCGGTAGCTGCCTCAGCAGCGGCAACTGCATCTGCTCCAGCTTTCTTGGCCGCAGCTTCTGCGGCAGAAATAAGCCCAGTGTTTGGGTCAACCACTGTGGCCGTTACCAAAACAGCGGCGTTAACTGTTGAACTTTCATAGCTTGTGAATCCAGAAATTGTTACTGGACCCGCATAGTTTGGCATCCCTACCACAAAGGTATCCACGCCGTTAACAAAGGATGAGCCCGTCATAGTGAAGGTAGTTCCCTGGCCATTTGAGCCAAAGCCTGCCGAAGTTCCACCTGAGGTAGTTCCTGCAGCGCTAAATGCTTTGTTAGCGGTTGTCAATGTGAATGGATTATGTTCCCCATTAGCGACGTTTCTACCAGCTCGATCTTTAGCGGTTACTGTGAGAATCGCTACTTCGCCTGGAGCATAAGTTGTCTTGTCGAAAGCAACAGTTCCAGTCCAAACTGCGCCCGCGACAGTATAGGAAGTTGCAACCGAAGCAGTTGGACCATTTACGGTAGATGAATCATAAATGGTAATTGTTGCAGTACCAGAATCAACAACAAACATATTACAGGTCCATCCTACGGTTTGGCTTGTGTACGAGCATTCTTCATAGTTGCGAAGTGATCGACCAGAAATAACTTTCGAGTCAGAAGAAATCGCATAGAAGGAAGATTGTCCGCCAGTTTGTAAAGCACCTGAGACCACAACGTTACCAGCAGCATCCTTAGGCAAGAACGTAATGATCGCTGTTCCGGAAGTTGTGGAATCAGAATAGCCAAGGTTTCCTCCAGCTAATACAGCCGCAACAGCTTTTGGAGTAATGGTGGTAGCAGCTCCATTGAACGTTATTGTCTTTGCTGCTTGAGTTAGTACCTTTGAAGCCGTAGCAGAAGTTCCGACATACGAAGTAATAGTCGCAGTACCTGCCGTGCCATCACTGTAAACAATGATTGTATCGTAGGAGGCTATCGTGACCTGCTTTGCGCGAGTCTGGACAATTCCGTTAATGTGACCAGCCAGTAAGCCAGGACCGGAAATCGTTACCGTTACAGAGTCCCAAACGCGATTTCCTGTTGCTGATGATGTCGTCACCTTGGTATCAGAAGCATTTCGAAGTTCTGGCCAAAGAACAGCAACTGCTGCAGGGCTAGCGGCTGTTCCAGCGGAGACGACAAGAGCAGAATCGGCCCTCACCCCTTCAACGCCAGCTCCAAATTCAGCTGGGCGATTTAGGAACGTTAACGATTTCGCAGCTGATGCTGTCTCTGCAGTTACCGTTAATGTAAATGTAGCAGTCTTTTGCGTTGTTCCGTCTGACTGCTTTCTTGAAGAAATTGTGTACACATAAGTGCCTGGAGTAGCAACCTGATAGAACTTCAGAGTCAATACAACCTTTGTATACGCATCAGCAGTTACCGCAGCAAAAGAATCTGCGGGAGATGGAGACGCAGGCGTTGTAGTAACGGAGCGTTCTCTAATTAAAGCACCGTTTGAAGTTGCAAACGCAGTTCCACTTAACGTACGTGCGTTAGCAGAATCTGAAGTGAAGGAAGCAAAAACGCTTCCACCAGCAGAAGTTCCAGAAACATAGACAACTCTTGAATCAGGTGTGGTGCTCAAAGGAGTAGCACTATCAGAGATCATGGTAATCGTCGCTGTTACTGTCGCAGTCTCGCCAACCAATACAGATGCCGTTGAGGCACTCAAGGTTAGAGTCTCATCTATCGTTGCTGCTTGAGCGGCTGGGGTGATCGAAAGCACACCAAAACCGAGTGAAGCAACCAAAGCAAGCGAAATTCGCTTGAATGATAACTTTGACATTTATTTCCTTTCAAAATTAGTCGAACTAAAGTATCTCTTTAGTTCGGCTTGCCCAGACAAATTTGCCTGAGCTTTGTGATGCAATGCACGTGCTACTGCACCACATTCCCCGCCGTGTATCCGGACGCGGCGGAGAAACTTAAATGGGGAGTTCATTACTTAACTCCCTTTTCAACTACATAAACTGCTTGAGATAAAAACTGGGTTTTTCCTGGGTTGAGCACCAAGCGAGTAATTACCTGCTTTGGAGCTACTAGAAGATCCCGGCCTTGAGCACTCGCTGGGATCACAACGGGGGTCTCAACCTCAGATTCTACCTTAATAATGGCTGTTACCAAGTAATCCCCGCTGAGCATACGCTCAGAATTGAGGTAGGTGAGCTTGGTTACTAGGGGGACCCAGGCTCCATTCTTGCCATAGGAGATGGAGGGTAGGTAGCTAAAGCCCTGAGAGTCACTTACTAGCTGCTGGGAGATAAAGATGTTAGCTGCCCCAGAATCAGTCTTAGCCACTTGAGAGAGGCTGAGCTCTGTTTCTGAAAGAACTGGAACACGGTTAGTTATATAGAGAGATCCAAGAGATCCAGAAGAATCGGTAACGGTAAATCCTGTTGGGATTCCAGCCTTATCCAGACCGGCAAAGCTAAAGGTAGTTGCCTTCGCATTTTCAACTGCTGCCTGCGCTTTGGCAATGGCAGCTGGGGTGACAATAGGGCTGGCCGAGGACTCAACAACAGGAGCCGCTACTTCAACTTCATTAGTAGTTTCACTTGAAGAAGTATTTTCCTGAGTTGTTATAACTGGAAGATTGCTATCTGTTGGCATAGCATTAAATCCAAGGAAGGCAAAGAAAACTAAAACTAGTGAAAGCGCTGCCTTGCTTGATTTCTTAGCAATCTGCGCTGCTTTTTTGTATGTTGTTGAGAGCATATCTAGAGCTGTTAAGCCGCGCTCTTTATCAACAATTAACTCGCTCATTATTCTGCGGAGAGATGCTCTTGCTCTCGAAACTGTATGTCTAACAGCAGAATCTTTAATACCTAGCTCTGCTGCAATTTCTGCAGTTGATCTGCCTTCCATCTCCCACATCACAAGAGCTGCTCGCTCTGCAGGTGAGAGCATTGCAAGTGCTTGTCTAACAATTGCAGCATCATCTGCTGCAGCAATTACATCAACGTGGTCTTTGTTATCGACCCACTTTGATTCAAGCTCAGCTGAGGCATCATCTAAAACCACAAGGTTTGGACGACGGCCCTCGATACGGAAGATATCGATGCAGAGGTTTTTGATTGTTCTATGCATATAGCCAAGGGCGTGATCTTTAGACTCAAGCTCAGGGGCGGCGAGCATGACCTTGATCAGGGCATCTTGGATTACTTCTTCAGCTTTAGCGCTGTCTTTCAGGATACGAGAGGCATGGGCGATTAGCTCACTACGGTGCTCTGTGTAGAAAGCACCAAGCTCCGCTACGGTCCAGACTTTCAGACCTGCGGAGGCAGATTTCTTACGTTGTGACACTAAAAGAGCCCCTTATTTCTATACCGGTTTGCCTTCCAGAGTTGACCGTCGTCGCCTCTACTTACTTCCACGAAGAGAGGTACTCAATGTAGTTATAATGTAATAAAACGGACAAACAGTACTATTTAAGGTTTTTGAAGTTCAACATTAAAAGGATCAAGGCTCCGGGCAACGGAATAGGCTCTGGTGCGCTCGTCCACTGAAGAGGCAATTAAGGCTGAAAGAATTCTCCAGCCAAAAAAATCTCTCGGGTACGAGTCTACTAGTTGAGCTGCAATCAATTTTGCTTGCGGCGCAGCATTCGACTTCAGTGCCGCATCAAGAGTTAGGTTCATGTGCCAAGCGGAGGCAGCAAAGCTAGAAGATGCTTGAAACATTGCGTCTAAATTTCTTGACATTGATGCTTTCTTGTAGTTGGCATCGGCTTGAAATGGTGGGTAAGAAATTAGCAGTCCAATAGCAGCTCCAATCCACCAAACCAGTGAAACTCTAATTGGCAATGCAGTTTTTAAATTCTGAGACTTCTGTTTAACAGTTGGCGGACTAATTGATTTCTTTGGAGCAGATATGTCCCTGCTATGCACCCGAGGATACCCTATCAAAGCTCCCGTAAATAGCCACCCCCAGATACCAACTCCTATTTGATTTATACTCACAAGAGCCTGAATGTGATAGGCAACCCAAACTACAAACAGAGTGATGAAAGTTACGTCTAATTGCTTACTGTCCCGCAAAATTAAAAATGACTTTTTCCCAACATAAAAAAATAACAGTGCGTAGCCGACTAGTAGAGGAAAACCGCCCGATGCGGATAAGTCTAGAAATATATTGTGCGCTGTATTAGCAACCCTGTCTGGCCCAGTCCGAGTAGTCGAGATATAGCCACGAACTTCCCTATAATAATCACCATAGGAGTCAAGGCCTACTCCAAAAAAAGGTTTGCGAAGAGTCATTTCAATGCCAGCGTGCATGTAGTCACCCCTAAAAGTGACAGAGGGCTGATAAAGGAAACGTGAGAGAGGGCCCTTATCTGCCAATCCAAAGAGAGTGAATATGGCAAAAGTTGTCAGGCTTCCAAAGTAAAGATTTTGGGCTAGCCGACCTACACCTCTGTGCCTTAAAACTAGTATTCCAAGTATTGATAACGCACCCAGAAACATCATTAATCCTTGAATTGAGCCTGTAGAGTAAACAATGTAGAGTTTTAATAAAATAAAAAGTCCCATCACTGTCCGCTTGACTAGATGCAAGTCATCTCTCAGCATTTGAGCTAAGAGAGCCACAGTGGTCATCCCAAAGAATGCAGAGAGAAAATTGATATTTCCTAAAGTTCCAAATGTGTCTAGCTCACTCCAGCCTACGGGATCGCGACCAATCATTTGCATTAAACAGTAAATCGTCATGGGAATCGAAGTGCCTATCAAGGCAAGTATCAGCATGTGATAAAAAACTACAGTTCCAACTAATGCACTCGCAACTAAAATAAATGTAAGGGCAAGGTAACACAAGAAGCCATTGTTTCGACCAAACGAACCCCAAAATTGCTGGTTTAGCGGGCTTCCACTAAAAAGGAACGATGACAACAAAGCAGACAAAAAAGTAATAACACCTATGAGAATAGCCCTTGGCAATTCAAGCAAGTTTTGTCTCAAGTACAAAACTACAAGTGAAAATATTCCAAATCCAAAAATGCTAATCGATACTAGTTTTACTAAGGAAATTGGGTCAAGGCTCGAGTTTGGAGAAATTATTAAGGTCGTCACTGGCCCCACAAGAATCAAAGCCGTTGAAATACGGCGCAATGCAAATTGATGTCCAGTCACGGGGACATACTAACTACTACCTACTAGCAACCACATTGTTCTAGACCCCCAAAATCATGTGGGCCCTGTCGGGATCGAACCGACGACCCACGGATTAAAAGTCCGTTGCTCTACCGACTGAGCTAAAGGCCCCATTTTTCTAAATTGAGAGTAAGAAGGCTAAATACTACGCCAGAAATGAGTTGAGTTTTTCAGGGTAAGATTCTCACTCCTCTAGTCCCCATCGTCTAGGGGCCTAGGACATCGCCCTTTCACGGCGGTAACACGGGTTCAAATCCCGTTGGGGACGCCAGGTAATGAAAAGAAATTTTCTTTATCTGTATTTATATTGGCCCAGTAGCGCAGTTGGTTAGCGCGCCGCCCTGTCACGGCGGAGGTCGCGGGTTCAAGTCCCGTCTGGGTCGCGATTTATATTTCGGCTGGGTAGCTCAGTTGGTACGAGCGTGCGACTGAAAATCGTGAGGTCGACGGTTCGATCCCGTCCCCAGCCACTCTAAAAGATTATGCCGTCTTCTTACTTGAGTCCGAAGTCTTAAGAAAAAGTATCAACATTAGTAACCAAATTAATCCTGAAATCCCAGTCAAGACTCGCTCTAAATCAAAAGGCGCATTAGAAATTGCCACGGCTATGAAGCAATAAAAGGCAGAGATGAGCCAGAGCGAGAGCACTGCCTGTCTTTTACTGAAACCAGCACGCATCAATCTATGCGATAGGTGATCTTGTCCGCCCTGAAAAGGAGAGATCCCTCTGCGAAGTCGTGAAATCACTGCAACTGATGTATCAAGTATTGGAACAGCAAGAAGTAAAATGGGAAGTGCAAAGCTTGCGCTCAAGTTAATTGGGTTGGGATCAAATCTTAGAGTTAAAGTAGCAATCAAAATTCCTAGAAATAGCGCCCCAGCATCTCCCATATAAATTCTTGCTGGTGGTCTATTCCATAAGAGAAATCCTGCAGTAGCCCCCGTTAATACTATGGAGAGGGCAGCAATTGAATATTGTCCGCCTTGAAGAGCAAGTAAAAACAGGAAAAATGAAGAGATAGCAACGGTTCCAGAGGCGCCTCCATCAACATTATCAAAGAAATTTATCGAATTAGTAATCCCGACAATCCATATTGTTGTTATTACAACATCAATTATCGTATTTCCAGTAGGGCTTCCAAGAGTGCTGGTAGCAATCAAAATCACTGCAATTACTAGGCCAAATAAATTTTGAGCAATAAATCTCGGCCAAGGTGAGAGCTTTTTGATATCGTCAACAAGCCCTATCACCCCCATTAGCACCGCCGGGATCAGCACAGCGCTGGCTAGCGATAGGGCGCTAGCTTGTCCTGAAACTAATATGGCTAGATATGTGGTTAAGCAAGTGCCGATAATTATTGCCACGCCGCCAAGGTATGGAATGGCTTCTTTATGGGTTTTATGGGACTCAGTTGGAGCGTCAAGAATCTCAATTCTTAAGGCAACTGTTCTGACAAGCGGGGTTAGCACGCCAACAAAAATGAGTGCGGTAAAAAACAGCGCAAGATACTCAGAAAAATTAAGCTCCATAAGATTTCTTGGAAATTACTGCTTAGCTCGGACCCGATTTACGACGAAACATCTTTGGGGCACCTGCTCCGGCTTGACCACCCTTGACCTTTGAATCTCCAGATTTGCCTTGATTCTTTGGGGCATTAGCGCTTCGCTTCTTTTCAAGCGCTTCAAGATATTTCTTCTTTGGATCCTTACCTGATTCGTTAGTCAATTTAGAGACCTTTCCCTGTATTTAAGTTAAGAAGGCTTTGAACCTCTGATTGTCGATATCTTCTATGCCCGCCAAGAGTTCGAACTGCTGTAAGTTTCCCAGCCTTTGCCCATCTAGTAACAGTCTTTGGGTCTACTCGAAATAAAGCTGCAACTTCAGCTGGGGTAAGAAGTACTTCATGCTCCCGACTGAAATTAGACACTTTCATCTCCTTACATTTAATCTACTGATTTGCCCTATTAATCCCTTATGGCAGGAGTATCTACCTATTTAAAGTTGTTCACAAGCAGGCTACATCGCCTGCTCAAAGGAGGCCACGCGTCTCCAGCGCGAAACAAGCCTTTCATACCCGCTTCCAGCCTGAACTCCATCACCTTTGGCTAGTCCCTCAATGGATGAGAGAACATCTTCGATTGAAGTATCTGCATCAAGGCCATCCTCACCTAAATCTTGAAGTGACTTCTCTAGGTATATTGCCAGGCCGCCATAGTCACATTCAAGGATTGAACTAGGGTGAAATAGATTCAACCAATTAAGTAGCTCTACCAACTCTTGCTCAACTGGTCCTGATCCAAATGCACACTTAACCGCAGTATGGGTCTCTAGGCAACGCTCTTTAGCTAACGATATTTCAGTTCGCATTATGGTGAAGGGGCCATCCTCGCCACTTCCGCGCAATCTCTCATCAGGCGAGAAGAGAGCAAACCATCTTGGCGGAATAATCCAAGTTTCTGAGAGTATATGCGGATATTTTGAAGAGCTTAAATTCATCTCAAGCGCATCATCAATTGATCCAGTACTTGGTAGAAACATCGGAAGAACAGAGCTAGGTATTGAATTCTTAAAATCACTTAAGGCTGCCCAACATCGCTGAGAGGTTGACCACGGGCAGATATAGCGAACGCCCTTATAAATGATCATATGGGCGCCATCGCTGCCAAAGGAGTTGATCTCTCCTCGAATAATTCTTGTTAGCGCTCTTATCTGCTCTTGCTTTCCAGTAGGAATATTTGGATTTAGCTCACTCCATCGCACTTGCTCAACTTCATCAAATGCACTTATCGGTTCATAGACTCTGAGCCATGCCACATATGGCGTTGGGAGCATCTGCTCAACTACTTTCTTGGGATGTAGTTACCTTCAGCGAAAGGATCGAAATCATCATCCTTATTTGAATCATCAATTTCGCCATGCAGCTCTTTAGCTAACTTCTCTACATCGATATCTTGAGAGCTATATTTCAAATCTCGAGCTACTTTGGTCTGTTTTGCCTTTGACCGGCCACGCCCCATAGCGAGACCCCCCTACCTATATTTTTTTCTTCTTTTTCAGGGCTGCAGATTATCGGGTTCTGACTTTCTCTTCCAAATAAGGGCGGGCCAAGATAGCTCAAGGGCAGATCCCAGAAGGCGCCTGCGCTTACTAATGAAGAGATATGAAAAGCCAATCACCTGCAAAACCAGGCTTAAGCCCATAGTTGGGATGCGGAAGCGGTGATCACCGATTGTGGCAATTGAGCTAAGCCAGTTGATTATCACCATTGAAAAGGCTGCGCTGCCCCAGAGTCGCTCAAGGCCCCCGGCTGACCAGAGAAAGCGGAAACCAAGGCCTAGGAAAATCAAACCAGAGATCATCCATAGCCAGGAGATGGCTCTTCCAAAGCCGCCATTGACCATATTGGCCCCATCTGGGGTCTCTATAGTCTCATTGAGCGGATGGTTGATCCTCCAAGGATTTCTAGCCATTGTTCCACTTGCCTCAGGACCAAACCAAGGAGACCAGAAAAAGCGGGCTTTATTCCAAGAGAGTTTCAAAAACTTAACAGGATTTTTCGCATACCAGTTGAGGATGCATCTGACCTTTGCTGAGTCAACTTCTGCTTCATTGCCAACTGCCTCAGGGCAGTCCACGCCATTGTATTTTCCGTTATAGCCACCGGTGGCTTCATCGCCACCTCCAATATTCATCGTTACACCTAAGTTAGTTGAGATGGCGTTAAAGCCCATCGCCTCTGAATTTCTATAGATCATTACTGCAGGTGCTAGTAGAACTACCAACATGCTCACCGACAAGAAAGCAGCAGCGCTCTTCATTGGGTATCTAGCAAGTGCCCAGATTCCAAATAGAAGTATTGCAAAGAGAATTAAGCGAGGCTGCATAAAGGTTGCAAGGGACATACTTATTGATGCCACCAACAAATCGAGAGTAAATATTGACTTAGAACCCTTGCGAAATTGGCGCATCATCGCTGCAATTGCAATTAAAGCAAGTGAGGCAGTTGGTAGTTCATAACCAATTGCTATGGTATTTAATGAGAGTGTGGGATTTAGGGTGAGAATTAAAGCAATAGGTATTGAAAAGTTCACTAAACGAGATTGCCTAATCTCATCAACAAAGAATGCGCAGGCTATGAAATAAAGCGCTGATTGCAAGATCGCAATCATTGCAAGCGTTGATCCTTGAGCAAAAAAGCCAACTATCCAAATTAAGATCGGATATCCAGCTGGCCAATAGTGAAGGTTTCGCTCTTGCGAAAAGAATCCGTCTTGTAAAAGCCCAAGAAGTGAGCGCAAGTAGTTCTCAGCATCAGCCCCATACCAAACATTGGCTGGGGCATAGTTATTATCCAAAAGCGTCTTTAGCCCTGTTGCCATATCCCCATTGCCAGCTTGATACCAATCAAAGCCTTGAATTCTCAAAATTATGGAGAGTTTGATTAAGAGTGCAAGTGCTGGAATGACCAGCAGCTTCTTTCCAAACGAAGAGCTACTGCGCTTAACGGGGACCTTTGGTTGCTTCACCATAGCGAGATTCTATGAAATTAAATTGATTCTTTTGGGCGATATGCGATGGCGTCGGGATTGCTATTTACTAATTTCTGGGAGCTTTTTAGAAAAGTCTGGGTTTGCCTGATTGCCCCAGTAATTAGCTCCTCAGATTTTGCCAAGGACTCAAGCTCAATAAGGCTCATCCCAAGTCTCTCATCTTCTGCCACTAGAGCTAGCAAGTTATTTTCTTGCTTGCTCTTTAGGTTCTGGCTTGCCGCTATTGAGTGAGCCTTTATTAGTGCGTGGGCATCCTCTCGTCCTAGACCTTTCTTAACTGCAAGTGCCAAGATTTTTGTGGTTAGAAGAAATGGTAGATACCTCTTGACTTCATTATCTACTGAATCAGTATCAACTGCTAATGCTTCCAAGATTCTCATTGTGGTATCCAATATTGCATCAATTGCATAAAACGCCTCAGGTAGAGCAACCCTTCTAACAACGCTGCAAGAGACATCACCTTCATTCCATTGATTGCCCAAAAGCTCTTGAACCATAACAAGGTGACCTTTAAGGATGGCGGTAAGTCCATTTACTCGCTCACTTAATCTGGCATTTACTTTATGAGGCATAGCAGAGGAGCCAACTTGATCTCGTCCAAAGCCTTCACTAAGGAGGCCATAGCCAGACAGGATTCGAATATTGATAGCAATATTTGAAGGCGCTGCCGCTATCTGAAGCAGTGATGAAACTACTTCAAAATCAATTGACCTTGGATAAATCTGCGAAGGAACTTCAAGTAGATTTTCAAAGCCCAATTCTTTAGCAATTCCTTGCTCTATCTCTAAATAACCATCACCAAATAAGTCTTGCAGGTCTTGAGAAGTTCCTATTGGCCCTTTGATTCCCTTTAGAGGTAGGCGAGAGGTGATCTGTTGTAGATGGGTTAAGGCAAAAGTTAGCTCCTCACCCCAAGTTGCAAACCTTCTTCCAAGAGTTGTTAGCTGCGCTGGCACATTATGAGTGCGAGCCACTAAGGCAAGTTCTGAATACTTAGCGATAAATTCATTTAGGTGCCTTAGAAGTGCAAGAGATTTCATTTCAACTAGCGCAAGTGATGAGCAAATCTGAGAGAGCTCTATGTTCTCCGTTAGATCTCTACTAGTCATTCCAATATGAATTTTTTGATGCCCAGCTAGTGAGTTGAACTCATCGATGCGAGCCTTAACATCATGTTTTGTTTCCATCTCACGCTCATCAATACTTGCAATGTCAATTACATCTTTAGCCTTCACATAATCAGCAATGACGCTATCTGACATCTCAAGGCCAGCTTTTGCTTGAGCCTTGAGAACTGAAATCCACAACTCGCGTTCAGCCCTTACTTTGTAAGTTCTGGACCAAATATCTCTCATTTGATCAGAGGCATAACGTTCTGCAAGCACTCCAGACATTATGAATTTCCTACCTCTGCCTGCCAAGCAGAATCAATCATTTCCTTCAAACTTCTCTTTGGCGTCCAACCTAACTCTCTTTCAATTTTTGAGATGGAGGCAATTAGTTGTGGAATGTCTCCGGCTCTTCTTGGGCAAAGCTTTGGAGTTAGCTCTTTATTCATACTTACGGAAATCTGGTCAATCATCTCTTTTACTGAATAACCTTTTCCTGATCCAACGTTATAGACCTCATGAACTATGGAGTTTTCAACTCTTTTTAGAGCTGATAGATGTGAGTCTGCAAGGTCTGCCACATGGATGTAATCGCGGATGCAAGTGCCATCTTTTGTTGGGTAATCACTGCCATATATTTCTGGGCTTTCGCCCCGTTTAATCGCTGCAAAAACTTTGGGGACAAGGTTGTCTTTTGAATTATCAGCAAATTCAACTTTGGTAGAGCCAACCACATTGAAATATCTCAGGCTTATTGTTGAGAATCCCTCTGCTACTCCAACGCTCTTAATTAGCTCCTCAGCCATAACCTTAGTAGCTCCATAAGGCGAAAGGGGCGCTAGTAAGTCTGTTTCATCGATTGCGCTCTTTTCACCAGGCGCATAGACAGCTGCTGTAGATGAGAAAACAATTTTCGTTACCTTTTTTACTGCCATAGCGGCCAATATATTTAGCGTTCCCCCAACATTATGTTCATAGTATTTCAAGGGATTAGAAACTGATTCCTCAACTGCCTTCTTTGCTGCAAGATGAATTACTGAATCAATCCCATCCATTGCGCCAATTAATGCACTTCTATCCAAAACGCTTGCTTCAACGAGATCGGTAAATTTCCCATCGATTCTCCTATGAAGTCCATTTGAAAAATCATCAAAAATTCGAATTGAATAACCATTATCAACTAAGCTTTGGCAGATGTGAGCGCCAATATATCCAGCGCCACCAATTACTAATACCTTTGACATCTAAATCAAATCCTTTACAACAACAGTTTCATCTCGGCCAGGACCTACCCCAATAACGCTCATTGAGGCTCCAGAAACTTCTTCAAGAAACTTAACATAACTCCTAGCATTTGCAGGAAGATCAGTGATTTTCCTGGCCTTGGAAATGTCCTCACTCCAGCCTGGTAGGTATTCATATATCGGCTTGGCATGATGAAAATCTGTTTGGGAAGCTGGAAGCTCCTCTACTCTTTGACCATCTATTTCATATGCAACACATACTGGAATCTTCTCCCAGCCAGTTAATACATCAAGTTTGGTTAAAAAGAAGTCAGTAATGCCATTGATTCTCACTGCATATCTTGCAATTGGAGCGTCGTACCAGCCGCACCTTCTTGAGCGCCCAGTGGTAGTGCCAAATTCCCCTCCAATTGAGCGCAGTTTCTCGCCATCTTCATCAAAGAGCTCAGTTGGAAAAGGGCCAGAGCCAACGCGAGTTGTGTAGGCCTTAACAATTCCAATCACTCTTGAGATCCGAGTTGGTCCAATTCCAGAGCCAGTTGATGCTCCTCCTGCAGTTGGATTAGATGAGGTAACAAAAGGATAAGTGCCATGATCAACATCAAGCAGAGTTCCCTGCGAGCCCTCAAGTAAAACATTCTCTCCTTTTTCAAGTGCTTGATTTAGTAGAAGTGAGGTATCAGTAACGTATGGTTTTAGGATCTCTGCATACTTGAGATACTCGTTTAAAACTTCATCAACTTCCAAGCCTTTTCGATTAAATACTTTAATCAATACTTGATTCTTATCCCTTAGAGCGCCTTCTATCTTTTGTCTAAGAATTGAGGTATCAAAGAGATCTTGGACCCTAATCCCAATCCGATTTATTTTATCGGCATATGCAGGGCCTATTCCTCGCCCCGTTGTTCCAATCTTTGATTTTCCTAAAAATCTCTCAGAGACCTTATCTATAGTGCGGTGATAAGGAGTAATTAGATGAGCATTAGTTGAAATCTTTAGATTTGAGGTATCAACCCCGCGCTCGTGTAAACCAGCAATTTCCTCAAGCAACACAGCTGGATCTATTACAACGCCATTTCCAATAACTGGGATGCAATTAGGGGTGAGAATTCCTGAAGGAAGAAGATGGAGTGCATATTTTTGATCACCAATTACAACGGTGTGGCCAGCGTTATTGCCGCCTTGATATCGGACTACATATTTGACTCGATCACCGAGAAGATCTGTGGCTTTTCCCTTGCCCTCATCGCCCCATTGAGCACCAAGTAAGACAATGGCTGGCACGCGATTTTCTCCTACCTATGAGGATTGCGGATAATTTTCACACATTTGGCCAGATAGGAGAAATCGCTAGGAGCTGCCAGAGCCATCTATAGCCCGATACGCGTTAGCGCGCTTCTAATGATGAAGGAGGCTATCGTCCTTAAAATCTCAGAGCCCATCACTCTAAGGAGGAAGTCATAGATATTGGTGCTAAAGAGGCCCATTGCTGGAGTTAGTAGATACATGCTGCCCTTGCTTTCTCGTTCTGGTCATTTTTCGCATCTTGCGAAGGCAGGCAATATGCCCAATTTGTTTATAAATCATTCCTCTCATTGGGCCGTAGTGGGGAAAACTCAACGCTGGTAATCTGACAATGTGAGTGAAGCCCTTTCAAACCTCGGACATGAAAATAGAACATTTCCACCAACAAGAGAATTTGCCTCTCAAGCAAATGCTAAACAGGAAATCTATGAAAGAGCTGATAGAGATTATTTAGCGTTCTGGGAAGAGCAGGCAAACACTCTCTATTGGCATAAGAAGTGGGATCAAGTTTTAGATTGGCAGAGCCCTTTTGCTAAGTGGTTTATTGGTGGAAAACTCAACGCTTCGTATAACGCACTTGATCGCCATGTTTTAGAAGGACGCGGGGATCGAATTGCATTTCTCTTTGAAGGTGAGCCTGGAGATAGTAAGCAGATTACCTATAGCCAGCTTCTGACCGAAGTTAAGAAGTGCGCTAACGCGCTCACATCTCTTGGAATTAAAAGTGGTGATCGAGTAGCAATCTATATGCCGATGATTCCAGAGGCAGCAATTGCAATGCTTGCCTGCGCAAGAGTTGGCGCTGCCCATAGCGTGGTCTTTGGCGGGTTTTCTGCAGATTCACTTCTTGCAAGAATTCAAGATGCTGATGCGAGTTTAGTGATTACTGCAGATGGTGGTTTTAGAAAGGGCAGCGCCTTTGCCCTTAAGTCAATTGTTGATGAAGCTCTAAATGGTAAAACTAGCGTTAAGAACGTTTTGGTAGTAAAGAGAACCGGGCAAGATGTTTCTTTTACGGATAAAGATATCTGGTGGCATGAGTTAGTTGATAAACAAAGTAATGAGCATGAGGCCGAGGCTTTTGATAGCGAGCATCCGCTCTTTATTCTTTACACCTCAGGAACTACTGCTAAACCTAAAGGCATTGCCCATACCACCGGGGGATATCTCACCCAGGCCGCCTTTACTCACAAAATGGTTTTTGACCTAAAGCCTGAGAAAGATATCTATTGGTGCACAGCAGATGTTGGCTGGATTACTGGCCATTCATATGTGGTTTATGGACCACTCATTAATGGCGCAACACAGGTCATCTATGAGGGAACACCAGATACTCCTCATAAGGGGCGTATCTTTGAAATTATTGAAAAATATAAGGTGACTATTCTTTATACCGCGCCAACTCTAATTAGAACTTGGATGAAGTGGGGAGATGAACATCCCAATAGATTTAACTTAAAATCCTTAAGACTTCTTGGCTCCGTTGGCGAGCCAATAAATCCAGAGGCATGGATTTGGTATCGAAAGGTAATTGGCTCAGATAACTGCCCAATTGTTGATACCTGGTGGCAGACAGAGACTGGAGCGATCATGATCTCGCCTCTTCCAGGAATAACAGCGACAAAGCCAGGATCTGCAATGAGATCACTTCCTGGAATTAGCGTGAAAGTTATTGATAACGAAGCTAAAGAAGTTGGTAATGGCGGAGGCGGATATTTAGTAATTGATAGACCTTGGCCATCAATGCTTCGAGGAATCTGGGGAGAACCAGAGCGATATAAACAGACTTACTGGTCAAGATTTGATGGGCTCTATTTTGCAGGAGATGGTGCAAAGCTAGATAGCGATGGAGCGCTCTGGCTTCTTGGACGAGTTGATGATGTTATGAATGTTTCAGGGCATCGAATCTCAACAACAGAGGTTGAATCAGCCCTAGTTTCACACCCATCAATTGCTGAAGCAGCAGTTGTTGGAGCAAAGGATGAAATTACTGGCCAAGCAATAGTTGCTTTTGTGATTCTTCGAGGCGGAGTTGCAGCTGATAAAGATCTTGAGCAGAGCCTAAAGAGCCATGTAACAAAAGAAATTGGCGCGATAGCAAGACCGCGCCAGATTATGGTTGTTTTGGAGCTTCCCAAGACTAGAAGCGGCAAGATCATGCGCCGCCTGCTTCAAGATGTAGCTGAAAATAGAGCAGTTGGTGATGCTACGACTTTAGCTGATCCCAACGTAATAAAGTTGATTTCAGAAGGTCTGAAATCTGGAACGAAAGAAGATTAAAGTCAGCAATTTCTCTATAGATATCGCTACTACCAATAATTGAATCTGGGATCTGCCAGGGCAGGTATTTGATTAGAGTAATTACCACATAGGCAATCAGCGCTACTTGGGCAAGTGAGAGCGCTGCTCCAAGAATAGAGTTAATGAATTTAAAGGGGCCTAAGAGAATTCGTTTATGTATTCCAATCCCGCTCTTTTCTAGAACCCAACGACCTAAATTTGCTCCTGCAAATATGGCAAAGAGATGGAGAAAGATTATGGCCGTAATACCCTTCCACTCAGCGCTATACCAATTAGCAAGGGCAAAGCCTGAAACGCCGCCGCCAAAGTATCCAAGGATTGATAGAAGGGTGGCAAGTGCTCCCTTGTTATAACCAGTTGCAATTGCAATGAGAGCAATAATTACTAACGCAATATCTAAAATCATCCAATATCTATCTCTAGATACTCTTTTACCAGTTCTTGCATCTCTTCATAAGTGAAAATTGGTCCAACTTTCTGGAACATTAAAACTCCGTCTTCATCTATAAATTGAGTTATCGGAACTCCTGGGCCAAAGTAATTTGTTGATCTGCCATCAGGATCATAGAGCTGCGGGAAAGCCAAACCATTTTCAAGGGCATGGTTATAGCCATCATCTTTAGAGCGTTCTTCAACATCTACTCCCACAACTTGCAGTAGATCTCCTGCCTCTTGGTGAAGCTTTATGAAGTTCTTCCGCTGCGCTGCGCAATTTGTGCACCAACTAGCCCAGACTGAGATAACAGCAGGTCCTGCTATAGACCTAATTGATATCTCTTCATCGCTATCGAGGCATTCAAGGAGCATTCCTTCACTTGATGATGCAGTAGTTTTTATTGAAGAGCATGGGGCAAGTGAGTCGACAGGAGTTGCGCTTTTATCACTCTGTGTTGAGCAGGATGTAAGTAGAAGAAGAAAAACAACTAGCCATATTCTCATCTAAAGTCCTTGTCACTCTTGAGTAACGCTTTTGCTCTTGCCACATCTACTTCGCCAATTCCATAACTAGGGCATAACTTAGCCAGTGCGCAGGCCCCACATGCCGGTTTCCTTGAGTGACATACCCGCCTGCCATGCCAGATCAAGCGCTGAGAGAGATTGGTCCACTCCTTCTGTGCGATTAGCCTCATAATTTCAGATTCCACCTTCACAGGATCCATCTCTTTGCTCCAGCCAAACCGTCTCACCAAGCGGCCAAAATGGGTATCAACTGTGAGCCCAGGAGTATTAAAGGCATGCCCTAAAACAACATTTGCTGTCTTTCTACCTACTCCAGGAAGAGTTACTAACTCATCTAAAGTCTCTGGAACTTGGCCTTTGTAATCTTTCACAATTTTATTTGCAAGGCCCTTAATGCTCCGAGCTTTAGCTCGAAAGAAGCCGGTTGATTTAATGATTCTTTGAAGCTCGCTTAAATTTGCTCCTGCAAAGTCTTCAACCTTTCTATATTTCTTAAATAGAGCTGGGGTAACTGAGTTAACTCGCTTATCGGTACATTGGGCTGAGAGAACTGTTGCAATTAGGAGTTGAAGTGGGTTATTAAAATCTAGTTCACATTTAACATCTGGATAGCTTTTAGATAAAACTCTATACATCGCCCCGGCTCGCTTTTTCTTTGCTACAAAGCTCTCAGCCATAGCGTTAAAAATAGCCCGAATTGGTATCTTTTTCACCAGAAGGTAGGGTTACGCTATGGCTCCGCGCTTAAATGACCAAGTTGATGAAGTAATTGTTCGTAAAACCCCGCTCTTTTCCGGTCTTGATGAAGCTGCCGCCGCAACACTTCGAGCCTCGATGAACTTAGTAAAACTACGCAAAGGCCAGGTTCTCTTTAGAGAGGGCGATGATGGCGATCATCTCTACATCGTCTCTAGCGGAAAAGTAAAACTTGGAACTAAGGCAAGTGATGGACGAGAAAATCTTCTAATGATCCTAGGTCCAGGAGATATGTTTGGTGAGCTATCACTCTTTGACTCAGGGCCAAGAACAGCGAGTGCTATAGCTGTTACTGATTCAAAAGTATTAGCACTAGGACAGGAGAAAGTAATTCCCTGGGTCAGAGGGCATCCTGAAGTAAGCCTTCAACTCCTTGCTCGACTTGCAACCAGACTAAGAAGGACTAATGAAGTTGTGGGAGATCTAGTTTTCTCTGATGTTCCAGGAAGAGTTGCTAAAGCTTTAATTGATTTAGGTGTGAAGTTTGGTGAGAAGCGAGAAGAAGGCCTCTATGTAAACCATGATCTCACCCAAGAAGAACTTGCTCAATTAGTCGGCGCATCAAGAGAAACTGTTAATAAAGCCCTTGCCGATTTTGCTCAGCGCGGCTGGCTCCGACTTGATGGAAGATCGGTCTTGATTTTAGATTACGAGCGCCTGCTTAAGCGCGGTCGTTAAGTCTTTTTCCTAAATAATAGGTTTCCGTCGAGAACTGTGTTCTTTGGTTAAATTCGGGGGACCAAAATATAGCCTGGCAGTTTTTTACCAAGTGCTTTAAGAATTTCATAGGGAATAAGTGTGCACGATTCTGAATTCCTCTTAGAAGAGGAAAGCGATGCTCGAGGTATGTTGGCCAAAATTGCTGTTTATGAGTCATAAAGTAAAGTCGCTTGCTCCCAATATCGCTAGCTAATAATGTTTCAAATCGGTACAAAGAAATTAAATTCTCAATTAGTTCTGGTTGATATCCAGCGGTAAAGTATTCTGGACTCCCATGCTTTAGGTTAGAAGAAGGAACGTTTATCCATATAAGACCATTGACTTTCACTAGAGACGCCAGATTCTCAATAGCCACTTGGACATTCCACACATGTTCCAACACTTGACAGCAAATCACCAAATCGAAAGCTCCAAACATTTCGGTAGAAATTTGGTTTTTTATGTTTAGATCATAATATTGATCATTGTCCGAGATTCCAAAGAAGCTGACCTCGTGCTGAAAGCCAAGTTTAGTGAAAATCTCAAGCTCAACTTCATCTCTTCCTCCGCCTACAACGGCAATCGACATCTTCTTCGAATTCAAATTAGCCATGATCCATGCTTCATAGATTTCCAATACTTTCCTTCTTCCAGCATGAAGGTGTCTTCTATCCATTAATTTGAAACCTCAACCGTTAATTCAACCTCAACTGGTGAATTAAGTGGAAGCTCAGCTACTCCAATAGCACTCCGTGCAGCAGCTCCAGAATCGCCCCAGATATGAGTAAATAGCTCTGATGCGCCATTTGCAACCGCGGGATGGCTGGTAAAGCCTGGTGCGCCATTTACATAACAGACAATTCTTACCACTTTAACAATTGAATCAACTGGAGCTACTAACTCAACAGCAGCTAGGGCATTAATGGCGCATATCTTTGCAAGGTCATATCCCTGCTCAATACTGATTTCAGCTCCTAATTTTCCAGTCTTTGAAATAGCGCCATCAACTATTGGAAGCTGGCCTGCAGTAAAGACTAGATTTCCAGTTCGGACTGCAGGAACATAGGCTGCAAGTGGCTTACTGGCGACAGGAAGTGTTAAACCCTTCTCAGCTAATTTAGCTCTAACATCAATCACGCAATCACTCTTTTCATATAAGCAACTAATTGATCTCCGCCGCCAGGTGCTGGAATTACTTGAATTAACTCCCAGCCATCTGATCCCCAGGTATCAAGAATCTGTTTTGTGGCATGAGTTAGAAGTGGAACTGTGGCATATTCATATTTCATTTAATTTCCTTCCAATAACGCAGCTTTTACAAGTGATGAGACTAGGCCGCCATCTGCGCGCCCAGCAATTTTTGGTTGAATAGATTTCATAACAAGACCCATCTGTTGTGGCCCGCTCGCCCCTGTTTCAGCTATTGCAGCTTTGATTAGATCTTTAATCTCAGATTCACTTAGCTGAGCTGGAAGATATGTTGCAATAACTTCGCCCTCAGCCTTTTCAGTAGCAGCCCTCTCTTTAGCGCCAGCTTGTTCATAAGCCTCAGCAGCTTCACGTCTCTTTTTGGCTTCTCTTGAGAGAACGGTGATTACTTCAGCGTCACTTAGCTCTCTAGCTTCTTTGCCTGAGACCTCTTCGTTTTTGATTGCCGTTAAGACCATACGGATAGTTCCTGAGCGGAGCTCATCTCTATCTCGCATAGATTGAGTTAAATCGCTCTGTAGTTTTTCTTTTAGCGCCATAGCGGTATCTTCTCACGCCTATGGCCTATCAACTACGTCAAGTGAGCCTGCCTCTTCTTCCATCTGGGGCAAGTGATATTCGAATTCTGCACTTCTCAGATCTTCACCTAACTCCAGCAAGAAAAGGTGAGATTGCAGATATCAAGGGCTGGGCCAAGCTAAAGCCTGATTTAGTAATAAGCACCGGTGATTTTCTAGCCCATAGGGAGGCAGTTGGTGTTGCTCTTAGCGCCCTTGATGAACTTCTAGATATTCCAGGTCTTTATGTATTTGGCTCTAATGATTACTACGCACCGAAATTCAAAAATCCCCTTTCATATTTGAAAAAGGATTCTGGTGAGCGAAATTTAGGTGAAAAGTTACCAATCGAAGAATTTGATAGGCAGCTACAAAACCGAGGCTGGATAAACCTAAATAACAAGAGAAGCTCAATAGTTATAAGTGGATTAACAATTGATGTTCGTGGAACAGATGATGCACATCTTGAATTAGATGAGTATGAAAGGGTTTCTGGAAGGAAAAATGAAGAGCTCTCAATTGGAGTAACACATGCGCCATATAGAAGAGTCTTAGATGCAATGGCTCAAGATGATATTGATTTGATTTTTGCTGGTCATACCCATGGCGGACAAGTGCGTATACCCTGGTTTGGCGGTAGTAGATCGCTAACTACCAATTGCGATTTGCCTAATTGGAGATCAAGGGGATTAACAAAGATTGATAACCAACCATATTTAAATGTCTCTGCAGGGATGGGCTATAGCCCCTTTGCTCCATTTAGAATTTTCTGTCCAAGTGAAGTATCGGTAATTGCTTTAACTGCAAGTTAGAGATATTCAATATCTGCATCAACCATTAATTTTGCCAACTCTTGCCAATGAGTCTTAGCGCTCCAGCCAAGCACACTCTTTGCCTTGGATGGATCTCCGATTAGAGCATCAACCTCTGTTGGACGCTCATACTTCTCATCTATTTCTACATACTTTTCCCACTCAAGACCAGCATGAGAAAAGGCTGTTGTGGCAAAGTCTTTCACTGTTGCTCCAACCCCAGTTGCAACAACGTAATCACTTGATTCAGGCTGCTGAAGCATTAGCCACATCGATTCAACATACTCTTTGGCATAGCCCCAGTCGCGGATTGCACCAAGATTACCTAGGTAAAGCTTCTCTTGCTTTCCGGCCTTTATCGCAGCAACAGCTCTAGTGATTTTCCTAGTCACGAAGGTTTCGCCGCGGCGAGGGGATTCATGGTTAAAGAGAATTCCATTTGTGGCATGAATTCCAAATGCCTCGCGGTAGTTAACAGTTGACCAATAAGCCATTAGCTTTGCTGAAGCATAAGGAGATCTTGGTCTGAACTTGCTCTCCTCATTTTGTGGTGGAGGAGTTGAGCCATATAGCTCAGAGGTGCTGGCTTGATAGAAGCGGATATCTTTCTTTGTTGCTCTTATTGCCTCCAAAATAGCAACGGTTCCAACCGCATCGACTTGCGCTGTGTACTGCGGCATTGTGAATGAAACCATCACATGTGATTGAGCAGCTAGGTTATAGATTTCAGTTGGTTGAATCTCTCTGATTAGATTTGTTAAACCAACTCCATCGGTTAAGTCGCCATAGTGAAGTGTTAGCTTTGGATTTGGATCATGAGGATCTTGGTATATGTGATCAATTCTTGAAGTATTAAATGTGCTTGCTCTTCTTATTAAGCCATGAACTTCATAACCTTTTGCCAAAAGGAACTCGGCAAGATATGAGCCATCCTGGCCGGTAATTCCAGTTATAAAGGCGACTCTCCTGCTCATAGCCTCACTCTAGTTGTAGTTTGCCTCAAAGTATTGAATTGTTTCTTTGATTCCATCATCTAATGAAACTTTAGGCATCCATCCCAAGGCCCTAAGGCGCGATACATCAAGGACCTTCCTTGGCGTTCCATCAGGCTTTGAGCTATCCCACTTAGTCTGACCAGTAAAGCCAGAGAATTTCGATACTTTTGAGGCTAACTCCTTAATTGAGAGATCCTCACCGGTGCCGATATTTAAGTGAAGGTCAGAGTCATATTTCTCACTTGCCAGAAGCACAGCAGTTGCAAGATCTGATGAGTGGAGAAACTCTCTCTTTGGCTCCCCTGTTCCCCAGAGAGTTACCTCTGGTAATCACTTCTCTTAGCTGTGACGTATCGATTAATCAGAGCTGGAAAAACATGGCTGGTTTTTAAATCAAAGTTATCTCTTGGTCCATACATATTGGTTGGCATCAGCGATATCCAGCGTCTTGAATACTGTTTTCTATAAGACTTGACTAATTCAATTCCAGCAATCTTTGCAACAGCATATGCTGAATTAGTTGACTCAAGAGGTCCTGTCATTAGATATTCTTCTTTAATCGGCTGTGGACACTCACGGGGATAGATACAACTGGATCCTAAGAAAACAAATCGCTCTACATCTGCCTCGTGAGCTGCATCCATGAGATTGCTCTGGATTTGAAGGTTCTTGGAGAGAAATTCCACTCGAAACTCATTATTAGCTCCGATTCCACCAACTATTGCTGCTGAATCAATAATCAAGTCAGGCTTCTTATCTTTGATAAATTCGAAGGTAGCCTCTCTATTTAAGAGATTTACAACCTTGGAATTAATTCCAATTACATCTTCGCCTCGAGCTTGAAGAGCTTCAAAGATAGCCGAACCGACAAGGCCAGTGTGGCCAGCCACCACTATCGTCATAAGCCAAGGCTAACACTTAGCAATTAATTGAATTCTTTCGCCACTAATTCGGCAATCTGAGCGGTATTTAGAGCTGCGCCTTTTCGTAAGTTATCTCCACAGACAAAGAGATCTAGCGCATTTGTATTATCAAGAGACTTTCTCACTCTTCCAACCCAAGTTGGATCAGTGCCAACAACATCTGCTGGGGTTGGGAATTGATAGCTCACTGGATCATCTACTAACTTCACGCCAGCGGCAACTGCCAGCACATCCTGAGCATCTTTTCTTGAAACTTCTCTCTCAAATACAGCGTGAACCGCTAGGGAGTGGGTAGTTAGCACAGGGACCCTTACACAGGTGGCTGAGACTTTTAGGTTCGATATTCCAAGAATTTTTCTAGATTCATTTCGTACCTTCAACTCCTCTGAGGAATATCCATCTTCTTTTAAAGATCCTGCCCATGGGACAACATTTAGGGCAAGAGGTGCTGGAAATGGACCGTTATCTTTAATTAGAGTTCGAATATCCCCAGCGATATCTCCAACAGAGCTTCCAGCAACAGCGCTGATTTGAGAGCGGAGAGCATCAAGGCCAGATTGTCCTGCCCCAGAGGCTGCTTGATAGGAGGCAACTACTAGCTCTTTTAATACGTATTTCTTATGAAGAGCTCCCATTGCAACAATCATGGAGAGAGTTGTGCAATTGGGATTAGAGATAATTCCTTTAGGGCGATTCTTTATTTCTTGCGGATTTACTTCCGGGACAACTAGGGGAACTTCAGGGTCCATTCGAAACGCACCTGAATTATCAACGCATACTGCTCCCCTTGATGCTGCTATTGGAGCCCAGATGGCAGAGACTTCATCTGGAACATCAAACATAGCAACATCAATTCCATCAAATGCCTCAGGAGAGAGCGCAACAACAGTTAGTTCTTCCTCGCGGCAGAGTAATCTCTTTCCAGCGCTTCGCTCAGATGCAATAAGTCGAATCTCGCCCCAAACATTTTCTCGTTTGGTGAGAATATCGAGCATCACAGTTCCAACTGCTCCCGTTGCTCCAACTACTGCAAGTGATGGCTTTCTACTCATAAGCCGCTTCCACCATAGACCACAGCTTCAATTTGATCAGCATCTAGATCAAATGCGGTGTGAGCTGCTTGAACTGCTCGCTCAATATCAGCCTGGCGACAGACGATAGAGATTCGAATTTCAGAAGTTGAAATCATTTCAATATTTACTCCAGCAGAGGCCATAGCAGCAAAGAAATTAGCTGTCACTCCAGGATGTGAGCGCATTCCAGCGCCAATTAGGGATAATTTGCCAATCTGATCATCATATTGAATCGATTGAAAACCAATCTCTCCCTGTAGTTTTTGAACGATCGTTGTTGCCCTTGATCCTTCAGTTCTTGGCAGCGTAAATGAAATATCGGTAAGACCTGTGGCTGCTGCGGAGACATTTTGAACAATCATGTCGATATTGATATCGGCATCTGCGATTGCCTGAAAGATTCGAGCCGCTACACCTGCTCTATCTGGCACCCCAACTATGGTGATCTTGGCTTCACTCTTATCATGAGCGATTCCAGAGATGATTGCTTGCTCCATGCTTCCTCCTTCAGGTTGGTCTTTAACGACCCAGGTTCCTTCTAAATTTGAAAATGATGAACGGACATGTATTGGTAGATTAAATCGTCTAGCATATTCAACGCAGCGAAGGTGTAAAACTTTTGCCCCAGATGCTGCAAGTTCTAGCATCTCTTCATAGGTGACGCTCTTTAGCTTTCTTGCAGTTGGAACAATTCTTGGATCTGCGCTAAAGACTCCATCGACATCTGTATAGATCTCACAGACATCAGCATCAAGGGCGGCAGCAAGAGCCACAGCAGTTGTATCAGAGCCGCCTCTGCCAAGTGTTGTAATATCTTTTGTATCTTGAGCAACTCCTTGAAAACCTGCAACGATTGCAATGGCTCCCTCTGCTAGAGCCTCTTGAATTCGCCCTGGGGTCACATCAATTACTCGAGCTCTTCCATGGGTTGAAGTTGTAATAATTCCTGCTTGGCTTCCAGTAAAGGAGCGAGCCTCAAGACCAAGATTTGAAATGGCCATTGCAAGAAGAGCCATAGAGATTCGCTCGCCTGCAGTTAAAAGCATGTCTAGCTCGCGTCCATTTGGCATTGGAGAGACTTGATTAGCTAAATCAATTAGCTCATCGGTGGTATCGCCCATGGCAGAGACGACTACAACTACCTGCTGGCCAGATCTCTTGGAGGCAGCGATGCGGGCAGCAACCCGTTTGATGCTCTCAGCATCGGCAACGGAGGAGCCCCCGAACTTCTGGACGATTAGACCCATGGCTTCATGTTGGCAGAGAGTTAAAGCAAAGCGGAGTTTATCTCATATATCAAGACGGATTTTGTCTCACTATTAGAGATCTAAAGACCTTCGACCTTCAAATGCTCTTCCAAGGGTGACCTCATCGGCATATTCCAGATCCCCGCCAACTGGAAGGCCAGATGCAAGGCGAGAGATCTTTATTCCAAGTGGCTTCATCGTTCTTGCTAGATAGGTCGCTGTTGCCTCACCTTCAAGATTTGGATCAGTTGCGATGATGATCTCTTTGATCCGATCATCGGCAAGGCGAGTGAGAAGCTCTCTAATTTTTAGTTGCTCAGGACCAATGCCATCTATTGGGCTAATGGCCCCTCCTAGAACATGATACTTACCGCGAAATTCTCTAGTTCTCTCAATAGCGACAACATCTTTACTCTCTTCAACAACACAGATCAGAGAGTCATCTCGCCTTACATCCCGGCAGATCTTACAGAGCTCCTCCTCTGCAATATTAAAACATTGGCTACAGAACTTCACTCGCTCTTTGACTAGGCGAAGGACCTCAACTAAACGATTGACATCAACGCTCTCTGATTGAATAACATGAAAGGCAATTCTCTGGGCGCTCTTTGGGCCAATTCCTGGCAGGCGACCTAGCTCATCAATTAGCTCTTGAATGATTCCTTCGTACATCACTTATCACTTTCGCCAATAACTCGCGCGCCAAGTTCTTTCATCAATAGCTCTGTCCCAGAGAGGCGAACTTCATCATCTGGATCTTCATCAACTCTTGCACTCTTTGCCTCATTTGAGTTAGCAGAAGTTGAAGGATCTACTACTACTTCAATCTTTCGTCTAATGCCTGTTACCTCATCAAAGGCATCAATTAGAATCTGCTCGCTCTCAGATCTAATAAATGAATCCCTTGCTCCAGCATTAACAATTCCGATTGTAATCTGCTTCTCATCTACACTTAGAATTTGAGCACTTGCTGAAATAAGCGACCAGGTGAGTCTTCGTCTTCTCTTAACGCTCTCAATCACATCTGGCCACATCCGCCTTAAAGCTGCAATATCAGCACTGCTTGGGCTCTTTTCGCTCTTTACCGGTTCACTTTTTGCTTGCTTCGGCTCTTCTTTAATTGCTTTTGGCTCAGCTTTTACCTCTGTTTTATTAACCTTTACAGTAGGGGCAGCAGCAGGAGCGCTTGCAACATCAAATCCTGATTGGCGTTCAAGTCGCTCTAGCCTTGAAATAAGTCCAGTATCACTTGAATCACCTTGAGCAATGGTTATCTTTCCTGCAACTAACTCCAGAATTAGCCTTGCAGGAGTTGCTCCTCGCATCGCGGTTAACCCTTCAGCAAGCAGGGCCGCTGCCCTATTTAGCGATGCGCTGCCAATTCTTGATGCCTGTGATGCCATTCTTGTTAGTTGATCTTGGGGATAGCCGCGAAGAACTGTGGCTGCTTGATCAGTGAGGGCATCAACAATTACTAAATCTCTTAAACGCTCAAGTAAATCAAAGGCAAAGCGCCTTGGGTCATGGCCTGATTCAACGAGTAGATCAATTGTTTTAAATAAAGTTGCAGTGTCTCTTGCACCAATTGCATCAATTGCATCATCTAAGAGCGCGCCATCGGTATAGCCAAGTAGTTGTACTGCAATTTCATAGGTAACGCCATCTTTTCCAGCACCTGCTAACAGTTGTCCCAAAACAGAGAGCGCATCTCTAACAGATCCACCAGATGCTCTAACTACTAGCGGAATTACGCCCTTTTCAACTTTTACGCCTTCTGCTTGGCAGAGCTTCTCAAGATGTTCTCCCAGAATTCCGGGTGGCACCAATCTAAATGGGTAGTGATGAGTTCTTGAGCGAATAGTTGCAATTAGTTTCTCTGGCTCTGTAGTTGCGAAGATAAATAACACATGTGGCGGTGGTTCTTCAACGACTTTAAGTAAGGCGTTCGCTGCTCCTGGCCCTAATTGGTGGGCCTCATCGATGATATATATCTTGTATCTAGAACTAACAGGTGCAAAGAAGGCTTTATCCCTTAGATCTCTTGCATCATCTACAAGGCCATGAGTTGCTGCATCTAGCTCAATAACATCAATAGATCCTGGGCCATTTGCTACAAGATCAATGCATGATTGGCACTTGCCACAAGGATTTGGCGTTGGTCCTTTCTCGCAGTTAAGTGAGCGAGCCATGATTCTCGCACTTGATGTCTTGCCGCAGCCGCGAGGACCAGAGAATAAATAAGCATGATGAATCCGACCTGATTCAAGTGAATTTGATAGCGGTGTTGTTACATGTTCTTGGCCAATAACGTCAGCAAAAATCGAAGGGCGATACTTGCGATAGAGCGCCAGTGACATTTTGACCTTTCTTAAAGGATCCCCCGTACACCCATTAGAGCGGGCCTACCCTTGCTGCCTTCCAGCCCTGGGGGAGTTCGGCACGGTAATGCCGCACGGAGGATCTGCGGTG
>Ga0214917_10001188_pt1 | contig 33837 bp, 34 predicted proteins | sample LL_1208_BB_MetaG_FD_177983 | JGI IMG/M metagenome (GOLD analysis project Ga0214917, IMG submission 177983) | Freshwater microbial communities from Lake Lanier, Atlanta, Georgia, United States - LL_1208_BB | ecosystem: Environmental > Aquatic > Freshwater > Lake | place: USA: Georgia | collected... | reverse complement strand
GCTGGAAAGAACCAACCAGGTATAAAGTTTAGGATAAACATTTTTACTTAACTTTATGTTACTTCTTGCCAATTTAACTCAGCTTCATTCCAATAATATTCTTTATTATCTAGTGGTTTAGATATAGGTGCTTGCCAATTACCTTCAGTATCTAGTATCCAACTATTAAAAGGCTTTGGTGCAATAAATATATTCTTATCTGGATCATATTTAGAACCAATTGTAGCATAAGTTTTTCTAAAACTATTATTATAACTGGTTTGTTTCCAGTAAGGGTGTCCTCCTGACCAAGTAACTAAAAAAGCTATTCCTAATTCCTCGCGTTCAACACCATTACTATCTAATAGCATACTATTTTTTACAACTAATACTTCTAATACATTATTATTTTCATCTAATTTTGCAAAATGAGCCATAATTTATTACCATCTTATTGTTCCATTGCCAGCAAATACATATAAATAGTATCCGCCATTATTATAAATATCTGGATTACCAGTTACAGTAGGTGTACTATAAGTGTTAGGATATCTTATTATCACTATACCACTGCCACCATTTCCTGATCTTACTGAGGAACCACTATCTTGGCCTGCGGCACCTCCACCCCCGCCTGTCATATATCCGCCATCTTCAGCAGTATTGGGTCCGCCAGTACCGTTACCACCTCCACCTTTTTGACCACCATTATTAGTGCCACCACCTAAACCACCTTGGCCTGCTCCATCGCCTTGATTTCCTGAACCACCACCACCACCAGCATAATAATTACCATTTCCTGGCCATTGTTGAGCTAATCCACCTGCCCCACCTCCAGGATTTCCATTAATTGTAGTAGTTCCGCTACCGTTTCCACCTGCTCCGCCACGTCCGCCGCCTCCACCACCACGTTGAGCTCCAAAATCTGGATTTCCTCCATCATTTCCTTGGCCACCACCTACCGTATATCCGCGACCACCAGCACCACCGCCACCACCAGATCCACCATTTTGTCCTGCTGTACCACCATTCCAGCTACCACCGCCACCTCCACCAGTAGTTGCTAATGAACCAAAAAACGAACTTCCACTACCATTACCACCTGTAGTACTTGAACCTGGAGGACTAATATCATAACTATTTGCTCCGCCGCCGCCTACAGTAATATTATAAGTATTATTTAAAGCGATAGACGTATTACCATATATCATGCCGCCAGCACCTCCTCCGCCAGCTCCTCTATTAATAGCACCGCCGCCTCCGCCTGCTACAACTAAGAAATCCACATCTGAGGGAGCAGTTTTAAAACTACTATCTACAATAGTTACAGTTGCAGCAGTAGCTACTATCGTACCTGAAATACTACTTGTTCTTAATTGAAAAATAATAGTTTCACTGCCCTCATTTACAGATACATCTTGAGTAGGAGTAAATGTTACAGTTCCACTAGAACTACTATAAGTACCAGTAACAACAACAGAGCCACTATTTGCATTCTCATTAAAATCATTAGCATTACTAGTACCACTATTTGTCCAATATAATGTAGTTCCACTATTAACATTAGATGTAATTATAGTAAAAGTTACACTGCCTGACTCATTAATACTAGTAAAATTAGGTGTTACAGAATAACTTGGTGTTAAACTAGTATCATTTATTGTAACGGTGCTACTAGTAGCTACAATAGTTCCAGATGTACTTCCAGTTCTTATATTTATAGCTATAGTTTCGCTACCTTCAGTTAATGCGTCGGATCTTATAATCCTAGTAATAGTCGCGGTATTGTTTGTAATAATAAAGCTACTACTATTTAAAGAATCACTAAAATCGCTAGCACTAGTAGTTCCACTATTTGTCCAATATAATGTAGTACCATTGGGTACATCTGTTGTAGATACAGTAAAGGTTACTGTATCTGATTCATTTAAATTTGTAGTACTAGGACTAACACTATAAGTGGCTTGATTTAGGGTCCAGGTTCCTGATAATTTTTCTATAAATTGATTTTCTAAGCTAAATAATCCGCTAACAGCATTGCTCGATGTAGTAGTTTTTTTGCCTCGTAAATTACCATTAAACATTAGCTTATTTCCTCATAGCTAATAATAATATGTATATCACCATTAGCATTTGCTAAAGCTCTAATACTATCATTTTCTTCTAGATAAAAACTACTATCTTTGCTACTAACTACTAAAGTTGTATCTGCTGGTACGCTAATTGTACTAGCTAGATAGTAATCTGTAGTTGCATTTTTATATATGCTAACTGTTAAATCTGCATTATTAACACCATCTATATTTGCTGCAACAATAGAGTTTATTTTAAATACTTTATTACTGCTACTAGAATTAGTAAGAACGGCTGTAAGAGATGTAGTTACTGCTGCACCTATTGTTTTGCCTGTGATAGTTGTAACTGCTACTATATTTGGTGCTGCCATATTATCCTCCAAATACAATAGCCATAGCTATTGCTTTACCTGCTGAAATTCCTGCATTTGCAAAACTTAGGTTACCACTACCATCAGTAATTAGTGCTTGATTAACCTGTCCATCTTGAATAGGCAGTTTCCATGTAATATCATTAGATAATGCATCAGGAGCACGTAATCCTGCTGTATTATTACCATTTGCTGCTAATTCTGCTAATCTTATTGCTCCGCCAGCTGAAACGCTACGTGCTAGTGTAATGGCTTTAGTCATGTTTACCTCGCTAGTAAGTACTTAAATATTATCATGTTATTTCTATCCAGCTGGTCGTCGCCTCATACCATTGATATCGCTTGCCATCTTGCGGCATAGCTACCGGAGCATCCCAGAGACATGTCTGCTCATTGAGCACCCAACTGGGATAAGACTTAGGCGGGATGAAAGCGTCACGGTCAGGGTCGTAGGTGTAGCCCACGCCTGCGTAGTTCTTGCGAAAATTGGCGTTGTATGAAGTTTGCTTCCATACGCCGCCAAGCAAGCGCATGCAAAAAGCCACTCCAACCGTTTCACTCTCAACGCCGTGTGCGTCAAGGCATTCATTATTGTGTACAACGATTACTCGCGTCACAAGATTGTTTTCATCTAACTGAGCAAAATGTGCCATGTAAGCCTCTTAGAACGTAATTGAACCCGAACCGGTAAACTTATATTCACGTATACCGCCGCTCACCGTGACGGTTGGCGATCCAGATAATGAAATTGGTGCAGAATAAGCATCGGAATAGCGGATGACGACGACACCAGAACCGCCGTTGCCGCCAGTAGGTCCAGCCCCGCCCGAGCCCGATGCTCCACCGCCCGATCCTTTGCCTGCTGTGCCATTTCCTCCGTTGACCCCATCTCCGACTTGACCGGCACCTCCATAAGGCACACCAGCGTTAACAGTTGAGTTGCCCGAATATGGAGTTGCGCTCCCGCCGCCCCCGCCGGCGTAATAAACACCTGAACCGCTTGGCCATTCAATACCGATACCACCGCCATTATTAACGCTTCCAGCGCCCCCTGCACCACCACCTCCTGGCAAAGGGCTCGCATATGCACCATTGCCACCGCCGGCGTTTCCATACTGCGTGATTCCTGCAGCACCGGTGTTGTACGAAGATTGAATTGAGGCGCCGCCTGCGTTATAGGCAATAAAACCACAACCACCTCCACCAGAACCGCCGCTTCGACCTACAACCTGGCTGCCTCGCGGACCGCCACCCCCGCCCCCGCCCCCTTTTGCAACAAGTCCAAACGCTGATGTATCTCCTCCGTCTTGTCCAACCGAGGCGCTAGCTCCAGTTCCACCGTTTCCTACAACAATTGAATAAGTCGTTCCACCTGCAACTATCCAAGAAGCAGTTGTTACAACGCCACCAGCACCACCACCACCGCCACCGCCGTCGGCACCACTACCGCCACTACCACCACCTCCAATCATAAATAATTGAACTGTAGGAGGAGGTGTGCTGCCAACTGTTGCTTTATAGCCTGAATAGATGCACCACCCTTGCGTCGAATCAATATAAACAAATTGAACAGATTGTCTGCTAAAGTCAAGAATGCTGTTAGATGTTGACCCAGCAATTTTTCCTCCATTAGGACTGACTGTAAGGTTGTTGGCTGCCCACGTCCCAGCATAGTCCATCAGCGTTACCAAATCTCCTGCCGATGGGCTTGCAGGCAGCGTGACTGTAAAGGCTGCTGAGGTGGTGTTGCAGGGATAAGCTCTGCCTGCGACAGCCGTGAAGCCTGTGGTTTGGACGGATTGCCAAATTAGTAGTGTAGGTTTATTAGATAAGTCTGCGTAACTACCTGAAGTTGCAACTGTGGCAAGTGTTGGCTTGTTTGTTAAATCATTATAACTACCAGAAAACAATGTAGGTTTATTGGTTAGATCACTATAACTGCCAGTTGTTGCCACAGTCGCTAAACCGGCTAGATCTGCAGTATTTAGTACACCATCACTACCTAGTAAGGTAGCTTGTTGAAACGCGCGACTTGGCATAGTTAACTCCAAACAGCTTCAGGTTCTGTGGGCCATGTAACAGTTATAGGTGGATTTAATACTATATTACGTAACTCACTACGATAACGATCAAAAACTGCTTTATTAACTAATTGCACGTCTGCCAACCCTATACTGGGTGAACTAGGTCTAGCGGCTGTAGTCCAGGTTGAGTAGGTTACGCCGCGATCGCCGCTTAATTCTAGTGGCATGTTTTTCTCCTATAAACTTGCAATTCTAAATATCCAAATATCCACTGTGCGACCTTTCCAAGTACCTAGTGTCAGATCAGTAGTAGGAGACATAGTCCACCCAGGATTTCCTGAAGGGGCACTTGCAATACCTGCTGTTCTTGTACTAGTATGTGTCCAACCTTGTAATCTATAAGTTGATGCGGTACTGTCTACCCGATAGATAATGTGAAAATCTTCTGTATGATTGTCCTCAGACCCCATTCTTGCTGTGACACCCACTGCATTGGTAGTTCCATCTTTAGTTACTGCATAGATTGTCCAAATATCCCCGCCGCTGGCCTGTCGATAGCTCATATGCAATGCATATATACCTGTTAGTGTATGTGTCCAAGTTCCGCCTGAAGTATTTGTAGTTACTGAGATATTTTTAGGTATACCAAACACCCTATATATAGGCATTGTGGTTCCATCAGTGGCCGAGCTTGATACAGTGATCGTTAAAGCGTCATCAAATAGTGTACCAAAATTGGCATAGGCACTACCGTTTAATACACTGCTATCAGGTAAAATTATCTGTGATCCGCTTATACTAATTGGCATAACCTACTCCGGTTTGGGATATTTGGCCTTAACTGCTAGGCAATCTTGTATATACTTATCAATTTGAGCTTGGTCCCCTTTGACCACAGCATCTAAGTAATCTGTGACAGGCGGGTATTCACGTGCTCTGAGACGTTGATATTCAGTCGCTGCGATTTCAGCTTTAATTGTTTCAATAGCCGCTACGACTTCTTCCTGAGTGGGTTGCGTTTGAGTTTGATCGTGCCAGGTTATGCCGGAATATGTATCTCCCGTTAGTGACCATTCTGCACCGGGCCGCAACTTTTTTAATGCACGATCAATCATGATGCAACCTCCATTAAAATAAGTGTACTAACGAAACGAGCAGAAATTGATACGTCACCGTCGGTTTCTGCTCCACGATTTATCCATACTGTCCTAGGGCTTTCGGCTTGGGCCTGTAGACTGTAAGTTAATTGACTGGTACTAGTAGGCGAATCAAGAAAATTAATCGGAAAAGCTATAGTTTCATCTGTATTACCTGGTGCTTGAGTGCCCCAAAACAATCTTCCTCTATTAGATGCTACATCATGTCTAGAGATTGCTGTTCCGTTTCTAGCCAATAACCCACCGAACAACCATGCACCAGAATAAGGATTATCTGTGCCGGCATAAAGAGTACCTGTTATTAGTACCTTGTTTGTGTTAGATGATAAAGTAATATTGGCAGACAATCCCGAAATATCAACAGGAGTTGTACTAGTAGTAGCAAATGTGTCAGTTTTAACCACAGTTACTACTTGGAGAATAGTTTGTCTTATAATCCCGGCAGTATTTTGCCATATATCAAATTTTGCATAGCTGGGCATAATTATCCTTGAGGATATTGTTGTTTTACCTGAGCACAGGCAGCAATGTAAGCATTCATTGGTTCTGTATTTCCTTGTGTTTGCCAATAGATGGCATCGGCCAAATCTTGTATGGGCGGGTATGCTTGAGCACGTTGACGTTGATACAGTTTAGCGTCATAATCAGCCTGTAGCCTGGCGATTTCTGACTGTAGTTGTTCTAATGATGGCTCAACTTCAGGTCTGTTATTTAACCAAACTATAGAACTATAATCTTCATTTTCTAAAATAAATTCAGCTTGAGGACATAAACTCAATAAAGCAGTACTTACATTCATTGTGCTATCTCCTTAGCAATAATTACTATATCGTGATCAAAACCCCAAATAGCAGTGTCCCCGGATGTATATCCAAAATATAAAACTCCCGTACCGCCCGATTCCCTCATAGCTTCAAACCCGTACTCACAGGTGTTTGTTGTGCCAGGTGTATCAAGAGCTATGAAGTTTACCCACATAGGATCGTTTACATCTTGCCCAGGGGGCCTCATTGTAATTCCTGCAAATACTTGCCTACTGCCATTTGCTACTCCTGCGGTAAGAAATGAATATGTCTTAATTCCTGCTACACTCCTAAAAGCTCTAAAACTATAGATAGTATTAGAAGCATAACTAGCTCCGGGGTTGGCAGGTATGTAATATTGTAAACTTATTAAACTATTCGCAAATCTAGGTGTGATAGATACTCGATAATTTGTACTGGGCTCTGCAAAACTTGTGGAATTCAATGTTGTTCTGGTTACACTGCTGACATAAGCAGTTTGAACAATTGTGCTAACTAATTGCCCTGAAGTTAATTCCCATCGATTAAATCTTGCTGTACTCATTTATACCACCGTCCAAGTTGATCCGTCGGGAATCGTAACAACTACATTATTAACAACAGTGATCGGTCCAGCTGTCATAGCATTTTGTCCATTAGGAATTGTGTAGTTTGTGGTTATAGTTGTATCATTAAGATAAAAGGCTGCATTACTACCGCCACCAGTAGCACTAACTGTGCCTGGTACCCACTTGCTACTAGTACTATTCCATACTAGGGCCTGGCTGTTAGTAGGTGCGCTAGTTGTTGTGTCTACATCACTCAGTGCGTCTATGCTAGTAGTGCCAAGTTTAGTAGCTACCCTGGCGTCTGTATAGTAGAGGTTGGTATTTTCAGTGATGTTTGCAGTAGTAAGTGTTACAGCTCCTGTTAAGGTATTAACACTAGTAACACCACCAGCAATAGTAGTAGATCCGCCTAAACTAACACTTGTACCATTAATAGTTATACTACTATTTGCTAGACTATTGTTAGGTATACTTGACAGGCTAATAACACCTGTAGTATTATTATAGCTAACTCCACTAGCAGTAGTAGCACTTAAACTAGTTAGTGTAATATAATTACTACCATTAGTTAGCTGATTGGTATTAGTAGGTATTGTAATAACACCTGTACTGCTGTTATAGGCACCACTGCCTGCTGTAAAGCTTAAGCTACTACGTGCTCTAGCATTTGTATAGTAGAGATTTGTTGAACCTTCAGTAACACTATCAGTACTGCCTGGAGTAGCTACTATCTCTACATAAACACTGCCTGACCAACGATATACTTTATTATTATTTAAGGTTATGTATATTTTGCCCGATTCACCCGTTGCGGGTAATGCGGCATAGTTGTTATATTCTAGAACATCATCTACATAGCTAGGTAATTGTTGGCTAGCTACTTTTCCAGTACCATCTAGTACTGGAAAGCGTAGATCTGCTTCTGTTTTTGTATATCCATCTGATAAACCGCGTGGCGTGTAGGCTACTAGTTCAACACTATCACCAGCTTGCACACCTGACACTAATACCACAGTGGTACCATTACTGGCTGTATAATCGCTGCCATTGACCAGTTTAACGCCATTTAGGAAAACGTCTAGGTAACCAAGCGAATATCCACTAGTTGGTGTAAATGTTGTTTGTCCACTAGTTGCCACCACAGTTGTTGTAGTGCGCTGTGAAGCAACTCCTGGACCGTTTCCTAAATATGCCATAATTTATCCTTAACTACTGTGGTAAGTTTGAAAGTATTTGTACTTCCATAAAAGCTACACCAGATATTAATTGATCAGAGACATTAACCATACTATCTATATTTTGTTCTGTGCTAGATTCTGTTACAGTAATTTCTTGATCAGGATACTGATTTTTAATAGTTTGTATAGTTTCAGTATCATTGCTGTTTATAGTTTGTAAAAATTTACCATTTAAGAATACTTGCTTAATCATAGTTAGCTTAGACCAATGGGTTGATCTTGACCTACAGGTTGAAATCCACCTACAATAGCCAGTTGCTCAGCTGTAAGCATCCTAGTACTAATATCTATTTCAGGCAATGGTGTGTTATAGATAATTTGATCATCTAAACTTTCTACTGGTATAATAGTTACTGGTTGGCCAGGGTGAGCTAGCATTGCTTGAGTAACTATACTAGTAGCTTCTTGCAGGTCTTGTGCTAGTTTATAAAATTGCATATTTACATGAACTTGATACATGTTTATTCCTATATTACAAATCTCATACCAGTTATTGTTGCATTAGGTGTAGCTAGTGGAAATCTTATTAAGAATTGATTTCCAGCTACTGGATCAACAACGTTCCAGTAAGTTAAAGTTCCTATTATTGAAGAAGGTGAAAGTCCAGTTGAGCTTGCAATATTAAAATATACGCTATCAATTAACTGAAAATAGTTAGCTGTACCATTAATAATATTATTGGCTATACCTGATGTTATTAGCATTACAAGTACTAGGTTTCGTCTATAACCACCTATTCCTGTAACTTGGTTGGCACCTGTACTTCTCCACGTTCCTACACCATAAACAGTATTAGCAATGCCATTAGTTAGTGTAAGAGCTGAATGATTTTCAAGTCTAGGTGCTCCACGTATTCTAAAAACACTTAGTAGGGTTCCATTACCTGAGTTAATAAATACCTGAAAGTTGCTGTTTGCAGCTATTGTACCACCAGCAATACCTGCCCATACTAGGTGTGCAGCAGTACCACCTGCACTACGTGCTTGAACATTTGGACTACCTAGCTGTCCTGCACTATTTTGACCAGATATGGTTTTTTGACCATTAACATCATCAGGTCCATACATAGCAGTCCAGTTATTAACACCTTTATTGGACACAAAGATTAAAATTCCATCGCCAGGTAGTATTTGTTGGTTAGTAGTTGCTGTTAGGTTAATATTACCTGCTACACCTACAGAAGTATTTTGTGCTATTCTTGCAATAGAGCAAGTTGGCTGATGTTGATAAGTTGTATAGATCATATTAGAAATTCTGTCCTACTACCATAGCTAACCAAGATGATCCACCATCATATGTAACAAAGCTAATTACATCGATTTTACTTGCTGTAGTTGATAAAGATGGTGTTTGTCCGTTGGCCCATTTCACCCCTGTTGGCCAGGTACTTATACTACCTCCAGCCGCAATTACTATATATAGTCTAAATTCAAATTCTACACTACTAGGAATATTTTGTAGTGTCCAGCCTGTAATACCAGCATTAAGTGTTAATACAACAGAACTACCACTGTTAAAATCAATTGTTTGAGTACCAGCACTAGAGGTTATGCTTTGTATAATACGATTATATTTGCTAGCAAAAATATCGCGCGTATAAGTTTGCAACCAACGTAAATTAATTGTACCTAAAGTATAAGTTACGTTATTATTGGGTACAAAATTACCTGCAGGTTCAAAATAAGCACGTATAGCTACAGCTGTACCACCATTTTGTGTACCAAAAAACAAACCATGATTTTCACTACCAGCAGTTGAACCAGCACTATTTGTTAATATACCAATTTGTGCACCTAGTGTATAGTTACCAGCACTATTTCTTACTGCCATGCCTATAATAGGAACATTACTACCGTCGGCAGCTGTAGCCCCACCTTTAATTAATAGGTGTGCATAGCTACCATTAGTAGAACCTATAGTAATATGTGGTACATTTGCCCCACCATATGCGGTGCCGCCATTTGTTAAACTATAACTATGTGTATTAATAGTATCAGTGTAGAATATGCCTTGTCCAGCAACCGTTAATTCTTCAGTTGGTGAAGCTGTGCCAATTCCCATCCAACCATTGGCAGAATCGTATACAAATGTTGAAACACCACCAAATGTACTACCTGCATTATACTGTATACTACCTGTAACACCACCAGCAATAGTAGTAGATCCACCTAAACTAACACTTGTTCCATTAATAGTTATTGCACTATTAAGTAATTTAGCATTTGTAATTGCACCATCTTTAATATCTACAGTATCAATAGTGCCATTTAAAATATTACCACTATCTATAACACCTTGATAAGGAGCATTTCCAATATATGGCATCGTATTCTCCTTAATTAGTTGCTGATAGATAGCTTACAACTACATCACAACTACTGCTACTACTACTCCAAGCTGTTATACTATCACCAGCTTCTAATACTACTTTTTGATCACCGCCAACTAGTACGAGTGTGCCTCCAGGCAATATAGTAGCATCTTTAATAAGATGTGCATTAGTGCCGCCACTTTTAAGTAATTTTGCACTAATATTAATATTACTAGCAGTTATATTTGCTAGTGATAATCCTATAACAGTATGTGCAGTACTTGCACTAACTGTATCAGTAACGGTTGTGGGACTACCACTGGTTCCTATATTTGCAGATATTTTACTTTTAAATGGCATAGTATTATCCTAGTGCAATTGCCATTGCAATTGAAAAGTTACTTAATTCTGTAGCGGTAGGGCTATCTAGTGCAACTATACGTATAAAATCTCCTGCAACAGCATTTTCTGCTAGTACAACTGTTGTTCCATTTGTAGCAGTATAATCTGTACTAGCTAATAAACTACCATTAATAATTACATCTATTCCACCTACTATATAGCCATTAGGTACACTAAAAGTAGTTTGATTATTAGTTGCTGTAAATTCATATACTCGTCTAGTTTGTAAATTATTATTTCCAACGCCACCAGCCCCACTAATTTCTGCAATTGTATTATCTGTTTTCTTATAAAACAGTTTTCCATCTGCATAATTAATTGCTACTTCGCCATAATCAAGATCGGCAGCTAGTGGTACTTTACCAACTACCGAGCTTTTCTTTAATATAACTTTATTTGCCATTTAATTAATATCCTAAAAAGGTTGGCTTATAATCAAAAATGATTGCCTATAGATTAGTATGTACCACCATCAATTGTAAATCCATCTAGTGTAGAAGTTGCTGCTCCTGCACCAGTTATATTTGTGCCTACATAAATTGTACCACTAACTCCAATACCACCAGTAACTACTAATGTACCAGTTGTAGTTGAGCTAGATACTGTATTACTAGATAGTGTAATAATACCACTAAGTGTTGCTGCACCTGTAAATGTTCCACTAATTGCGCCACTATTAATAGTAGGACTTGTTAATGTTTTATTTGCAAATGTTTCTGTACCAGATAATGTAGCAAGTGTACCAGTTGTTGGTAAAGTAACGCTAGTATTACCAGTAGCAGTAAATGTTTGAGTAAATGCACCTGCATGTGTAACACTACCACCTAGTGTTAAAGTACTACTACCATTATTTACACCAGTACCACCATAAATAGGATTAATTATTGTAGCTTGCCATGTACCTGTAGCAATTGTACCTAGTGTAGTAATGCTAGATTGACCTACATAAGTACTAGCAATATCAATACTATCAGCATTAATTGTAATACGATTTGCTGTGCCACCTACATCTAGTGTATTACCAGTTTTAGTTAAACCACCACCAGCAATAATTTGACCAGCACCACTAAATTGTACAAAAGTTAAATTTGTACTACCTAGAGTAATTGTACCATCAGTAGTAAGTACCCAACCACTATCACTGTTAACAGTACCTTCTTCAACAAATGTAAATACACCACTAGTAACCTCAGTACCAGGTGTATTATCAAAATCAATAGCTCTTGTCCATGCTGCGCTAGCTACAACATAGATACCATTTTGACTAGCTGTGCTTTGATCCTTAACAAGTACCCTATCTCCAACACTAAGGGCTACGCCATCAATAGTTTGAGTATTACTTAATGTAATATTTGCTGTAGTTGCAGCACGTACACTATCTTTAATATCTAAACCAGTTTTTACTGCATCTACATATGCTTTAGTTGCAGCATCTTGTGCTTGTGTAGGATCAGCAACACTAGTAATACGTTTACTGCTTACATCAACAGTACCTGTGCCTGTTGGAGTAATAGTAACATTATTATTGCCAGCAGCACCTGCAATTATTAGTGCACCACTAGTAGCCGTAATACTTGTAGCTGTAGCAACACCTAGTACAGGAGTTACTAGTGTTGGACTTGTAGCAAATACCAATGCACCACTACCTGTTTCATCACTGATTACACCTGCTAGTTCACTACTAGTTGTAGCAGCAAATACATTTAATTTGTTAGCTGTATAAGCAACTGTACCACCAGTACCAAAAGCTACTGAGCTTGTATCTGTACCCGTAAAAGTTAAAGTATTACTTACTGTTAGTATTTTACCATCAGCTATTGTTAGTGTTGCACTAGTTGTAGGTGCAGTAATAGCAAGTTTATTAATACTTGTAGCTGTAGCAACACCTAGTACAGGAGTTACTAGTGTTGGACTTGTAGCAAATACTAAGCTACCACTACCTGTTTCATCACTGATTACACCTGCTAGTTCACTACTAGTTGTAGCAGCAAATACATTTAATTTGTTAGCTGTATAAGCAACTGTACCACCTGCACCAAATGCTACTGAACTGCTATCAGTACCAGTGAATGTCAATGTGTTACTTGCTGTTAGTGTCTTGCCATCTGCAATAGTCAATGTTGCGCTATTAGCAGGGGCAGTGATAGCCAACTTGTTGACACTTGTAGCACTAGCTACACCAAGTGTTGGAGTTACAAGTGTTGGACTTGTAGCAAATACTAATGCACCACTACCTGTTTCATCACTGATTACACCTGCTAGTTCACTACTAGTTGTAGCAGCAAATACATTTAATTTGTTAGCTGTATAAGCAACTGTACCACCAGTACCAAAAGCTACTGAGCTTGTATCTGTACCCGTAAAAGTTAAAGTATTACTTACTGTTAGTATTTTACCATCAGCTATTGTTAGTGTTGCACTAGTTGTAGGTGCAGTAATAGCAAGTTTATTAATACTTGTAGCTGTAGCAACACCTAGTACAGGAGTTACTAGTGTTGGACTTGTAGCAAATACTAAGCTACCACTACCTGTTTCATCAGTAATTGCAGTAGCAAGTTGTGAACTAGTAGCAGTTAATGTATTACTAGAAAGATTTATTGTTTTATTAGTAAGTGTTTGTGTACCAGTAAGTGTGGCTACAGTGCTATCAATGGCAATAGTTGTAGTATTACTAGAATCATTAAAAGTTGTGGTAATACCAGTACCATTAGCTATAGTACCACCAACTTGATCATAAATATATTCTTGCAGTGTTGTACTAGTATCACCAATATAAACATTACTAATAACAGTTTTACCAGTACCATTAGGTGTAATACTAATATCACCATTAGCATTTGTAGAACTTAATGCATTAGCTGTAAGTTGTAAATTACCAACTTTCCAAGTGTCAATAGTACCAGTAGCACTAAGTACAGGTATAGATTTTGCATTAGTAGTAAGTGTGCCGCCTGCACCACCACTATCAATTAATGCTGTATAGTATTCTCCACCAAGCACTACTCTAGCACTTGCATTTCCTGATGTTTCTGTACCACCACCTATATATAGTTTTCCAGAACCAGCTGTTGCACTAGTAAATGCATATGCTAGTTCTCCTAAACCTAGGGTACCTGGACTACCGCCAGTAGTTGTACGCTTAATACGAATTGTTGAAGCCATTTATTATCTCCGATTAATAGTAGCCGCCTTCCATATTTTGAGCGTCAAGCGTTGTGGTTGCTACCCATTTTTGTACTAAAGTTCTATAAACCAACAGCCCGCCATCTGTTAAGTTTGAAAGATCTACGTCTGTTAAACCAGTTATACTACTATTAGGTCCCATTAAGCCAGCAACTATAACTTGAGGTTCTTTTCTTTCGATAACTACTTGATTATTTTTTTCGGTTACAATTACTTCAGTTGTCATCTTGTAACCTCCGGTATTAGAGTTAAATTACCTTGAATAAAAGTTGTTACAAATCCACTACTATCTGTAAGTTCTAAGCTATAAACTGCTACTGGAAAAGTAAATGCTGCAGTTTGAACATTAGTCATATTTACTGTAATAGTATAATTCGCTGTATCTAATACTATACCACCATTTAAATGAGTTAATTCTAGAATAACAGTAGAACTGTCTACTGTTTCTCTAATTTGCATTTTAGCAGTATATCCTACAAGACTTATTGGATGATTCCACTCTAGTATACCACCACTTATATAAGTTGTATAACTACTACTATTTATTTGATTAAGTGTTACTTGATTAGCGGCTACACTAGTAGCAATATAATAGCCATCTTCTGATGTGATATTTATTTCTTTCATACCACCAACACCAGTTACACGAACTCGCCATCCACTAGGTACTGTATGAGATGGTGCAGTTATTACACAAGGAGCCGCTTTTGTAATAGCAGTAATATTAGCATACTGTTTAGTTTGTGATTCCCAGCGATATATTTCCCTAAAAGTACTGCCTTGATAAATTTTATAATTAATTTTTGCCGGTGTCACTGTTGCACCTTTATCTTTCTAATAGCTGCCAACTTTTTAAAACTATTAAGCTCTAGTGTAAGTGCACTTACTTCTTCTTGTAGTTTATTATTTTCTATACTAAGTTTACTAAGTTGATTATTTAGTTCAATAAGTTCATTTTGTAGTTTACTAAGTTCTTCTTGTAACTTAGCATTTTGTGTACCCATACGCTCTATTTCTTTGTGCATCATTTCAATAACACTAGTTTCTGCGTTTGTAGTACTCCATTGTTTTAATAATTTCTGTATACCAATACCTAGTGCAATTATAGCCATTGCAACTAATGAAAGTGTTTGTACTAATCCCTGATTTTCTATAGATTCCATAGTTTCTCCCTACCATCCTGTAATAGAGAAACTATTCGAGTAGAAATTGTGTACTAAATAGCCAATTCCACTAGTTTCTCGTTTTCCATAGATTAAATAATCTTGTTCATTTCTATTATTTCCTTCAGGAAATATACTTACAGCTATATTTCTATAACTACCTACATATTTCATTATTTTAATTAATTCTTCTCTATCTGCTTTATCTAAAATAGCTAGATTAAAATTTAATTGATCATATATATTGCCGCGATCACTATATAAATCGCCGGCATCACTGCGACTAGTTTGTGTAGTATCACTTATCGTAACTTCTAATCCATCTTTACTAACACCAATATTAGGTTCCCAGTATTTTCCACAAATTATTCTACTACAATCTATATAACTAGGATATGCTGGGCTAGCACTAGGATTAGTACCACGATTTAAAGTTATTTCTAGAGACCTTACTGTTGTTGGTGTTGAGGTAAACCATATAGCAGTTTTACTTAATCCACCATAAGGAAAACTATTTACATTTTTTATACTAGGATAACTATCTAGAGTAGTATTTATACAAGCATTAACTGGTGTTCCACTATTATGTGTATAAATACTTGTTCCAATTGAATTTTTTGCTACTACTGCAATAGTACTTGCACTACTTAAATTAGTGGCTGGAAGTATAATACCATTTATAATTTCATCACTAGCCCAAGTTAGTGTATAAGTAACACTAGTGCTATTACTACGATGCGCTAAACTTTTTGTATTTGTATTTAAAGAACTAGCTTCAAGACTACCATTAGCAGTATTATTAGCTGTAATTGTTGCTCTTCCAGCCGCATCGTCATAAATAATTCTTACGTTTGCCATAACATTCCTCGGCTGAGTATACAACTACCATAAATTTTTTATAGTTAATTTTATATTCTTGTATATTATAACACAAGGGCTAAATAAAGTCAATTAGAAAAAATACTATGCTTAAACCGTTTTATAAGCGTAGTATTATAAGTAACTTTATGCATTAGGTTTCAACACGACTGTGGTTTTCGTATTGGATTAATCAGATCGATCATTCAGTCGGAGTAGTTTTGTAGATCTAATTTTATCTAGTAATTACCAAGGCAAAGATAAACTAATTATTGGTGGATTTATTTTATCATTTAATTTTTTAATAGCTAGTTCTTCTGTGGCTTGTTTACTAATTTCTTTCCACAACCAATCTAACACTATTTGTTCTGTTAAATTTTCATAGGGAATAAAATTATCTTCACTAGGTGCTGTAAATTGTTTAATACCACTAATAGTTTCTTGTTCATTATCTTGACTAATAGTATATTCCCAGTATGCTTTTAAAACTACATTTTGTAAATTATTATAATTTAATAAGCACTCTAATTTTATTATTTTCCACATATTATTAACTTTATAAAATTATTTAAACTGAGGACCTTCTAACCATGTTACTACACTATATCTTGTTCCTAGAGTAACAGGTGAAACTCTATGTTGAAGAATAGATGGAAAAACTAAAACAGATCCTCTTTTTTTAAAAGCTATTTCTGCTTGCGAGTTATTAAATCCAACCCAGTTTTCCATTTCTAAAAAGCCGCCTTCATAGTCTGTTGGATCGCTTAGCTGTAAAATAACTGATACTTTGCGATGTTTTGATTTATCAAGTAGAATATCATTATGCCAATTAAAATGACCTTTTAGAGTCCCATAATATTCTGTAAACTGAATGGCTACAAGCTCTGGATCTATAATATATTCCCAGTGTTTATTACTATTAAGTGCAGCAGTTAAAAGAAACGGTGTTACATAATTATTGAATGGAGGTAACCATCTAACTGTACTAATTCTATGTTCTGGTAATGATAAATTATTATAGGTTCCAACAGTAGCATCATTTGGCTCATACATTTGTGCTTCAGAAATAATATAATCACATATTGTATGAGGAATAAATTCGTTATAAACTTCGTAATATTTATTCAATTTAAAATCTACAAAAAATAGTAATCCAGGGCAAATACCCTGGATTTTTATTTAGTATTTAAATCCTTAATTTGTTCTTGCAAGGACTGAATTACTAATTGTTGTTGTTGTATTGCTTTTACAAGAGGACCAATTAATTCAACTGTGTTAAAACCACGAGTATCTACTCCTGCTTCTCCTGAGTAAATATATACCAAAGCATCTTCATCTGGAATTAATATTTCAATATCTTGCGCTATAAATCCATGATGCAGTAGATCTTGATTTTTGGTATCACCAGTAAATTCAAAAGTCTTAGGTGTTAATTTCATAATAAAATCTAAACCTAGATATTCATCTTTAATATTTTTCTTTAGTCTAATATCTGATGAAGAGTTAAGCGTAACTGAATTACCAGCTCCCTGAAATCTAGTGGGTGAATAAGGAGATGTAAATGTTATGAATCCACCTGAAACAATAGCAGTTCCACTATCTGTTGGAATACCTGTAACTCCAGAATTACCAGATGGTCCTGGTGGTCCAGTTGGTCCTGGACCACCAGATGGTCCTGGTGGACCTGGAGGTCCTGATCCACCTGATGGTCCTGATCCACCTGGTGGTCCTGGTGGACCTGGAGGTCCTGATCCACCTGATGGTCCTGCGGGACCTGGTGATCCGGATCCTGGTGGTCCTGGTGGTCCTGGTGGTCCTGGTGATCCGGATCCACCTGATGCCCAGTTATATCCACTATCAGTTTTTATTAATATTTGACCTGTGGTGCCTGCATTAGAAGGATTAAAAGGTTTTGTATTTGATATGGTTATTGTATTACTTGAACCTGCTGTTGAAATACCACTTGCACTTCCTAAAACTGTTAATTGTCCACCAGTAGGCCCCGAAGAAGGAACATTAGCAGTTCCACTATCTGTTGGAAAAGAAAAAGCACCCGGTGATCCTGCTGGTCCTGCTGGTCCTGGTGATCCTGGTGATCCTGGTGATCCTGGTGATCCTGGTGATCCTGACACTGCTGCCCATGTTCCATCAGCACGTAAATATGTAGATGTTGAACCTGTTGGTGCGGAGATAGTATAAGAACCATATCTAAATTGGCCAGACCTTAGATTTAATGCATAACCATCAGAATCACATATAGAAACCTCTGTGCCGCCTGTGCCGGCAGCGAATCTTCCACCTGCATCATACGCTCCATCCCAACCTAAAATACCTGTATAACCTGATCCGACGCTTCCAGTATAACCTGTTGTTCCAGCTACCGCGATCGTTCCCACCGTACTAGCGTTTAGAAAATAAGCAACTGTTGAACCATTCGAAAGCGATGCAGTTATTCCACTTGATGTTACAGACCCAGTAGGCACAGGTAGCGAAATACTAATTCCACTAGCATAATTTGAAACTGAGACTGGAGACAACTGAATCAATGGATCAGTTTCGGCGCTAGTACCCCCAAAATAACCTAAAAGTTGATTGGCAGAATTATAGATTGCAACTTTATTGGCCGAACTTTTATTAATTTCTATGCGCTGCGATCCACTAGTACCAGTAACTAATTGACCGCGTAAATATGCACTAGTAGCAAATAGCTCACCAGTACTACGTCTAAAATAATAACCGGTAGTACCAAAATCTGCACTAGTAGGTGGATTAGGTCCATTATAATTATCACTACGTATATCTTGAAAGATACTAGCAGCTACTGGTACGCTCCAAACTGTAGTATTAGCAGGAATACTTTCTACAGTAGTATTATTAGGATTATATCTACCAAAACTATACCATAATACTTGACCAATATTTACTGAGGAAGCTGTTAAGCTCCAATTTGTTGGAGCAGTAACACCAGTTGTATTGCTAGGTGCACTTGTTAAGGCCTGATCAGTTTGATTTCTAATTATAAAAGCTGTAATAGTTCTTATACCTTCAAGACCACTACTACCTGAATCTCCTTGTGCTCCTTGTGCTCCTTGTGCTCCTTGTATTCCTTGTGCTCCTTGTGCTCCTGCTCTACTTTTACTAATAGAAAAAGTTTTTGTTAATGTTGGATAACCAGTTCTAGTAGCTGTAATAGTACTAACTGCACTATCAATTGCGTCTGTTAAACTATTTACTGTTAGAGTAATAGCACTTGTACTTTGACCTGTTAAAGTAGTTGTTAAACCAGTAGTATCACTTTTAGTTATTGTCCAAGAACTAGTTTCATTAGTAATTCCACGAAATATAGCACCATCTGTACTAGCGCCCGTATAACTACTAACTGTACCATTACTATTTGCAGGTACTACATGGGCTTCATTTGTTAACAAAAATGTAAGTCCATCACTACCATTATCACCACGAACAATAGTTACAGTATCACTTATACCATCTACAGTGGCTACTACTTTAACATATCTAACAGTTGTAGCACCTAATTGATTAAAATTAGTACTACTAAGATCTCGTGTATCTCCACTGCCTGTAAGTGTTACACTACCAAGACTTGTATTACTAGAATTATATGCTGTAGCGGTAAAAGTTGGACTATTTGTAATATTTTGTTTATTTGCAGTAAATGTTATATTAGCCGGAAATGTAGCAGTTGTTGCTGTACTACTACTAAATATAAAAGCAAAATCAGTAGCACTTAAAGTTAATGTTTTAGCTGTACTACCAGCAATAGCTTTACTAATAGTTAGAGATCTAGTTTGAGTCAAATAACCAGCTCTAGTTGCTGTACAGGTTAGTACTACTGGCGTATTGGCGCTTATAGCAGTAACAGTAATTGTGCTAGTATTACTACCACTAGCTGTTACAGTTCCAGGTATACTCCAGCTATAAGTCCAATTTGAACTATCATCTACTCCACCTATAGATATAGTCATTGTACTGGTTGCTGTAGTATAATCTCCTCCAGTACCATCACTAAGAGTATTAATTACTATACTATTTTTACTTAAATTACTAGTTACATTTTCACTTATACTATTAATTGTAATACTACTAGTATAAGTTACTCCTTTAAATGGAAGTGTAGCTGTAAATACTATAGGCGTACCAATTGTTATATTAGCAGAATCAAGTGTAACAATTTTATCTCCGCTTACACTATAGGTTACTACAGGCGAGCTTGACCAAGTTAAATTTGGTAAATCTCCTAGTATACCTGTTAATACTGGTTTAATAGTTATAGTGCTAGGTTGAATACCACTTGCTTGTTTTACAAAATTAGTGGCACTAGATACTATTATAATTTTATTGCTACTTACTTCTTCCAATCTAGGACTAGTAGCTTGTAATATAATATCTCTATCATTAATAATGGTTGCCATTATACTAATATCCCTAATTGAATTCTGCCACTAATCCAATCTCTAGAAACTGTAACAACTGTACCAAGAGACTCGTTTAAACCAAATCTACGATTACTTAATTTAACAAAATCACCTAGCTGTATATCAAACATATGTGGATATGCATTCATAGTATATATAGTTCTAGGAGTAGACCATAAACTATTTCGTAAACTAGATTCAGTACTAGCACCTATTTGTGTAACTAAATAGGTATCTTCTTGCTGTGGTTCGCTAGTAATTTTATAATTTGATTTAACTGTATTATTGCTAGTTGTACTGTAATACCACTCGCTAGCAAAATCTTCTACATTTTTTATAGGTAAACCCGCAGCTAATCCACTTGTTTGAACAGTATAATTTTTACAATAAGCTATTTTTGTAGCTGCACGAACTGAAGTTCTGTCTGATATACTAATACTAAATTCTTCTATATCAGATGAAGTTACTGTTATAGTTGCACTAGTAGCGGAGTCTAACTTAATTAATTTAATTTTTCCTACATCACTATCTGAAGAGAGTGGGCCTATATTTACAGCTAATTTTGCTCTAACACTTGCTGCAATTTTATTACAAACATCTATTAAATTTTCTGTATTACTAGTATAATAACCTACTTGTCTAGTATAGTTTCCACTAACAACGAAATTATTATCAAAATTTGTAAAATTTGTTAAATCTAGATCACCGTCTACTAGTCTAGTACTAGGTGGACCATAATTTTTTAATATATTTTTAATAATTTCTGCAATTTTATTAGTATAAGTTCCTGTAGTTTTATCTCCTTGTACACTACAAGTTATTTGACCAAAATTAGCTTGTGTTAATCTAAATCTACCATTTGCCAGATCTTTTTGTATACCACTAATTGGTACACCCATATCTCTAACTTCAATAATATCTTCTATAGCACCATTATGTACTATATAATAAGTTTTACCAGCATCTGCACCAGTAGTAATAGAATTTGCTAATGGTGTTACATTAAAACACTCTCCAAAACATACTGGTTTAAGATCTAATATATTATTTTTAGTAGTTTGTAACACAGTATCTTCACTTAAACTAGTATCTAACTGCTTAAGTTTATCTGCTATTACTAAATTAAATTTAGTTCTATCTTTAGCTAATACTTCAACTACAGTTCCTCGAAATAATATTTTAAAATCACTTTTTGCCCAGCTAGGATCGCCTAGATAAATAGTAATATTTTTATTTACAAATATTAAGTTTAAATATATAGTATCTAAGTCACCAGTAGTATTATCTAGTTCAATATCTCCATAACTTATATTAACAGTTCCATCTATAGATAAACTTTGATTGAAACTTACCCCTCCAACTATAAGTGGAAAATATGTTTTATTACTAGGACTATCAGAAGACATAGTAGTATAAGCACCATTAGATAAATAAATAGTAGTAGGATTATTACCACTAATATCTGTTACATTATCTATTTCAATGAGTATTCTTCTAATATGTTGTGGTGTTTTTAGCCAAGATTTTAACTGTGTTAATGTTGTCATTATATATTACCTTTCCTCCATTACAACACCAAAAGTACCAGTTTTTATCCAAGTATTGTTTTTAACAGCCGTAACTGTATCACTACCAGTATTGGAAATTACTGTAGTTAATATAGCTGTTTGAGCATCAATTGCATTTTTTAGTTCTTGTGCTAGTTCATTTGATTTTTTAGCTGCCGCCGCTGCTTCTTCATCAGCCTTTTTCTTAGCAGCTGCTGCCGCTGCTGCTTCTTCATCAGCCTTTTTCTTAGCTGCTGCTGCTTCAGATGTTAATTCTAGTGGAGTTATCTTTATTTCTGGTATATTTGTTATTAATTCATTTTGATAAGCATTTAGCATACTACTATTTACTGTATTACCACTAGCTATAGCAGCAGCTGCATTAGCTCCAACAGTTGCTGTATTAATAGCATTAACAGCATTATATAATCGTAAATATTCACTAAATTTTTCAGCAGTTGTTTTAGTGTTCTGCTCAATAAATCCTAGGGTTACACCTTGTTTAGTTAGTTCTTCTAATTGTTGCTGGGCATCAGTTAGTTTTGTATTAACTATAGTGGTAGTAGTATCTAAATCTTTAAGAATTTTATCGTGTAGTGTTTGATATAATTCACCACTACCATAAAGTGTTTTTGCTGTGTCTAGTAGTTGTGTAGATAATTGTGGAAATTTTTCTGCTGCTTTTTCTGCTACACTACTATCACTTGATCTTACATCTTGTAGTAGTACATCATATTCTGCACGTAATTGTTCAAATTTACTTAGTGTTGACTCAGGAGATAATTCTCCACGTAATAATTGTGTTTTAAAATCAACTAAACTATTTTTAACTTTTTCTAGTGCACTAATACTACTTTCTAATTCACGTTTACGATCTTCATATGCACTTTTTAAATTATTACGTAGTTGTGTTAGTGCGCTAGCTTTAGCCCAGTCTGCTACTATTTTAATATTTTTTTCAGTAGCTACACCGGATGCTTTTAGTGTTTCAACATATTCATTAGTTTTTATAGTTATATCACGTAATATAATTTCATCTGCACTAAGTGTAGTTGTTAGGTTAATAGTTTCTTTGCGAAGATTTTCTAGTAGATCATCTGCTCCTTTATAAACTTTTTCAAACGCTGGAGCTAGCTCTAGTAAAGTATTTTGTAGTTGTGCTGCTTCTGGAGTTACTGGTTTTATACTTTGTACAAGTTGTTTAAACTCTTCCATAGTATCAACATTAGCAAAACCTAGTTTCTTTAGTGTATCTGTTACCATTTGTTGAATTGGAGCTAGTTGTTCTGCTTCAGTTAAAAATGCTTTTCTAAATTTTTCAGTTTTGTCAATAAATGCTTCCATGCCACCAAATACTTCAGTAATCATGTCTGCAATACCATAACCTTCTATTGTTTTAAATAAATAATCAGTTGATACACCTATATTTTTTAAACCTTGACTAACAAGTTCAAACTGATAGCGTACGCGCTGTACAGTTTCAAACATGCCTTCACCTTCTTTTCTAAAACTTTTAAATTCTTCAAATAATGTATTACTAATAGTATCTAAATAAGCATTAATTCCATCATATAGTGCTTGACCAATTTCTTCACTTGTTTTTAGATCTTTAAAATTAACTGTAAATTCTTGTTGTTTTATAGCTGCATTTATCTTTTCCGCACTATAACCTAATTCTGTAGCTAAACCAGTTATGCTTTTATAGCTAGTAGCAAATATAGGTCTTAATGAATCTAAGATTTGTTGACCTTGTTCTAATTCTGTAAGTTGGGTTTCCGTAAAAAATGGTTTTGTTTTAGAACTTTTTGCTAAGCCCCATAGATACTTTGTTGTAGTTTTATCAATACCACTAGCAAAGGCCATTATAGCATTATCTGTATCTTTGGCTAGTGCTTCTAGGTCTCCGCTAAACGATATACCGCTCTGCTCTATGGTTCTAGTGACGGATTGGCTCATTAGGCCCTTTCCTAAAACAGCCCCTAATACTAAGCCAATACCTGGTAGTGCCATGTTTAAGGCAACCGCTAGCCCCTCACCTAAGATGGAACCTACAGTACCACCCAATAGTAAACCTTGACCAGCTATAGCTGCACCTAGTAAAGCACCGCCGCCTCCACCAAGTATGGCTCCACTTGCACTAGCTATATTACCTAGTGTAGTTGGTGCAGTACCGGCACCTTTTATACCTGGTATATTACCAGTTCTTAATCCAGTTGCTCCATATATAGATATTGCTGCAGCTTTAGTATTTTTTTCAATTAATTTTAAGTACTGTAGTTGTGCATCATTAATAGGCATACCTTCTAGTGTATATTTTTCTATCATGCTAATGCTCTTGCGAACGCTATCACTTTTTGCACTTGTATCACCAAGTACTCCTGGTCGTACTTGTACTAGTTGGCCTTGTTGATTATATTCCATAGCACTTCCCTGAGTTTTATTTATATCCTCAGTGCTTATGCTTGGTCTATTTCCACCACCACCACGAAAACTTTGACCTATACTTGCTAGTAGACTAGCTACTAGTGCAGTCATAACAGCACCAGCCGCAAAATTAAATGGCGGAGGTAGAGTGCTCATAGAATTAATTACTGCTTTAACACCTAGTACTCCTGCTTCGGCTGCTGCGGCTCCTTGGCGTGTAATACTATTAGTAACAAAACTAACAGTATTAGCAATCTGAGTGGCTATTTCTTTAGCACTCATTATTAGTCTAGCTATGTGATATGCTTTTTCTAATGCACCGAATGCTTTATATGCACCAGTTTTTTCCTTAAATAGCTTTTTGGTGCTGTTTAGGGTCATAGCATTGCGTTCTAATTCATCTTGAGCACTTTTCTTTTCTAGGCGATCTTTGTCTTCCCAGAACGCTCTCCACTGGTCAGCACTACTATCATCAGTCATTTGTTCAGCACGTCTATTGAAAGCTTCTTGTGCACCCCTACTCTCATCTATACTCTTAGTTATTTTAGCAAATGTATCAACTAATTGACCTATTTTCTCACCACCCTTGCCAAAATTATTACTAAGTGTTGCAGCAATAGTATTAGCCTGATTCATAAAATAATTCATGCGTTCTTGCGCAGTTACCTGATCTTGCTGAACTTTTAATAAATCAGTACGTTTTTGACGTTCTATTTCAATCTGCTGTAGTTGTTGATTGAGCAATTCGTTTTGACGATTCTGCTCTTGAGTGATAGCATTTTGTAAATCTAAGCCTGTTAGACCACTAGCTTGTAGTCGTTTTTCAGCTTCTTCTTGCTTAACCTTAGCGTCTAGTAATGCTGCACTTTGTTGCTTTTGTGCATCAAAGTTAGCTTTTTGCAAGTCCATTTGATAAATTTGATTGGCAACAAATAGTTTATCAAGATTATAAATTTCCGCCATACTAGTAAACCTGGCTTTATCAATCTCCAGCTGAGCTTCTTGACCTGCTTGTTGTGTTGCTAGTTGTGCTTTTTCAACTTCGTTACGCTTGCGTATAGCTTCTATTTCTAAATTTAATACATCCAGTATCTTTTTACGAGCTGCTAGTTGGTCTTCTGTTATTTGGCGTGCTTCGGTTGCTGGCAATAATTGATATTTTAAAAATGCTAATTGTTTTTCATGATTGGCCTTAGACTCTCCAGTAGTCTTAGCTACTGCCTCATCTTCATCTTTAATGCGACGATTTATATCGTCTATTTCTGCTAATTGATTTGATCTACGTATAGTATCTTCTAATTCTGCCTTAGCATTAATACTAGCTAGTGTAGTAACTCCAGCTATTTGCTTCTCTATCTCATAAATACTTAATCTGGCCTGACGAGTAGCATTATTTATATCAAGTATTTGTTTTTCCTGTTGTAATCTTGCTGCATTTGAATCAACTTGTTCTTTAACATTTATAGCTGTTTGTTTAGCTTGCTCTTCTTTTAATTTACCAAGAGCAACATCTCGTTTTTGATTGCGTATATCTACCTGCATTTGAGCTTTAGCAAATATTTCTGCAGCTTTACTTCCTGGACCTTCACTATCTGTACGTAAACTTCTATTTCTAGGATCATAGCCGATGGCTGCCAATACCTCATCACGACTTTTTCCTTGCGAGATTAGTCCTATAGCACGCTGTAAATTACGACCTTCTTCAAGTTTGGCAATATTAGCCTTAGATTCTGGAGTACCTTTTAATGCCTCAGTGGTTATTTCTAGTTGTGCAGTATTTTCACGAATTGCTGACTGTAAACTATCTTGAGAATCTAGCATATCTACTGCAATTTTTGCTTCTTTCACTTTAATAGCCTGTTCACTTCTAGCTATACGTGCTTGCTCTGCTACGGCTTGGGGTCCTGTAAGAGTTGCAGCCCAGGCACTAGCTATAGTATTAGCAGCTCTAGTAGAAGAATTTTGAATAGCTATAGCAGTATAATCAGCGGCTTTCTTGAAATTTTCTTGAGCAGCTTCTACAAATAACTCTGATGCTTTTGTAAAAGTTGTAGGTATTTCCTTAACTATATTTTTATACTGTTGTATTGCTTGTTCTTGTTCTTTAATTTGTTTATCTAATAGTTGCTGTGGTTGTTGTCCAAAAGAAACAGCCTGAGATGCTCTGGCTGCTTGAGCTATTCCTGGCGTAGCTATACTTTCTGGTAGATTTGACATTCCTTTAGGTATACTTATAGGTGCTGGAGCCTGTGAGGCTATCTCGGTTTGTTTCTGTTTTAACTCAGCAACTTTTCTAATCATTTGATCAATAGCGCTGGTATAGGCGTCAACTTGTGTTTTTTCTATGGTAAAAGCCTGTTTAATATCAAACATGCCTTTAATAAAACTATCACTAAATAAAGATAATTTTTCTGGATTTTTAGTTAATTCTTCAAAAGCCTTTAACTGCTCACCAGCACTGAGCATAGAAATTCTAGACATATCAAGTGCTAGAGCACCAAATGATTCAGCCATTTTAGCAAAGGGATCATTGCTGCTTAAACTTTGCATAAATTCTTGTGTGCTTTTATAAGTTTTATCTAAGTTAGATCTAAATCCATCTAGTGTACTGCCTATTTGTTGGAAACGTTTTTTGAAGTTGTCAGCTATACCAAGTAATTCTGCTTGACCACTTTCTCCAAGATCTTTTATAGCTTGTTCAAATGCTCGCTTATCAAAAATATTTTCAATGCCTAGAAATTGCTGTAGTCTAGCCTCCATTTCACCACGTTGACCAAATTTTTCAGCTACATCAAGTGCACTGTACAACTGATTAGCAAGTGTTTCAGCTAGTGTATCTGCCTTGCCATAGCCAAACACGCCTTTAACCCTATCCCAAAATCTATCCCAACCATTGCTTGCAGCCATCATTTTTTCAAATCTTTTAACAGCAGTTTCCATGCTGTCTGCTAATTCTCCAAAAGCTGTTGCTAAGGCTACAGTACTCTGTATGCTATTTTGATTTTTGCTTTCATATAACTCAATAGTTTTAGTAGCATTTTTTATACTACTTTCACTTTGATCTATGGCATCACTAAATGCTTGTGTTTCTTTTTTATTCTTACTAAGTAATGAATCTATTATGCCAAAAACAGTTATTGCTGCTGTTACTACTTGTATAATAGTACCAATAGCACCAAGTGCACCACTTATAAGTGTGCCGATACCCGCAACTATGCCGCGTAATCCTAAACTCACTTTTCCGCCAACATTACCTGCAGCATCCATTTCAGCACGCATTATCTTAAATGCATCGCTAATACCTAGCAAGCTAGTATTATAAGCCATATTAGCTACTATTTCAGAACGCTTAGCTTCTACAATTAATTTTTGTTCGGCTTTTACTAGGCTCTGATACTGTCTGCTCATCTGCATTTTTTCTACATGCTGATCAATTAGCTGCTTTTGAGCTTTGCTATATTCTGCCTCAGCTTGTACAGTAGCTCCTAGAGCTGTTACAGTTTCTTGTTCTGCCTTAGCTGCACCTATCTCACCTCTGGCTGCTTCACGCTTAGTTTCTTGTTTTGCAGATGTGCCACGAATTTTCTTCAATGCTGCCTCTGCGGCGGCTACTCTAGCATCTGCTGCAATTTTTAATTGATTTATCTCAAACTGTGTTACTTCTTGAATATCTTTCTTTAGTGTTTCATTTAATTTTTGACTAAATGCAGCACCATTTTTCTTTAATTCTTTTAACTTGGCTTCTTTTTGTTCAAATATCTTTAGCTCACTTTCAGCATTAGCTTCCATTTCGGCCAATGCTTTTGTAGCGCCTAGTTGACCAAGTGCTTGACTAGCCTTAACAGCATCTTGCTGTTTTTGAGCTAATTTTTCTTGTGCCATAACTTTGTCTGCTGCAAGCTGTTCGCGAATTTGTCCTAGTGCAGGCAGTGCTCGTTGTACAAGTGTAGTTACTAGTAGTGCTAGCCCACCAGCTAAAGCGGCCGGACTCTGTGATAAGATGTCCACTATAGGGCCTAGTACAGTATTAATTAAATTTAAACCACCAGTAGTAACATTTTTAAGTTGTGCTAAAAATTTGTCAAATGGATTGGCTGAGGCATCACTAATAGCACTGAACTTATCTTCGCCTTCCTTGAGCACAGCATTAGCAAATGCTTGGCGACGCTCAAAGTCAGTTAATTGTGTCGCAGTTTTACCCATTTGCAGGGCGTATGCCTGCACGGCTGGTTCAATCTTTGTAAATATACCTAATTCGTCTAATAATTCTGGTTCTAGTTTAGTAATACCACGACTTAATCTATTGATGGCATCTGGCATACTAATGCCTAGGGCTAAGCTAGCTGTTTTAGCTACCTGACCCATACGAAGTATTTGTTGATTAGTTAAGCCAGCACTACTAGCCATCGCTGTAGCACTCATAGCTTCACGTAAACTAATAGCACCATCTGTAACATTCACTAGTTGCTGACTTAATGTTCCCAGTGATCTACCAGCGGCTGCACCTAGTATGTCTAAGCCTTTAACCATATTAGCGGTATCCATTGCTTGACTAAGTGCATTAAAAGCAGCACTAACAGCGAATATATTAGCTGCAAAGGTTGCGTATAGACGAACTAAACCACCAAGACCTTGAGCTTGGTTAGCAAAGTCACGAGCACTAGCACCGGTACCACCAATGTTGCCACGTGCACGACCGTATTCAATATTTTCACTAGTAGTCATAGCACCCGCTGCTGCAGCACGACGAGCTTGTGGCGCACTGCCTACTTGTTGTGCACTACGAGCCGCACTAGCATAGTTATTAGCAATAGTCTGACTATTTTGTACTTGCTGATCTACGCCTTCAGCAACCATTTTTAAGCGAATTGATACGTCTTGTGATGCCATATAGTTCCTCACACAATCAATTTTACTAGTAATTTTTATAGCTAGCAATAATTCTAAGTTTACACTAATTATACCACAACACAAATAAAATTACAACAACAATTTTTTTTAGCAATAAAAAAGTCCTCACTAAGAGGACTTTTTTACTTGCTGCTTATCTCGAATTATTCTACTGCGTATACTATCTACAATATTCATAATTCTTAATAATAGTCGTCTTTCAACATTGTGTTCTATTTCATAGGTTGTAAATAATTCAAACACAATACTATAGTCTTTGCCCATAAATGTAGCACTCATACCCTCCCATCGATCAGGTAAGTAGTAATATATTTCTAAAGCTTGTTGGACTAATATCGATAAGTCATCAAATTCTACAGGAATTTCTTCTGTATTAGGTTCATTACCAAGCATGTCGCACATTTCATAGTACTGATCTTTAGTCATGCCTAAATCACGATTTTGAAGATAGTTATCTAGTAATTGTTCTATTTCTTCTATTTGATCTTGGAAAAGTTTCCCAGGTCAGTTACTTTTTCGCTAATAAAACTGTCAAAATTAGTAGAGCTTTTCATTAAGTATAGTGCATTTTCTTCACTATACTCTAGTTCTTGTTCAGGATCTTGATCAGCTAAATCAACTGGTGCTAGTTGTTCTAGATATTTAAATTTTAAACCAGCCCAACCTTTAATACTTCCGCGAACGTACAGTTCTAAAAATAAATCGTCATTTAGTTCTTCAACAGGCTGACGATTTTTAAAAGTAGTTTTAGTGGCTTTTTTACGAATTGTTTGTAGTGTTTCTCTAGATAAAAAACATATATTAACTTCAAATCCTGGCATACCTGGATACTCTACAGTAACTTCCTTGCTAGGAACAAGTATGTTTTTAAGTGATACAGACGACATAGATATAAAATTCCTTGATTATTGTGTTTTTGAGGGACTAGTGCCCCCTAGATTAAGCTGCTGCGCTATAGTATTTTACTGTAATCTCGTTTTTTTCTTCAAGATCAAGTGCATTAGCTGTAGCACCTTGAGCTGTAAAGTTAATTGTTTGACTTACAACTTGCTCTGTATTAATTGTTGGTATTGATAGAATTGCACTAGGCATGTTTAATTCAACACGAGTAGTTGCACTGCTGCTACCACCAATATTTAATGTTAATTTAAAATCTGGTTCAATATCAGTTGTACTATTTGCTAACATATCTGTTAATAGTGCTGCACTATTACCAGCACCTGATTTTAAGTAACAGTTAAGTGTACCACTAATAGCACGTGTACCTGTAAAATAAGTAGTAGGTTGATTAACTAAACCAAGATTAGCTGGTGTTAAATAGGTAATATTATTAGCAAATGTAATACTACCACCTGTTAATCCTAGTGTATAAGTTGTTCCACTAGGACTACCTGCACCGGTATAGGTTGGTGAACTTGTATAAGCTTGTAGTGAGACGCTACTTAACTTATTAGCTAGGAAAGGTGCATCTGTAATTTTTTGTGCATAACTACCAGTAATACCAGTAAATGTACCTGCTGTAGTACTACCAGCTGTAATAGCACGTAGCTTAGTTCCACGCACTGTCCAAGCAATTGTACTAATTGCATCTAGTCCAAAATCAATAGTAGCTTGATCTACAGCACAATTATCAATAGCATAACTATTAGCATCTAAGAGAATAATAATTCCAAATTTATGTAGTTGATTTTTATTACTGTTTGTCATTGCTAGTATAGCAAATGGTGTACTAGCGGCGGCAGCTGTCCAAGCTGCATTAGTACCATTACTAGTAATAGGCGATGCATCACCATTAGTTTGTCCATTAATCAATTCATTTTGATTTGGTGTAGCATCCTGATAACCAGCAGCAAAAGCATTCCACAATACTTCTTCTTCACAACTAATAAAGTTATCATTACCACCTACTAAATTATCTGCACCACGATTGAATTTAGGACGCAAATAAGTACTAAAAGTTAATTCTACAGGCTCTAGGCTAGTATTAAACTGACGCTGACCACGTGCTGGATTTGTACCTGCTTCATTAACTGTTACTGTTTCTGTACCAGTAGCTTGACTAAAAGCCATTCCATCAAGTACTTGAATTTCTCTAGTATTAGTAGTAGTAAATCCTGTGCTACCAATAACACCAGTAACACTATTCACGTTTGTTGTAAAGAACATACGTGCGTTACGAATTAAATTAAAAGCCATCTCTATTCCTTTTATATTAGTATGCTAATTATACTTAGACGAGATTTTTATCTGTGGTAGGTAAACTAGCATGATTGCTTACATGATCTGATAGCGGACCTGTAAGTTGATTTCACCAACTGCATAGGGAGATAACAATCCCTCATCTGTAGTTATTGAAGCTATTAGTATTTCTGTGGTTTCATAACCTGTTGTTGAATCATAAACAAGTTGTCTATTAGCATCTATACAAATCTCTAGATCACTTAGTAGTTGCTCTAGTTGTTCTTGTGAGTCATCTTCACCCTTACAGTATACTTTTAGTGATACGCCTAGTATACCCCAAGCAAAATTATTTAGTTGATAATCTCTGGTTTCACTACCTGGTGATATATAAATACTAGGAAAATCATTTACTTCGTCCCAAAACTTTAGTTTGGCAAAACACTGATTTTGTAAGTTAGTTTGATAGGGATTAATGCCATTTATCGTAACATTAATTTTATCTGCTAGTGCTTGAATTATTTGTCTACGTTTAGTCATACTAGTACAGCCCGTAATCTTTGTTGGGTTATTTGTTGGGCTAGCTGTCTAATTGAACTGCTTATTAGCAGTTTAGGGTCTCTACTACGTGGATACTGCTGACGTCCGCCCTCACTAAAAGTAGCATAAGGATTACGCATATATGTATAAAAAGCAGTTATCATTCCCTGACGACTTTCGCTTAGTTTTTTTACTTGAACACTTTCTGCAAATCTACCACTACGTAGGTTGAGTATGTCTCGCCTATTTCCCAGACCCATGTTTTCTTTTATAGTTTGCACTAACTTAGCATTTAATAAATTTTGTAAACCAACTAGGTTACTTTCAACATAACTAGGTTCAGTATTAACGATCAAATTAGGTTTTTTAGTAGCACTAGCTATTTTTGATCGTAATTTTTTAATCTGCGCTATTTTTGGTTTATTAGAGCTGGGCTTAACTATATTTGTTTTTTTCTCACCAATTTTAACCTTTGGTATTTTGGCTTTGGCAACCTGAGTTTTAGTTTTAGTTAAAGCATCAACTATAGGTACTGCAATTAATTCCGTAAATTTCTTACTGCCATAACTATTAGCTAAATTTTTGATAAAAGTAGAATTTGATACTATTTTTTCTAAATCAAGTTGCGTTACTTTAGGATCTAATATTGATCTGAGCTCGTCAAATTGTGTTCTACTAAGTGATCCTGAACTAAGATTTTTTGATCTTAATTGTATTTCTACAATATATTTTTCAGGGTCTTTTTCATAGTCTGCCCACATTTCTTGATATACTGCTGGTGGTAGATTTGCTGTAGCTAAATCTTCGGCAGTTAGTTTTTCAATATACAAATCTAATAACTTTTTTAATGCTTCTTTTTGCTTTTCGGCTAATTTATCTGTGGCGACTACTTTTTGCTGAAACTGTCTAGCTAAATTAGTAGCTACTGAAATTACGTGACCTTTATTAAAGTAAAAACCTATTTCAGCCCGTTCTTTTGCTGCTTTTTCAATATCGTTTTCCATATTTCTACGAGTTTTAGTATTTGCAGAAATATACTTAGGATTACTTTTTAATTCTTTTAACTGTTCTTTTCTAAATTCATCTTCCGCTTTTTTATAGCCTTCTGCTACTTCTGGTATAGTATCTAATACATCTTTTAATCTGTCAGATATTAATTTATAAGATATATTATCAAATTTAATAGCATTTTCACCATTTATATTAGTTGTAATACCAAAAGGTATTTTTTCTAATTCAGCTTCTTGCTGAGTTAGACCTCCTCCTGCAATACTCGCTAACAGTAATTGTACATCACTATTATCTATTTTTAGTTCTTTTCCAGCTATAGTAGTAATTATTTCTCTGAGTTGACTCTCCATTAAATAAAATCTAGTTTTAGTAGCAGTTAATTCTTTACTACGTAATTGTGTTGCTGTTTTAGTAGCAATACTATCTAATTTTTTAACCCACTCTTTATAAACTTGATTTTGTAACAGTTTACTAAAGTCTGCTATTCCCATTATGTATAATCCACAACATATTGATCTAGTATACGCTTAATATGTGCCGGAAAGTTTGTTGTAGCTATATATTGTATTTGTGTAGTATTAGGAGTTACATCACGATTTACGTGCACAGCGCTGTTATTCTTTGAATAGTATTCTACCAAATCAAGTACAGCTAATTTAAGATCATCTGGTACTGTTT
>Ga0214917_10001187_pt1 | contig 33838 bp, 36 predicted proteins | sample LL_1208_BB_MetaG_FD_177983 | JGI IMG/M metagenome (GOLD analysis project Ga0214917, IMG submission 177983) | Freshwater microbial communities from Lake Lanier, Atlanta, Georgia, United States - LL_1208_BB | ecosystem: Environmental > Aquatic > Freshwater > Lake | place: USA: Georgia | collected... | reverse complement strand
GCAGCATGGAATGCCATTGAAACAGGCGGCTATGGAGGAGGAGCGATTTCGATTAGTGCAGGCGCTATTTCTAATGCCGGAACGATTACAGCAGCAGGGACCAAGCCCGGAGCGAATGCAGGCGGTGGGAGCGGGGGAACAGTTTACTTAAATGTGACCGGCACTCTTTCTAACACAGGCACGATTACCACTGCTGGTGGAACCAATGGCAGTAGCACCAATTTTGGAGGCACTGGAAGAGTCAGGCTCGTTGCTGGAACTCTTAATCAAAATGGAACCCTGACTGGGGTCGCACCTGCTTCTGATTCGGTTACGAGCGCAATCGTTGCATCCATTAATGGCAACTCTTCTTTGACTCAAAATGCTTACGGGGGTACTTCGACTCTAACACTGGGCTCTCTTACGACTATGACCCAGCTTCTTTTGAATCTGGGGTCTGACAGACCCACCCTGACTTTCTCAGGCTCTGGAACCTTTACGTTTGATCAAGCCTACTCACCCAGCCTAGGCTACTTGGATCTGACAGTGAATAGTGGGCAGACCGTTGTGATGAATGTCGCACCCAGTAATTTAAGAAATATCACAGTGAATAGTGGGGGAACTCTGACTGGCCAAGCATTCTCATTCTACAAAAATACAGCGAGTGCTTCTGCGAATCCGGGCTCGATTGGGACATGGCCCGTCTTTTCAACCGACCCTACTGCGAGCGGGTTTAGCGCGACACCTCCAAATGGAAATGGTCGATTGGTTTTAAGTCTGAGTGGAACCCTTACGAATAACGGAACGATTACTATGGCCGGAAAAGGCTTTCCAGGAGGCTATGCTGCAAGCGCGGGTTATTCGCACAATGGATACAATCAAGGCGGTGCGGGAAAGTACTCAGGCGGAGGCGCTAGCTACGGCACCACTGGAGGCGGGACCAGTGGCAGCACGACTTATGGTGCAAGCGATTTCTGGTCGAAACTCTACTTAGGCGCTGGCGGCGCTGGTTACTATGGAGCATGGAATGCCATTGAATCAGGCGGCTATGGAGGAGGAGCGATTTCGATTAGTGCAGCAGCGATATCCAATGCCGGAACGATTACAGCAGCAGGGACCAAGCCCGGAGCCAATGGAGGCGGGGGAAGCGGGGGAACAGTTTACCTTTATGCTGATGGAACTATTGATAACTCAGGGATTGTCACCGCCACAGGGGGAAGCAATGGCACCAGCTCCAATATCGGTGGCCAAGGTAGACTTAAACTATCTGGAAGTTCGGTGAGTAATACAGGCTCACTCATTGGGGCCCAATAGGAACCTTTATTTTTTACCATGATATATCCTCAACCCTTCCTCCACTCCTCCATCAAACACAATACTTCCCTCTTTTAGGTATAGGACGCGATTACAGACCCTTTTTATGAATTCAGCATTGTGGGACACCACCAAAAACGCACACCCCTGCGCAGCCTTTCTTTGAAGAGTGACTTCATTCTTCTCTCGAAACTCTTGATCTCCAGCCCCAAATACTTCATCCATTAAGAATAAAGCCTTTTCTCGAAAGAGAGCGAGTGAAAGAGAAAGCCTTCCCACCATACCTGCTGAGAAATATTTCAAAGGCTTGTGGAGCTCCTTCTCCAATCCCGAATACTCTAAGATCTCAGCTGCTCTTAATTTAAGATCTTTTAATTTCCATCCTCGAGCCGTTCCCTCTAAGAGAAAATTAGCAAAACCATCTAACTCCGAGTGAACCCCCACTCCTGTTTCAAGAACAGGGACTAAAGGGCAATGGCGAATGATTTCCCCTTGGGTTGCCAACAGCGTCCCAGTTAGGATTCTGAAGAGCGTAGTCTTCCCAGTGCCGTTCTTCCCGACAATAGCCACAATCTCTCCGGGCCTGACTCGAAAGCTAATGTCTGCTAAAATTGGAACTTTTTTTCCTTTTATCTTTTGAACGGTTTTCTTGAAAAAAGCAGATTCCACTTGTTCGTAGAGCAGTCCCGAGTGTTGTTCAGGTGAAAAATCTTTGGAAATTCCTCTTACTTCCAAGAGATACGGCGGGTCATTTTTGAGCAACTCGTTCTCAGTAGGGTTTAGATTCATGCGTCAAATCCACTAATCGTCTAAGATTACCATATCAAGCTACACTTAGGGTAGAATCCTACTTACCCCATGAAAGCGCTTCTTGAATATAAAGATTTTTTTTGGTTGTCGATTTTACGAGAGCTCCGCCCAAAATATCGCATCCCGCTGCTCGGATTTGTTTGGACTTTTGGGCAACCTCTTCTTTCATCTCTGGTTGTTTCTTCGTTTGTGGGCCCAAGACTGGTGGAACGCCTTGTGAGAGATAATTATTTCTTTTTTTGCTGGTTGGGACTTTCTTTCTGGTTCTTTTTTTCTCATTCAATTAACACAGCTTCTGTTAGCCTCTCACAGCGTGTGAAACTTGTTAAAAGCTCTCTTGTGCCTCGTTTTTATATTATTTTAGCTCCTATTTTGGCTTGTCTGGCTGAGCTACTGGTTAATCTTTCTCTCATTTTTATTTTGTTTCACTCGATCAAAGGAACCTCAATTAATGCTCACAGTTTCATTGCAATATCACTGGCTCTCATTCAAGTCTTTTTCTTCGCAACAGGTCTTTCCCTTCTGGTAGCGGCTCTAAATGCTCATTTTCAGGACATGAAATATGTGACTTCTTTTTTTCTACAGATTGGATTTCTATTAAGCCCAGTTATTTATGAACCCAACATCTCAAGTTGGAAGGCACAAATTTTCTATTTAAATCCCATCGCATTTTCCATGAAATTAAGCCGGTGGGCTTTTGGCATACAATTGCCTCCCACCCTGACCGAATGTTTTATAGGGCTTGGAATCAGCTCGACATGCTTGCTTTTAGGAGCCCTATTTTTCCATTACCAAGAAAAAACTTTCGCCGAGTTTCTTTGATGATTCGACACATAAAGCTTACTTGGTTCTTTAGCCTCTCCTTTCTTCTTTTTTTTAGAAGTGGGATTGCTCTGCGTCTCTCCGGCGTCTTTGATGAGCGCTGCTACTTTTCTTGGCTTGAACTTCTGATGAACATGAACCTAGCGGGCTGTGAATCCAGCTCTCATCCCCCGGGAATTGCCTTGTTATGGTTTCCCTTTGCCCTCTTGGGAAAAGGGTTTGCTTATTTTCTTCAAGAGGAGCCTGAGAATTGGATTATTGCTTTCACAGGCTTGAGCGGATTCCTTTTTTGGGGTCTTTCTTTAACCATACTCGCAAGAATTTGTGAAAAGATTGCGAATCAGACTCAAGATCCTCTTCTTAAGAAATGGCTTCAAAACGATTGGATCCCGCCTTTGTTAATCCTACAGATTCCAGCTCTCTTCTACGCCGGAACTAGAAGTCTCATGGCTCATTCGGGAGAGCTTTTTTTAGCGTTAGCTCTGCTTTGGGCTATTCTCTCAGCTCGGTATTTTTGGAGTCTTTTCTTGTTTTTTCTTCTTCTGGTAACAAGACCCATCGATTTTATCTTCTTATTACCTCTAGCTATGGGGTTCTCCAAAGAAACCAATCCTGCAAGGGAAAAAGGAAAGTGGCCCCTTGCTCTGATTTGCTCGGGCGCAGTTCTTTACTTGATCAAAGTGGCGATTGTTTCAGGATACCACCATACTTACCTTCTCCCTCTCCTAAAGAATTTTTCTTGGAGACAAGTGGGGTCTTTTCTATTTCGATCTGACTTTGGATTGTTCTGGACTCAACCAATCTGGGTTCTTTTTGTGGCTCGCTTTCTGAACCGTTACCGCCGCCTTTCACCCTTTTGCTGGTCCTTGGGATTTTGTAGTTTGTTTGCTGGCTTAACGACTCTCCTGTGGCCAACCCACGGGAGTACTTTCAGTTTTCGTTACTTGATTGGAACCTACCCCTGTCTTTTAGTTTACTTTTTCTTGGACGCGCCTCACTGGTCTCTGAACGCTTTAAAATTAAAAGTTCTTACTGGCCTCATGTGCTTTCAAGCGGTTTGGCTCCAGATACTTCTCTGGGTTTATAGGGGTCCAGAAACGCTGTGGCCCTGGCCCTCGCCCCAGTGTGAGGGCTGGATGCCTCCGTATTCAGTCATTAAGTTATGGTTTTCTCATTTTGATCTTTTTTTAAATATGGGAACTTTCTCAGCTATGGGCCAAATCATTTCTACGTTTCTCGGGAAAAGTCTTCAGTTTGGCTGGATGGATGAGGCTAGGGACTATGCTTTAGATGGAAACCTGGGCAGGGTGGTATTTTTAGTAATGATTTTTTCATTGGGTGTCTGGTTTCTTACTTCCATTATTTTACTTTCACATGGGAGGAGACGATTAAAATGAACTTTTCTTTAAAGGAAGAACTCCGTAAATCGGGGATGGTATTTCTTAAAGGTTTCATCGAACCTACGGTCGTTACAGCTTTTAATGAAAAAGTTCAAGACGTTCTCAGAACTGGCGCTTTTGGGAGTCATCAATATTTTGAACCTCATCTTGGGAATGGCACACCCATTTTGGGACGTTTGGAGTTTTTTCTCGAATTAGATACCTTGTTCTCAACATTGATTTACCATCAGGAACTTATATCGATGCTCGAGTTTTTTTTCGATGCTCGTTCTGTACTCTTTAAGGAAAAACTTAATTTTAAGCTTCCATTTTCCAACCCATATCCACCCCACCAAGATGCACCCGCTTATTCGTTTTTTCCTGTAAAACGTTTTTTAACCGTTTTGGTTTATTTGGATCCTTTTAGCCCAGAGAACGGATCCATTTCTTTTGCAAAGGGTCAACACGTGAAGGGTATCTTTCCATTTGAAAAAACTGGAGCGTTGTCTCAGTCGCTTTGTGACCAGTGGGATTGGACTTCCTTCGAGGGTCCTTCGGGATCCGTCATCGTCTTTGATTCTTTCGTTCCCCATAAGTCGGGACCTAATCGCTCAAACCAATCCAGAAGAGCTTTGTTTACCACTTTCAATCCCCTCCCTGAAGGGGATCACAGGCTTCACTATTTCGCATTAAAAAAGAAATATTTCCCCCCCACAACTGCTTCTCGCCCAGGTTCCGAAGCGGACCTTTTTAACCCGTTTCATTTTGCCAATCCTTTTCTCTAGGACTTGCTTGGGGCAAAGGAGTAAACTCTGGATAAATGTTTCTAATCCCCGATTTTAAATTTGCCACTGGTGTTCCTTTCAGTAGTTCGTTTAATTTCGAACCACCTTCCCTCGATGCGTCGATACCTACTTTTAATGAAGGAGATTCTGTGGCGGTAGCTTCCGGGACTTGGCTCGGGGGTCAGAATACTTTGGTTTACCTTCAAAGTTCAGGAATTGGTAATTTACTGAATCCTCTGACCTCATGGGTCCTTCCCGCTCGAATACCTATTTGTATGCTTGTTTCGCCTCGAGGAGGTCCGGAAGATACTGAGCCTCATCGACTGGATCCCATTCAAGTTGACTTTTTAATAAAACTTCCGGGCCTGAACTCTCTTTCTCTTACCGGAAAAGACTTTGGCGAACTCAACGGAATCTGGGCCAAGTCAATTGAGACACGGGATTGCCTTGCCGTCCTTCTAAAGGGTGAACCTCCCTCTCGAGTTTCTGACGGCCTTTCCAAACCATTTCGTACCAAAGAGACCTCACTTTTTGAGAATCGAGATTGGATTCAGATGCGGAATGGCTACCGGGATCGATTTACCTTCTTGGAAGAGCTCCTCCCATATTTTGATGCCAATGATATTAAGATAGCAACTACTGGCTTTACAAGCCGAGAGCTTTTTGCCTTGGGAGATTCTCCTTCGAACCTTTACTGTCAGGGAGCCATGGGGTGCGCTAGTTTGATCGGTTTAGGAATTTCCAAAACTTCCAAAAAGCGAGTTTTAGTTCTTGATGGAGAGGGTGCCTTATTGATGCGCCCAAGCGCATTGGCATCGATAGGTCTATGCAGCGATCCAGACCTTTGGCATTTCGTATTGGACAATAGTTCCTATGCCTCTACGGGGGGACAACAAACCCATTCTACTGAATTCGATCTCTGTCGTGCGGCTTTAGGTTTTGGTTACCAAGTTGCGGTGGAAACTACTTGTTACGATTCTTCTTTGGATAAATATTTAAATAGTTTTCAAGGCCCTAAATTTATACGGGTCTTTGTCCATTCCTCCCACAAACCGAAATCTCGTGTCCCGCTCTCTCTTTCAAGTAACACTTGGCGGCTTCGCGAATTTATCAAAAGCCTCAGCCATTTTTAAACTCAAAATTGAGAGATCTCTTGATTCCAAATCTCCGAATACACAAATTCGGAATGAAGGTACCGAATCTAAAATGCCAGGATAAACGACAAGTCCCTGCCTATCCAAATCTTCGACTACTTTTTGCCATTCGACACAATCTGGAACTTTAAAAGTGAGAATCCCAGCCATTGAATGATGAGGATCATTTAAGAGCTCGAGGCCCAACGGCGCCAGTAATCTCACCGCTTCTCCAGTGAGCTCCTTGAGAGTTCGACTCATTTGCTTGGGCCCTCCCTTTTCTTCAAGAACCTTGAGCGCTTCATGAAGTCCTAAAATCAAGGGAATAGGTGGAGTATAACGCCATTGTCCGTTAGTTCTCACATTCTGCCAATGCAAAAACAGGTCTCTGGTGAGTGCTACTGGGTTTCCGCCTGCCTGTTCCAGAAGACCCCTCTGGACAACTGCGATAGGGAGACCGGGAGGCCCTTGCAGGCATTTTCCAGAAGTAGTCACTCCCACGGTCACCAAATCCCATGGAATTTCACTTGCGGGAAATGAGCTGACACAATCCAAGAGGACTCTGCAGTCCCTCCGACAAACGGCCCGAAGAATCTCCGAAATAGGATTAAGAATCCCAGAAGAAGTTTCACAGTGAACCATAACGACCCAATCAAACGATTCATTGGAAATCGACGTTACAATTTTTTCTCCCCTTAGAGGCTTAAAAGGATCTCCCGAAATAACCGATGGTTGAAAACCTAACCCTTCAGATAACTTGACCAAACGCCTTCCGTAAAATCCATTTTCAATAACTAGGATCTTTTGAGAGGGTTCGATAAAGTTACTTATCACTTTTTCCAACATTTCGGTTGCAGAGCCCGAACTCAAAATCACTTCATGACTGGTCGAGGGAACCAACGATGCGATGCGCTCCTCAACATCTCGGATCACTCTCGTAAAATCTTTTGTTCTACTTCCCATTTCCTGCAACATGGCTTCTCGAACTCTCAAGGGGATATTGAGGGGCCCGGGAGTAAATAGTATCTTTTCTTTCGCATTACTTTTCATGAATCAAATCCTTAAGAATCGCAAGAGTCGGATCGAATGGTGAAGACAATAAGCTTTCTTCCATTGTCGAAAGATCTAAGGTTCGCAGTAAGTAATCCGAATTTTTTAAAGGCCAGAGATAACTGAACTCGGTAATCAACCAATCCTTCTCATTTCTCTTTATAAAATCGAAACACCCGGAATGAAACGGGTGTTCCCTGAGAATCTGTTTCATGACTCTGACTATATCAGGTTCAAAAATTTCGAGGGGGCGTTTGCTTCCGGACCCGGAAGCACGAAAGTCATTAGGTGCATTGTCTCGCCAGTATCCGGTCAAAGTCTTTCCAATAAAAATTATTCGATACTCTCCTTGGGTGCCTTTGCAAAATTCTTGAACAACGCACGGATACCGAACAGCTGATTCGGTAAAGGCCAGTGTCACTCCTTTTGAGTTGTTTCCCTTCGAAGTCTTGGTTACGAATGGAAACTGGATTTTTTTCAACTTCAAACAATCTGCTAAATCTTTTGGACTCTCTATCCATGTAGATGCGGGGCAGGGATATTGGTGGTCCTGCATCCAATTCACCTGGCTCTTTTTATCTTCAAAAAAATCATAAATTCTCGGTCTCGGATGAATATTCTCCTCAGGAAATATTTCTAAAAGCTTTCGATATTCTTGTTTCTGGACTGGAACGTGGGTATCCCGATTATCCTTAGGACGAGAAATCACGATATCCCCAGGCCGGGCTTCCCTTAGCAGTTGATTCAATACTCCATTCCATTGAACAGGACCAAATTGGAAAATTTTTTTAAGAACCAAATCTCGCCGCTGGTTAATATGGGATTCAAACCGTTGGGCCCATTCCAAGGGGCTTGGATTGGTATCCCAAAGATAGAATATTTTCCGCTGGCTCATTGAAAGAGTTAGTTTACCAGAGGACAGTAAGAACTTGACTAGAAATTTTCGCAATGTAAAAATCTCAGCTGCTTGTGACGTATTCTCACTCCCCATTTCATACTTTGCTTTCTAGAAATAATCGGCAGATCTTTCTTGGTGTTTCTGATGCTTTGTCTGCCCTAGTGGCAGAGGAACAAGGGGCTGACGCCCTTTGGGCTTCTTCACTTTGCATTTCATCATCACTGGGATTAAGGGATTCGAGCGAAATGACGCTTCTTGAACTCTCTCAGACGATTTCGAGGATGGCTACCCATTGTCAGATACCTGTTCTGGTAGATGGGGATTCTGGCTACGGGAACTGGCAAAGTGTTCAACGGCTTTGCCGAGAGCTCCTTCGATCAGGCGCGTCGGGGCTTTGCATTGAGGACAAACCTTTCCCGAAAGTAAACTCGCACTTTGGATCTCCACCCGTTCTAGTTGGAATTGACGAGTTTTGCGGAAAAATTCGAGCTGCCAAAGATATTTCAGCGGAAAGGCTTTTCTTGGTTGCGCGCTGCGAGAGTTTTGTTGCAGAGGAATGCGTAGAGAGAGCTCTGGAGAGGTGTTTGAATTATGTTGAAGCAGGGGCTAATGCGATTTTATTCACAATGAGAAATTGGAACCCCCAAGCTCTGAGCCCCTTTTTAGAGGAATGGAAAACTAAAAAGGAACCTCTTCTTTTTATCCCTCCTCCCGATGCTAACTTATCTCCCCAATTTCTTTTTGAATTGGGTTTCTCAGGAATCGTTTGGGCGAACCAGGCTTTTCGAGCTTCGCTATACACCCTTCGCGAGACCTACCGGGAACTTTTAACCCATGGCTCCTTACAAAGACCGAACCCTCCCCTGTTACCGCTGGATCATGTTTTTGATCTGCTTAAATACTCAGAAATCGAGAAGGGAGACTCTATTTACCAGGGAAGGGGCTGGTCGGATGAGAAGGAGTAGAATACCTCTAAGATCCTTTGCAACTGGCGCTCTGCTTGTCTTAGTCACTCTGGGGCTAGTTCTTCCCCTAGTTGAGGCAGGACTTGCAAGATTTTGGTCCAATCCCTATCAGACCCTGGACCGCCCCTCCGAAAAGATCCCTCTTTATCCGGGCTCGCTTCACGTATCCCTTCGAACCCCGGAACTTTTTGGAAAAGCTAAGCGAATTTCTCTTGATACCAATTTTTACCGATCACTTCATCGAGTCTTTCCTGGTGAAAGAACAAGTTTAGCTATCGGCTCCATGACAACCTCCAATGAGATTCTTCCTGAAGAGGAAAGGTGGGTGGAAAAAATACACCCACCAGCAATCAATTACGGCTACCGTGGGGTGGGACTTGGGCTTTCCGCTCAGACAATCCGTTTTGTTCAAGAGAACGTTCCTATCAACTTTTCAAGAATTTTGATCCTGAGCGGACTAACAGATATTCGATGTTTTGCAGACGATAATTGCGAGAATTCTCCGCCCCCATCTGTTGCGGATGCCCTCTTTGAACAGGGAGAATCTTACTTTTTGGGGGAACCTATTCGCCAAAGTGCTCTTTATTCATTTCTTTTCTTCCACTTCACAAATCTCAGAGGCTTTTCTTTAAATGAGTCTGCTCTTTTTACGGAAGGGACCAAACCTGTCTTATCCCAAGAAGACTATATTCATTTTAAAAATAGAGTGATCTCAACGCTTCTTCCCCAGCGAAATCTTTGGCTAAAGCGGATTTTGTCTCTCTTAAAGCCCTCTACGGAGTTGATTCTTTTAACGCAGCCCAATAATTATTCTGAACCTCTTAATCCCGGTCAAGACCTTCGAAATTTTCCCTCTTTACCAGTGAGAGGTAGCCGCTACCGTTTTTCTCATTCCCAAATTGCCGAGCTTCTAATGCTTGTAAATCAACAGAGCCTGTCTTTTGCAAATGCTCAGGCCAATCTTAAAGCAATCGATACAGGTGCTTGCGTAACCAGTCATTTGAAATCTGAGGAGATCTCCTGGAAGGGGCAGTTTTCACAAAAGGGAAATGCTGTTTTTGCTGCTTGCGTTGACCAACTTTTGGGGCACTAAGGTTGCTCCCTCTCGCAGCACTTCCACTCTGCCTTTAAGGCGCACCAAAGTCGATGGCTTTTGATAGATATTCAGCTGATCATCCAGCAAGGCATCATCAACTCTATTCAGAATCTCTAAATCCAAAGTCCTTGCTTCTGCAGTAGGAGGCTGACCTGCCAGGTTTGCACTCGTAGCTGCCACCAAAGGAGTACCCACCCTGAGTAAAGCTTCCCGAAGCCAAGGAGAAACTGGGCAGCGAATAGCTGTATTTTCATCGAAAGCAATCGCAAGAGGACCAGGCCAAAAACGATCGATAAAAAACTGTTCCAAAGCATTCGGAATAATTCCTAATTCGTTTAATTTTTTCGCATCACAGATAAGAGAAATAAATTTTCTATCAATGCGATTTTTTACCTGAAGAGCTCTCTCTAATATTTGAGGTCGAGTAGGATCAAAACAAATACAGTATACCGTTTCCGCAGGGACAAGCAGGATCTTCCCCTCATTGATCCCTTGAGAAAACCATTCAACATGCTCTCGCTCACTATTTTTTGAGATTAATTTCATTCTCAGTATCCTGTGACAAACCCTCTCCAACGGTCATGTTTTATTTTAAGTCCCCTTTCGTTCACGTGGTAGCCCAAATATGCCATAAAACATCCTGAGCCGTCATCGCCCCCCACTTCATCCGGCACTTTAAGCCATTCATTTAAAGAACTAAAAGCAGGGTTTCGACTGATTCCTCCACCGATAAAATAAGTTTTTGCTTCAATTTGGCAGCTTAATTGCCGTTTTAGCTTTAAAAAAATCGCTCGGAGCGCCGCGTGTTGAGTTGCTACCCAATCATTTCTAAAACATTCTAGATCGGTGTACTGTTTTTTTATTGCGTCCATGTACTGGGGTAAATCCTTTGAAAGGACGTCTTCACAAAAGGGCAACTGAGAACGTTCTATTTCCTCACTAAAATCTTTGACATTCTTGCCCATTCTCCCTCGCTGCGCATATAAACCATAGCTCCAATCATTTCCCTCTTGCGCTCCTCTCACCCAGCCTTGGATAATCACTTTCCCAAGCCCCCAGAAAACTCCTTCTGCTCTTTCATCACTCTCATACAAAATGTTTATCGTCTCCGGATTGGGGAGATAGGCAATCAAAGAGTGCTGAGCCGAGCAATCCGCAACTAAAGCTGGATATTGAAATTTTGAATGGAATTTGACTGCATTGATATGACCCCACTTATGATCAGAACAAAGTAATCTTTTCACTTGAAACTTTTTCTCAAAATAAGGAACTAATGAAAGAGAGGCCTTGCTTCCAAAAAAATCAGTCAGGGTCACGTGATCACAATCCATATACGAAATCTGTTGCAGGAGAGCTTCGATGTTATTCCTATAAAGATTTCGTACTTTCCAAAAGCGCCAATAATTAGGTGATCGCTTATAAACTTGCAGGTACTCCGGTGGATTTATGAATTTCTTCACTTCAAAATGGTTGAGTTTGGAGTCAAAAATCCCAACGGAGGAGAATCCGCAAACAAAATTAATTCCTAGGTATCTCACGGGTATTTTAGAAGCCCAAGATTGTTATCCGAAATAGTTTGATTATACTTAAGTTTTTTTCGACTGTCATCTTTTGCCAAAAAAGAGGAAACCGACTTTAAATTATTTATAAAAATTTTAAGTGACTTGATGCGATTCGATGGCTAATTTATGGTGGTTTTAATCAACTTTTCGCGGTAGAAGGCTGCGGATTACGCTCATGACGGAATGTTATGAATATCAAAACAGGGTTCCGAATTCTTTTTTGTTTATTTCTCTTTCTGGCAGCTGTTCCTTCTTTGGGAGCCAACTGTGCTGATCCCTGCGATAGTTCCGAGGATTGTACTAGCCCGTCCTGCAAATACTGTGATCCCAATGCTTTCAACACGTGCAATAGCTGCTGTGACTTCAGTGATCTTGGAGCAAGCGAGTGCCCTTCGCCTTGTAGTCATCACCCCAGCACAGGCCAGTGTCGTAATATCTCAGGAGTCGATTGCTCAGGCGTACCGGAAGTGTCAAGGCCCGCTCAGATTGGGTTGTGGATTGTTTTTGCAGCTGTAGGGTTTTTTGCTGCTTTTTCACTGAAACGGTTACGAGCAAAAAGGGATTTAAGACTTAAAAAGTAAGAAATCAAACCCAAAGTATAAAGAACATATCCAGAATGTGAATGGAAGAGGCCAAGAGCCCACCGACTCCCTTCGTTTTTCCCAAAGAGCCGGATGCAATAAATTCCTAAACTAAAAATAACCAAGATTCTGCAAATATTGAGGCCCCAAAAAAAGACCACTCCGACCAGCCAATAAAAAACTAATACACTTGCTTTTATTTCTCTCGCCATCAACGTTGAAAAGATAGTGTAAGCCGAAGAAAAAAGAATTAAAGCATCGAACCCGCCGCACCCCTGCCCCACATGGACCGTCCACAGCGGGTGCTGTACTTGAAGAAACCGTCGCCCCGCATATGACCTAATCAATTCATTGCCAGAGAGCGCAAGCAGTTCGCGCACTCCCCACTCTAAGGGTTTCAACATAGAAGACCAAATCAGATTTCCCCATTTAAAATAGATGACCAACGAAAATACCATGATCAAGCTGGGGATGAGGGTCCAAAAATTTTTGTTTAGAAAAACAGATTTAGGCTCTATCCACACAAAAAAAGCGCTGATGAGCATCGCAACTAGCGTCAGCCACCAAAGGAAATAATTAGAGTTTGCTGGAAACACAGTATGGAAATAAGAGAGGCCAATAAAAAGAAATAAAAGGATGCTGTTCAGAACCAATCCCTGAAACCTAAAGGCAACTTGAATGGTCTTTTCTTGTTCCAGAGCAATTAAAAAAGCAATGAAACCGAGCGGCGCCGGGAAAAACAACTCGTAGTCAGTGAACCCTGGAAACCCTACCCTTAAACCCAAAACTGAGTGCAAAAAGAATCGTAAAAAAATGAGCTGGCAAAACGGAAAAAAAAGAACAATCGAAGCTCTCAGTGTTAACGGTAGCGTCGAAATCATCTGTAAATTCTACCATGTACAAACCGAGTAAACAACGGCATTTTTATAGAAACAATCGACTAAAGGCACTTAGCATAGTTTTAGAAAGCCCCAACCAACCATTCATTTTGAGCGGGCAAGAGGCCAAGCTTTTCAGATAAAATTGAGCCCCCTTCCAAGATTCACCGCCTTTAAGTGCCGCTTTTCCCAATCGAGCAAAGTAAGCAGCCTCTCTTAGTTTGGACTGCCTAAATAAGAAGCTAAGTGGGACCCACTGCTTTTTCTGAAACTCAGTGCAAACCGAACCGCGATGGATTCTTCGCTTGATGAGAGTTTTTTTCAAATTTCCTATGGGTCCTATTGCGGCGAGTCGAATGAAGAGATCCTCGTCTTCGCCAATGAGCCGGGGCGAGTCGGAATACCCTCCCACTTCCCGCGCAACTTGTGCTCGATACAAGCTAGCACCATGACATAAACTATAGCCGGCTCCTAAACGAGCTCGAATGTGCTTTTCGTCCGTAGAAAAAAACTCGTACTGGCCAAGCGTCACTCCTTCCTCGCTTATTTCTTCCATCTGACCACTCACGAGGACATTTCCTTTTTTTGCAAACTCCAAACTCAGTTCCAAACGATCTGGCAATGAAATGTCATCGGCATCAAAAATAGCGACCCAGCTTCCTCGGGAATGCTTCAAGGCAAACTGACGCGCAGCCCCCAACCCTGTTCCGGGATTTTTAAAATAGCGAATCCGACTATCTTGAAAACTTTCCAACCTAGCCTTGGTACTGTCTGTGCTGCCGTCATCAACTAAAATCAACTCGAAATCCTGAACCGTTTGAGACAAAGCGCTCGCTATGGCCTCTTGGATAAATCTCTCCTCGTTTCGAAAGACCATGTGAATTGAAATTAAAGGGGAAGAGTTGTGCCGGATCTGCATATTCTTAAAAAATCACCCCACCAATCATAAAAGAGTTTGATTCCCCCCTCGATTTCTATTTGAGGCCGAAATTTAAATTCTCTTTCAAAAGCGGAACAATCGGCCCACGTTTGACCTACATCTCCTTTTTGTCTCTCCCCGAAGTGAATGATGGCAGACTTCGACATTCGCTCCTCCAAACACAGGACAAGTTTCTGCGTCGGCTCCGGTTTTCCTCTTCCCAGGTTAAAAATGCCAAAGCTGTAATTGAGTCGATTTTCAAAATGATGCCTAACAACTCTTACAAACCCTTCTACAACGTCTCCCACGTAAGTAAAATCCCTCAAATGGTTGCCATGGTTGAACAAGATGATGGGCCGGCCCTCAGCGATGCTCTCGGCGAAACGAAAATAGGCCATATCCGGCCTACCCAATGGACCGTAAACTGAAAAGGGTCTCAATCCCGTCGTTCTCAAAGGCGAGTCATCATGGGCTTGAGCCATTTTTTCTAAAGCTAATTTGGTTTGACCATAAGGGGAAGCGGGCTCAGGAAAATCCTTTTCAGACATAGGCCCCTTCTTTTCACCATAAACTGAGCTGCTCGACGCAAAAATTAAATGTTCCACTCGATTTTTTTTACATTCTTCCACGATTCTAGAGGACCCTTCCAGGTTTACAGAGAAATATTCTTGAGTAGAAGAAAAGGAATCTCGCACACCGGTCTTGGCAGCTAGGTGGATCACTTGTGAGAAGTTACTTTGCTGAAACAGGCTGGAGAGTTTTTCTGAGTCGCGAATATCCATGCGAAAAAATTGAAAGTGTTCATAATCTCGCAATTCCAATAATCGCAATGAATAAAGCTTTTGGGAAAGGGCATCTTGGGCCAACAAACAATCGATTCCGGAGACTTTAAACCCCTCATTTAACAAACGCTTACACAGATGAAAACCGATGAATCCTGCAGCGCCTGTGACTAAGATCTCCACTTCTTTAGGGTACGTTGTTAGTTTATTATTTGTAAACTTTACTTTTTGAGATTTTGCGACTGGAATTTCTGGAAATGACACTTCTCATTATCACCCATCACCGTTTAATTTCTCAGTGGAGTGGTGCAATTTCTCGAATTCGCCGCCTCGCACAAGAGTTAGCCGCGCAAGGAGCTCAAGTAACAGTTTTAGCTTTCGTTTCCCCCAAATTGAAGCCCTTGCTTCCGCTAGAGCTCGGAAATAACTGTGACTACTACGAATTCTCCAATTGGCTTCAGTGGGGTGATGGTCTTATGAACCGATTTGGTTTCCCAGCCTATTCTTTCACCAGCCATTTAAATCAGTTTCTGCCTCTGCCACTTGCACTGAGAAAAACATATGATGTTGTCATTTCTGAATCACCTTTTCTTTGGAAAATCGCTAGACGGTTTCCTTGCAGACTAAAAGTGCTGTCTTCGCATAACCATGAATTGACTTATCATAATCATTTCCCCAAGCCCTTTCTTTTACCGATCAAATGGTTGGAGAAAAAAGCGCTTCAAGAAGCTGATGTGGTCGTGACAGTCAGTAAAACAGATCAAAACATTTTTAGAAAAATGATTCCTCAGAAAGCCATAACGGTCATCGAGAATGGATTCGATCGTCACTCTGGGAATTCACCGGCGGCCTTGAGCCCCTTCTTCTCCGACCTCACAAAACGAACCGCTCTTTTTCTGGCCTCTCAATCGAATCATAATTTAAAGGCTTTGGAGGCTTTAGTACTGATTTTTTCTGCATCCAGTGTTTCTAAAAAATGGCGCCTTTGGGTCGTTGGGAATATAAAGCCCCAGTTCAACCTACCCACCAATATCTTCATGTGTGGCCCCCAGAAAGAACTCCTTCCTTTTTTTCAAAATGCCGAAATCGCCTTAAATCCGATGGTATCAGGATCGGGCAGTAACCTAAAGCTCATAGAGAGTTTAGGTAATGGCTGCCCAGTTCTCACCACTCCCCTGGGAGCTCGAGGATTTCCTCCCGGTTTGATGGGCCTGCATATTGAATCTCTCCAGAACTTTCAGGAACGGCTACTGAGCTCCAGAAGTTGGCAAAAACCAGATCAGTTGGAATTAGTCCCTTTTCAATGGCAAGAACTTGGACTTAAATATTATCGATATCTTGACTCTTGTTTAAAATCCTAGCTTTGAAACTCATGAACCATCAACCGTTGCTATCAGTGGTAATCCCCACACGAAATCGAAGAAAACAACTGGAGAAATTACTGCGGGTACTCGATCAACAAAGCGCTTCTCCAGCATTGTGGGAAATGATCGTAGTAAATAATTTGTCGAACGATGACACCCAAGTCTTTCTAGAAGATCTTTCGACTACGATACCGAATTTAAAAGCGCTCATTGAAGCGACTCCTGGTTCCAACTATGCAAGAAACTTGGGTGTCAAAAATGCAAAAAGTGCTTTAATCGCTTTCATTGATGATGATGCTCTTCCCCATCCACAATGGATTGAACGAATCCTCTCCCGCTACCAGCACTTGAATCTTGATACTGACTGTCTGGGAGGAAAAGTGGTCTTGGATTTCACGGCCCCCTTACCGAGATGGTATGGTCCCTTTCTAGAAAATTATCTGAGCAGAATAGATTTGGGAGGTTCCTTCTGTAGGGCCTCTGCGCGCAACTTGTCATCAACCAATTTGATCATCCCCAAAAAACTATTGGAAGAAGTGGGACTTTTCGATTTAAACATGAATCGTCGCACAGAAAACTTGAGAAGCAACGATGAAACTCTCACTTTAATCAAACTTGAAAGAAAGGGGGCTTGCTTCTTCTTTGATCCAGCCGTCAAAGTATTTCATGAAATAGGCCCGAATCGTCTGACGCAATCCTATTTTAGAAGGCGAGCTTGGTGGCAGGGGATCTCGGATGCAGAAATGGAAACAGCGTTAAGCGGAAAGCCCCAGATCTGGAAGGAAGTTATTTGGCCTAACCTATACTCACTTCTGAAGCAGCCATCCTTGCTTTGGCTCGCTTTTAGGCCCTGTTGGGGTCCAAACAAATTTAGTCTTGCCGTTCAAGCACAGCTTTTTCTGGGAAGAGTATTCGGTGGAGCTTGGGCTTTATTGCGAAAGTGAAAAGGGAAAAGACAACAGCCCGAGTTGTTTTTAAAGTGTAAATCGCCGTACTCTGGATCAGTCGCGACGGGCGATGGACTAGATTGGTTTTTACTGGGACGAATCTCACTTTTCTCCCAGTCAACATGGCTTGAAGCAAGGTCTCTAGAGTATAGCTATGCCGATCGCTCAGAGAAATTTCTAAAACAAAACTTCGTGTCATTGCCCTGAAACCACTGGTGGGGTCGGGTGCCCCCTGCTGAGTGACTCCCGTGACCAATCCAGCAGCGAGACGATAAAGTATTTTTTTCCAGCGGGGCAAATGGCTTAATTTTGAAGCATGGCGATTCCCAATCACTAGGTCGACATTTTCAAGTAAAATGGGCTTTACTAAGTCTCGAATTCCAGCAGCGCAGTACTGATTATCTGCATCTGTGTTAATGACTACCGAAGCTCCTAGCGATAAAGAATATTGGAGCCCTGTTTGAAACGCTGCAGCAAGGCCCTGGTGAACGGGGAGAGATACTACATGGCGAACCCCGGCTTTTTTTGCTTCCAGAACCGTTTGATCGGTGCTCCCATCATCAATCACCACAATTTCAACCGAATCAAAACCTTCCAAATCGGCCGGCAACTCAGATACCGTTTGGGCAATACTTTTTTCTTCATTCCAACAGGGGATTTGAATAACAAGCTTTTTCATGCGAGGCTTTAGAATAAAATAAAAACTCGATTATGTCAGCCGCGACACTTCAAACATTGTGGATTGGTGCTCAATTAAAGCCTTTGCACACTGCATGTTTAGAAAGTTTTTTACGCTTTGGCCACACTATTGATTTGTATTCGTATGAAGCTGTAAACGGAGTCCCACCCGGAATCCAACTGAAAAATGCAGAATCCATCCTACCGGCCAAAAAGATTTTCGCTTACCAAAAAGGGCCAGGTAAAGGGAGTTTTTCTGCTTTTTCTAATCTTTTTCGTTACACACTCCTTTTTGAACGCGGGGGAGTTTGGATTGATACGGATGTCTTTTGCTTGAAGCGCTGGGACCTGGAAGGTCCTGATTATTTGTTTGCCAGTGAAACCCTTGGCTCTGAACAGGCCCGAATAACGGCTAGTTGTGTCATGAAAGCGCCCCCACGGGCAGATGTGATGGGATATTGTCGAGAACAAGCTCTGGGTTGCTCCCTTAAAACCTTGGAGTGGGGACAAATAGGACCCCAACTATTAAATCGGGCAGTGACCCAGTTTAAACTCAGTCACTTCATCAGACCCTCTTGGGAATTTTGTTCGATGGGTTGGGATGAGCCCGAATTGCTCTTGGAGCAAAGGTCGCTTTGGACCCCACCTAAAAGAGCTCTGGGAGTCCACCTGAATCACGAAATTTTAAGGCGGGCCGAAAAAGACCTCTCACCGGAAATTATCAGTAAACTCAAGACATGGACCAATTAAAAAATAAAAGGATTCTCTTTCTTTACCCTTATGGCTATTGGCCCGCCAATCCCAACTGCGTCTCTTTCATCGAACGTTGTGAGAAAGATGGAATTCCTTTTGATCTTGTTTGCCCAAGCGCTCTTAATTGCCGAGGCGACGGGAAAGCCATTAGTGAATGGGCCTGGTTGGTGAGGCGTCTTTTTTTCTCTGCAATCAAACAAAGCTTTCGGCGCCCGTGGAAAACGCCGATTATTTGGAAAACCCTTCTCCATTTTTACGATTTGAAGCACCGAATAAAGAATGGCCGTTACTCTAGCATTGTTACTTGTGATGCTACAGGCTTGGGGCTCTTGCAGCGAATGGCTTTGAAACAAACAGTTCCCATTATTTATCTCTCCTACCACATTCTTTTTCGAAGCGAACTTAAGACACGAAACGAACAGATTCTAGCTCGACGAGAATCTCAGATGATTCAGTCGGTGACGCTTGCTTTGAGTCAGGATGAAAGTCGAAAAAAGCTCATAGCAGCAGAGTTAAATTTACCCGAAGAGAAAATCCAGTGCATCCCAGTAGCGCCTGAAGACCGTTTTAAGAAAAAAGACTCTCTCGCCCCTTCCAATTCTTCTAAAATGATTCTTTATTGCGGTAATATTGAGAAATGGAATATAGAGGAAGTCTTAAATTCAATTTCAGAAAGTATTCCGGCCGGCTATCATCTTCGGATTCACACTCATTTCCAGCCCCCCAAATCTTTGTATAAACATTTACTGAAACTAGACGAAAAACAGCTTCTCCGCTTCTCATTTTCTTTTCTCTCTGAGGAGGAATTAGTGAATCTGATTGACTCTAGTCACATTGGTTTGGCTCCATATTTTCCGAAATCTGATTCTTGGATGGTCAACAAAACTCTGCATCACATTGGAAAAGCCTCAACAAAAATAGCTTACTATTGCATGCGAAAAAAACCGGTCATCACAACGCCTCTTCCCTCCCTATTAAGCGCTCTTGAAAAGTATCCTTTCGGAATAGCTATCGAGGATTGGACAAGGATTGATGAATCCATTCATGAAATCAATGCTAATTATGGCCTTTTTTCAAAAAACGCTCACGACTATTATCAATCAGAACTCTGCCCTACCGAGCGCCTAAACCAGTTTTGGAAAAAAACCAAGAACTTAGTACCAAGTTCTTCCGCCCAAACTCATGACAGATTTTAGGGTATTTTTCGAAATGACTTTTCTGTTCAAATAAGCATTTTTTGCCCCTTGAATGGAGTCTCGGAGAGCTGAAAGCCATAACGCCAATTTTTTTTCTTTAAGAGCAATCCATCCCGTATACCCCCACCAAAATAGAGCCTGGGAAATTACGTGTCGCACCGGCAAGTTTCTAAGAGCAGTCCAAAACCGATTTCTCGCATTGAAATAAATCCACGAGGAAGCTCGCACTTGTGAGGGTATAAAAGCATGTTTCACTTGCAAAATCGAGGATCGGATTACGCAATATTTTAATTCCAGAATACGATAGCTTAAATCTAATTCCTCACATGAATAAAAAAGGGCCTCCCAAAACCCACCTCCCTCAATAAACAACCGCTTTCGGATCACAAAAGAACACCCCACAAAATAAGAAGCAGGCAAATCAGATTCCGTTAAACCCTTTTTTCTATCAGGAATGCAGCGGACCTCTTCTTGCCCCGTTAATTCATTGATCACTTTAAAAGAAACGACTCCTATAGAGCTCTTCTCAAAGTAGCTTTGAATGAGCTGACACGCTCCAACAGATTCCAAAACGGCATCATCATCCAAAAACCACAAAAGCTCTCCGCGAGCTTCCTCAGCTAGAATATTTCTTCCTTTGGCCACCCCTAAGTTTTTATCCGATCTCAGAATCTTCAATTGGGGAAATCCTGCCAAAGCAGTTTCCGGAAGTGGGGGATCAGAACCGTTATCCATTACAATTATTTCTAATAAATTTTTAATCTCACTTTCCAAAGAGGAGAGACATTGGATAAGCTCTAAGTGACGGTTTTGGGTCAAAATAAGCAAACTAAGCGTCATAGGTTCCCTTATGGTAGATAAGAAACCCTCGAGAGTCACCTTGATTGGACCTGCTTGGCCCTTCCGCGGAGGAATTGCGAGATACACGACGCGTCTAGCTCAGACCCTTCAACAAAAAGGCCACCTGGTGGATTTTATTACCCCCTTTAGGCAATACCCTGCGTGGCTGTATCCGGGAAAATCAGAACGAGACCCCGATTCTTGTCCCCACCTCAATTTTTCGAGGGCGATTTTTTCCTATTTTGAGCCTTGGACTTGGAGAAATGTGGTTCAAGCGGTTCATGCGTCTTCAAGTGAAAGAGTTTTGGTTCCTTTTTGGAGCAAAGTCCACTTACCCTTTTTAAACTATCTGTACCGCTCCCTCCAGATTCCTACTCTGACTATTCTCCACAATTTATTTGATCACGATTCAGGACCCTTTACTCGATTCGTCACACGGAGGATTTTAAAGCATTCTGATTATTTTCTCTGTCACTCAACTGAGCTTCTACACGATCCTCTCTTTCGCAATTCTTTGCACAAAATACGGTGTCAACCCTTACCTATTATTTCAGAACCAACACCCATTTCGAAAGAACTTGCCCGGTCTTATTTCAAAATCCCTGCCCACCAAAAGGTCTTTCTCTTTTTTGGTTTGATCCGCCCATACAAAGGTTTTTCATTTCTGCTGGAAGCGTGTCAAAGGCTGGCCCCAACAACTCGCTTCACCCTCTTGGTTGCCGGAGAGCCATGGGGAAAGCTCCGAAGAAAAGTGGAAGATCAAATCAACCAGTCAAAACATTTATTTCCCATTATTTCGCATCTGGAGTGGTTGCCAGAAAGGGAAGTTCCCTTTTGGTTTTCTGCTTGTGACGTTTTGGTAGCCCCCTATTTAGAGGCCACTGGATCCTCCGTTATTGCCCAAGCGGTGACTTATAATAAACCTATTGTGACCACTCCCGTCGGGGGAATTCCCGAACAGCTGCATCATTATCCGAGGGCTTTTTTTTCGAAACCTGGCGATTCGGAGAGCTTGGCCCATAAAATGGTCGACTCTTTAAAGGAGACTGAGCTTAAGGAGAGTGTCGAGTCCGTGAGTGACGAAAGCGATTGGAATGTCTATATTGATAATTTAATTTGATGGGGCCGATAGATTTTCAGATGGATGTAACCCTTATCATTTGTACTTGGAATAGAGCAGAGAGTCTCAGGAATTGCCTTTTGTCTTTAAAGAACCTTTTGGTGCCGGAGGGTATTAGCTGGGAAGTGCTCGTTGTCATAAATGGTTCGAGCGACCACACGGCTGGTGTCGTGGCTGACTTTCAACAGGTTTTACCCATTAGGTCTGTGGACGAGCCTATGCAGGGCCTTTCGAGGGCACGGAATACGGGCGTTAAAAATGCCTTGGGCAGACTCATTATTTTTTTTGATGATGATGTGTGTGTGGATTCCTTTTGTTTGACAAGCTTTTTGCAAGCTAAGGCCCTCAATCCTAAGGGTGCTCTTTTCGGAGGGGTGATTGAACCACAATTCGAAATAGAAAATCTCGAATTAGCTGCCCTTTTGAAGGAACCTTTTTTTGACGGCCTTTTACTCAGAAAAAACTTGGGATCTGAAATGAAGGTCATGAATTCAGATGAGTATTTTTTTGGCGCTAACTTTGCCGTAGAACGCGTTCTTTTTGACCTGGTTCAGTTTGATGTGAATCTAGGGAAAAAAGGCAAGCAACAGTTGCTAGGAGAAGAAATTCGATTACAAGATGAGGCAATTCAAAGAGGATTGCCTCGAGTTTGGGTGCCTTCAGCGAAAGTTACCCACGGAATAGATACGGAGAGACTCAGCTTAAAATATCTCTGCCTCTATTTTTGGGGTCTGGGGAGAACGCACTATAGATTAAAGAATACCATTTTTTTTCCTAGAGTGCGGCCTTTCACACTTATTGTTCTCTGGACACAGCTAATTTTTTTTGGGGGGTGTTTGTATGAGTTTTTCTCAAGCCACTTTTCTTTTTTGATCGGAGCTAAACATTCTTAAGTATTGATCCAGCTGATTCTCCATCTCTTTGACAATCTGAAGGGATGGGACATCGGATTTTCGCTCTCCGAAAGGGATCTCACCTCGATTGCTCATTTGCTCCATCATCAGAAAAATAGCAGCATTAATTAATACGAGTGGAATCATGACTGCATAAAGGGAACCTACTAACAGATAAGGTGCGACCAAACTCAAAAAATAAATCAAAAACAAAGAAAAATTTCTGTAATATCTTGGGGTGCGAGTGGATCGGATTCTTAATAAGTTTTCCACACACGTCAAAAGATTGTTCACGTGCAAATTAAAGTATCGTGCTTGCTCGATGGGTAGGCTTTTATCCTTGAAACACTCTCCCAAAATCAGGGAAAGATCTAGCGGGACAAACTGGGACAGAACATCATCGCTCAGGATTGCCACCCTTTTATTCTCGGTGGCAATCAAGAGTCGGTCGTGAGTTAGGGTCACATTATGAAGGTTTTTTCCAAAAGAGATGAGTGTTTCTTTCACTTTCTCAAGAATTTTTTGGACACGAAGGGGATCTTTATGAATTCCTAAATGATAGGAAATCAAAATGAATAGAGCGATACTCTCAGTTTTAACCGTTCTCCACAAAACGTCTGCTTCTCTCCACCTCTCGTAAGAGATTCTAAATCTAAAGGACTGGATCATGACTATCGCAGTCGCTGACGTTCCCACTGAAGTAAAAGCTTCACTGAGAGACACCCCTTCGAAAATCCCGGTTTTTTTAAGGAAATACACCACTAAAGAATGCGCCGCAATAATACTTAAAGGCCAACGGACATTCCGGAGCATGACAAGAAGAGTTTCCACAATTTTGTTATCGACATCCCTAAAGAGAATCTTAATAATTTGAAATCTAGTTTCTTTACCATTAATGCACTTAGTTATTCGACAAGCTGGGGAGCGCACGGCAAAGTTATCCGAACAATACCATCGGCTCCTTTTTCCCGAAATGTTGATTTCCGTTTTTGGTGCCGCAGAAAATTCCAGCCATCAAAACGTTTTAGACTTGATCCAATATCTGGATACTTTATCTGGATCCGTTTTAACTTTAGATAGCGATATTTTTATCACTGATCCGGACCGAATCCGAATTCTTTCCCAGACAAAGCTCCCAGAACTGCAACATATTAAAGGCACTCTTCGATGCCGTTTTATGGGACAAGTTCACCGAGGCGCTCTTTTTTTTTCCAAAACATTTATTGAAACCATGAAGAATCTTGTCCAAAAGCGCGATTGGAGGAGTTCGAAAGCTTTTATTCAAAGGCCTTTCCGAGCCATTATTGAGGAAACCTTTGCTGTATTAAAACTTAATTCAATGCACGACTCCGACCCGGCTCTAATTGGGTTTCACGATTTTTTTCAATACCGTACCCATATTTTTCATAAAATGGTGAACCGTAGTTGGAGAATGAGTGCAGAGGAAACCGAATGCTGGATGAAATCGTGGGCTCAATCAAAAGATCTCGATCTTCATACCGCTCTCGCAGCTTTCCGCTTTGGGTTGAGCCATCCCATGCGGGAAACGAGTTATCGAGATTTGAACTTATCCTTTCAGGAGCTGGGGATACCTGAAAAATCCGAGACGATTTCCAACGATGAGGTTAAAACTTTCGCAAAGAACTCCGGGTTATCGGGTTCAGTACTCCTTAACTTTTTAGAGCAGATAGCCGTTAAGAATAAGGGAATTGTATGAAAAAGCTGATTGTGTTACTGAGAAGATTGGGAGTGGCAGTTTACACAACGTCCCAGAGATTTCTCCTGGCTGCGGCCCTTTTTTGTTTGTATTTTTTTGTGTTTAGCTGGTTCTCCCCTTTTGCTAAACTTTTGGAGAGAAGAAAGCTTGAAAAAGAACGATTTCGGGCCGATTCTTTTTGGCTCAAGCCTGCTTTGGAAAATCCCTCTGGGCAAACTTTCTTTGAACAGAGCTGAGGGAAGTGATGAAAAGGTTTCTTTATATCTTCAGTCAGATGTGGGAGCTCATTAAGACCCATCGAATTTATTTCATGGCGCCCATCCTCATTATGTTAACTTTTTTAGCTTTTGTAGCCCTAGTAGCTGGGCCTTCGATTATCACGACTTTTATTTACGCGGGTCTTTAAACTAAATGGTCATCTTAGGGCTTTCTTCCTATTTTCATGACTCGGCGGCGAGTCTCTGGGTGGATGGAAAATGCGTAGCTGCAGCCCAAGAAGAACGTTTCAACCGCCAAAAAAATACGCCGGTCTTCCCCATTCAAGCCATTAATAGTTGTTTTCAAACCGCTGGTTTAAACCCTTCAGAAATTGATCACATTGGATTCTATGAAAAACCCTATTTCAAATTTTACCGGGTTATTTTTGATCATTTGAGATCATGGCCTTTCAGTTACCCGAGCTTTCGCCGCTCCCTTCCAAAATGGTTTCAAGAGCGCCTCTCGCTGCCGCTGACTCTCCAGGAGGAACTTGGCTTTGAGAAAAAATCTTACTTTATCCCACATCACCTTTCCCATGCTGCAAGCTCTTTTTTTATGTCGCCCTTTGAAGAAGCTGCCATTTGCGTCGCGGACTCAGTAGGCGAATGGGCGAGTCTGAGTTGTGGAACTGCTCAGGGAAATACGATTAAGCTTTTCAAAGAAATGCGTTATCCAGAATCGCTTGGCCTTGTTTATTCTGCAGTGACTACTTACTTGGGTTTTAAAGCTCATAGTGGAGAAGGTAAAGTAATGGGGCTTGCTTCTTATGGGAAACCCACTCTTACTAAAACATTCGAGGATATGGTTAAGGTTTTACCCGACGGAAGCTTTAAAATTGATCCTACTTTTTTCCCCTTCAACTCTGGCAAGAGAATGTTTGGACAAAAAATGGTCGATATTTTGGGTCCTCCAAGGATTCCCGAATCTGATATTACCGAACGTCACCAAAATATCGCAGCTTCCCTGCAAGAGTTTTTTGAGAATACTTTAGTCACGATCACTCGCAAATTACATGAAGAAACCCGCTTAGAAAATCTTTGCCTAGCCGGAGGCGTGTTTCTTAACTGTTCTGCTAATCAAACAATCTTAGAACGATCTGGTTTTAAGAATCTATTCATTCAACCAGCTGCGGGAGATGCCGGTGGGGCTTTGGGGGTTGCAGCCTATATCAATCATTCGGTTTTAAAGAATCCGCGAACCGGTCAGCAGGAATCCTCAAGCCTGGGGCCGAAGTTTTCTTCAAGTGAAATTGAAAGAGCATTAAGATCACAAGGATTGAATTTCAAAAAGCTGTCTCCCGAGGAATTTTTTGGCACTGTCACCGATGCGTTGATTCGTGACCAGGCTGTGGGTTGGTTTCAGGGCAGAATGGAATTTGGTCCAAGAGCCTTAGGAAACCGTTCTATTCTCGCAAGTCCCCTGAATGCAAAGATGCGGGATTATTTAAATTATCAAGTCAAGAAAAGAGAAGGCTTCAGACCTTTTGGTCCCGTCGTTTGTTTGGAAGACGCGCCTCAGTACTTTGATCTCTCCATTCCCTCACCTTTCATGCTTTTAGCTCCCAAAGTCAGACGGGAAATGCAAAGTGTGATACCTGCAGTCACTCATGCAGATGAAACGGCTCGTATCCAAACCCTCACTGAAAGCCAAAATTCAAAGCTTTATCGACTCTTAAAAGTTTTTGGAAAAAAAACGGGAACGCCGGTACTCATCAACACTTCGTTTAACTTAAGAGGCGAGCCGATAGTGTGCAGTCCCGAAGATGCCGTTTCTTGCTTCAAAAAGAGTGACCTCGATGCTCTGGCCATTGAAGACTATTGGGTGGAGAAGTAGGCTCTACTTTGCCGTTACTTTTATTCTCTTGTATTTTGAATCTTTTTCGAAAGTCTCATCAACTTCCAATCCCTCCACTGTCAGACTTTCCATGACATTATCAAAAGGTTCTCCAGAATCGAGGAGTACCTCTAAGACAGTCCCAGTATCAAGCCCTCCTAGCTTTAAAAGAAGCCGGCTCACATTCTGAGGACAGGGCACTCCTCGCAAGTCTAAAAGCTCTGCCGATTGAGAATTACTCTCCACTTTTTTCCTCTCGAACCACCTTGAGAAGTGATTCAAAAAAAACCTCTAACTCACTTTCCGTATTCATTCGGGAAAATGAAATTCTAAGAGAGCTAAAGGCTTCTTCCGCAGTAAGCCCCATGGCAGTTAAGGTTCGGCTGGGGGTTTTCTGGCCTGAGTCGCAAGCCGAGCCCGTAGAAACAAAAATACCCTTTCTTGATAAAAGTTGCATGAGCTTTTTTCCATTGGAGCCAGGTAACCTAAAGTTTAGGATGGAGGAGACGCTCTCTTGGTTGGATCCCTGTATAATAGCTTTTGGAAAGATCTGTACTAACTTCTCACTAAAAGCTTTTTTTATCTGAGCGATATGCCCTTTGTCCTCATTCCTGAAAAGAGAAACAGCCTCCCCAAACCCAATGATACCTTCCGTGTTGAGCGTTCCCGCTCGAAGCCCCGATTCTTGCCCCCCACCCGAGATAAGGGGAATCAACGGAGCAGAGTCTCTTTTGACCAAAGCGCCAATTCCTTTGGGACCATGTACTTTATGCGCGCTTAAAACTAAGTAATCAAGATTCCAGTCTTCAAAGAGAATGTCAGTTTTCAAAAAACTCTGGCAGGCATCTACGTGCAACGGAATCACTCGTTCTTTTTTAAAAACACTCAGAGTGGAGAGATCTTGGAGGGTTCCCGTTTCACTATTGGCATGAGAAAAAGATAACAAGTGACATTTCTTTTTTCGACAAAGTTCATCTAATTTACTGAGCTCGATTCGACCGTTCCCATCGACTGGGCAGAGGGCCACCTCACCTCCTTCGTTTCTCACCCAATCAACCAGTTGAAAAAGACTTGAATGCTCAGTGGCTGTAGTCACCCAAAAAAATGGCTCTTTCTTTTTTTGGGCCTCCCAGCAAAGTGACTTAACGGCCCAATTATTAGCTTCGGAACCCCCGGAAAGAAACAGGACATTGTCTGCTTTAGCCTGTACCGCATGGGCTATTACTTCTCTCACTTTCTCAATAGCAGAGGAAGCTTTTATCCCCAGAGCGTGAACTGACGATGAATTGGCATAGCCCTCTTCTTCGAAATGAAATTGGTGAACTTTACCCCACACTCGGGGATCGAGCGGGGTAGTGGCAGCATTATCCAAATAAATATTCATTTTTTCTCTAAAAGTTTATGCAACAATTCTACGGTCAACTTGGCATAGGCGAAAGCACGTTCTGCATCTTTTGAGGAATAGCCTTCTGTGGGATCAAAATCGTCAGCGCCATAAAAGGCCATTTCTCGTTCGCGGCGGAGCCAATGGTTAGCTGTGATAATTTCCTCTATCACTTTAAGATGCTGTTTCCCCAATACCCGAGTAGCCTCTTTCAACTCTGCGGCTACATCGTGTCGGTGAGGAGGATCAATCAAAGCCAAACGTAGAATCCCTTTAGAAGCCAGTTCTACTACTTCTTGAGATTCTCTCACTACATCAGAGAAATTATCATCGTCTTGAAGAACTTGGATGGCTTTTAAACGACTCGCGCATTTCTTAGCGTATGCTCGAGGGAGGTCTTTAGGGGACATCTTTTATCTCCAATCTAAAATCAATCTCATCGAGATTCTTTACGCGAGTGGAATAAATCCATCCGTGTTTTCCACCGAAAGAAGGCAAGCGTTGAGCTCCCCATTTTTCTCGCCAGTCAATAATTGCGCTGCGTAACTTCTCAAACCAATTCCCCGAATCATAAACCAATCGATGCTCTTCGGGCAGATCCAAAAGAAGAGTTTGTATTTCAATGGGATTTTGAAGCTTTCGAATTACCAAAGAAACCTTATCTTTCCACGGCAGATCCCTACTGTGTCGATCAAAAAAATTCCAAATTTCGTGACGACTAAAAGATTCTTTTCCAGAGGAAATCCAAACTAACAAATCGATATCGCTGTCTTGATGGGCTTCCCCTCTTGCTTGCGAACCAAAAAGAGTGACCAGTTTAACCGCAGGGTGGCAGGAAAGAATCTCAGCGCACTTCTCTAGTTTTCGACTCAAGTCCTTGTTGTCAAGGGGCTTTGAGGGGCAATTCAATAAACACTGATACTCTGTCTTGGGCGCAGAGCCCAATCGTGAAACTAGGCCCTGTTGAATGAGATCTTTTAAGTGCCGATGGACCATTTGAGGGCTCAACTTGAGCTTTTCTGACAAATAGTGAACGCTTAGTTTGCCTTTTTTATTTAGGATATCAACAATTTGCTGTTTAGAATCGGACTTCATGTTTATAGTTTACTATAAACTCAATGACTCACGCAATGTGAACCGAAAAGTACATGAAGAGCATAGGTGAGAAAGGAACAAGCCTGTCGACCGGACATCCAATTAGTGGGTACCTTAAAGCTACTGTTACAGACCGAGTTCTTTAATAAAAAACAGGGCTTTCCATTTGTGGTTGTATTGAAGAAGGGGCTGAGGGGTTTTTTCTATTTCTGTGTGAAACAAAGGGTGTTCCGGATCTCCCTCGGGGCCTGTCGGATCGACTAAAAAAGCTTGGTAAATTTTATCGCCCCATTGGAAGAAACTCCCCTGGGGAGGCTTGGGGGCTTTATCATTGAGTTGGGTGACTCGATAAACAATATTCTTAGGATGAGGATCAGGATGCGTTGCTAAAAGAGAAAGCATTTTGTCTTTGAGCCAAACTCGCGCCTCTTTGGGTTCCTGGCGGAGTCGCCTTAAATCCACCCCGTCTCCAGATATCAGATTTTTTCCATATCTATTTTTACCTGCAAAGAGATTCTCCATCACAAGCGTAAATCGCTTCTCTTTGGGATCGGGTCCGTTTTCAATTGAAATTCCCAAAAGACCAGGCCCGATTCCTTGCCTTTCCCAATTCTGAAGCTGGTGGATGATCTTTTGGCAGTCCGATAAAGAAAGAGAAGAAAATTCTTTAAACACGACAGAAGTGCCATCAGCTAGTAGAAGGCTTTGCGCCCCTTCTTTATTCCCTCCCAACTCTTCAATGGCTTTAGGATCCTGTTTAGCCCTTTGAATCACTTCCGTCCAGCCCGAGGGCCTATCATTTAAATAAAGCTTTTCAAGAGATTCGGGAAGGAGCCTTTGGGGAACGACATTTCTTCCCAGCAAAAGAAATAGAGTGGGATCACACTGTGCCTGGGCCACGGGGACAATGACAAAACCGGCCAGCAGCTGGCCCATCAGTAAGATCTTTAAGAGATTTCGGTTGATAGCAATTACTGGCATTTGAGTTTTCCGCTAATCGTTAGGTCCAAATAGGGGCTTGCCCCACATTTATTAGAGTTCTCTCTTTACTCAAAAGACAATACTTTCGAAATTTCTTGGGCCACCCACCCGTTCCCTCGATTGGTCATATGAGCACCTGGAAAGTAGAGAGTATTGTATTCTTCCGGAGATTTTTTGGCTAATTCCCGGAGCTTGTCCTCTAAATCAATGGTCACAATCCCCAAGTTTTTGGAGCATTGAAGGACTGCTTGAGTTAGGGGCTCCCTTTCAAAAGTTTTATAAGGGTCTTGCCAGTAGTATTGACCTAGGACTACGGGTTGGAAATGGTGTTTTTTTGAAAGCTCCAAAAAAGATTCCAGGAGCAAGCAAGAGATTTCTTGGGGATCTTCTCCAGTTAAATACTCCGAGGGGATGGGCTTTCCCCATTTCACCCCGTACCACCAATTAAAAGCAATTCGACTGAGTAACCAGTCCGCAAGATGGCTTCTTCCCAGCCACTGCCTCATCCCAGTGAGGGCCATTGCCTTGTTATTTTGTTGAATCGGTACATTCTGCAATTCAAGCTTACCTGCTTTTTTTACAAAATACGGCCTCTCTACCCATTCCCCCGCCCCAGATAAGATTTCTTTCTTCCTCTGCGTCCGAAGAATGCTTTCCCTGATGACTGACAAAATCACTGTTCTTGGATGGAATATCTCCAGAATTCTTTTTAAGTGGACCACCGATTGATCCAATCCGTAGAGCGAAACTCCCCCATTGGTCGTCCTTGATTTGGAGATGGCTTGTAGATGACTTGGCCATGTCTCTTCATCACTTACTTCGCCTCCGAAAGTAAAGGAGTCCCCCAAAGCAATCACGAGTCTTGAATCATCTAGCGGAACTCTCCAATGATTGGGTGTGCTTCTGAAACCTTGATGCGTTTTCACTACATAGGGGCGAAAAGACTTACCTCCCAGCCCAGTTGAGGATAAATTCAGGGAAACCTTCTCAGACTCGAGCGGCAGAGCCCATCCCAAGCTCGAATCGACTGTTCTGGTCTTGTTTTTTTTAAGTCGAAGTGTCCGTGAAATCAAATTGGAAGTGCTAAAAAGTTCTCTCCGAACCCCGCGCATCGCAACTTCTCCCAGCAGCAAAGCGATGAAGACTCCGAACAAAAGTGCAATGAGTCGCTGTTTCATGACAAAAAAATGTTAGCACAAGTGGATGGGTGACGTTGACTCATAGCTTTTTCCTTGTGTTTACAATGGGTTACCCGGCAGACCTCCCGGCAACCTTTTTTGCGAGGCCATTCGCGTGTGAAGTAACCTCCATAATTGCTTGGTCCAACTGTGGTAAAATTGAGGAGAAAGGCAGGGTCGTTTATGTCCATGTGCTCGAGATGTGTCATGCCAGCAGTGAATCCCCACATCACGCTCGATAATTTCGGTATTTGCAACTTGTGCAGAAACCACGATGAAGAAGCTCAAAAAAAAGAAAATGATCGGAAACTATTAGAAACAGACCTTCTCAATATTCTTCGCAAAAATAAGGGCAAAGGCAAATACGATTGTCTTGCCATGTGCAGTGGTGGAAAAGACAGTACGGCATCTCTTTATTACATGGTGACACGTTATAAACTCCGTACCCTTGCTTTCACTTTTGATCATGGATTTGAAACGAATGAAGCACTCGATAATATCAATCGGGCGGTAGAAAAACTCGGAATCGACTTTCTGTATTTTAAAACAAATTACATGAAAAAGTTTTTTTCAAAAATGCAGGAGTACCAGTCCAAAGCGGTCATTTGTCATCCCTGCTCGATGTGGTACATGGATCTTACGTACGATATGGCTGCTCGCTTTGAGATTCCTTTGATTGTGGCGGGTTGGACCAAAGGCCAATCCACGACGTCTACTCCCAATATCATGTCCAAATGTGCGTGTAGCGCAAAAGAATTAGAATTTAAAAACATGGCAGGCCATACCCAAGAGTTTATTCAGAAATTAAAAAAAGATCCCGAGACACCCCAATTTAAAGATTTTCCAGAATCGATGGAGGAAGTTCTAAGTAGAGCCAAGAAAAAAGGCCAGGCAACAGTAATATCTCCTCATTGGTTTCTGCCTTATGAAGAAGAGGTCTATGTGGCAGAAATTAAGAAAGAACTGGGGTGGGAGCAACCAAAACTCAGCTACCCAGCTAAATCCACGAACTGCGAACTGAATTTTCTCTCAGTACATAATGCTTTGAAACACTATGGTTATACCCATTATCATGTGGAATTTTCAAAAATGATTCGAAAAGGCCTCATGACTCGTGAAGAAGCTTTGAAGCGACTTGATTTTTCTCAATACAAAGAAGGCTACATACAGGAATTAAGAGATCGGGTGGACCAAAAGCAGAAGAAGGTTGGGTAAATCGTTTTTGATTCATAATGGTTCTATGGCCGTTAAATATTTTGTGCTCTGTTTGGGAATCTGTTTCTCCTCGGGATTAATTGAACTATCACTTCGGTTACGTGAGAGAGAACTATTTTCTTTTGAAAATCAGATTCTGAAAAAAGTGAAACAGCGCCCCAATCCCTGCCTGAGTGTTCTAGATCGGAAACTCGGTTGGAAGACTGCACCCAATAAGACTGCTTGGGTGTCTTCAATAATCAATGAAAATATTAAGTCCTTTGTTTCCTCAGATGGATTAGGACTCAGAAAGAATGATCTGCTATTATCCCACGCCAAACCGAGACGAGAAGGCTATTTAGCCTTAGGCGATTCTTTTACCTTTGGAGATGAGGTGTCAGACTCTGAAACTTGGCCGTCTTAACTTCCTGTTTTAAGCGGCATATCACCAAACCCTACTTTATTTTGAAAGATGAAAAGCTCATAGAAAATCACCCCGAACCGTTGGATCCTCAAACTCACTTTGAAAAACTTGACACCCTTCGAACTATTTTGGGTTATAGCTTCCTTTTCGACTTCCTTTTCAGAAAAACTGCGGCCCATTGGTGGCAGGGCATCATAAAATCAGAGGATTATCCTCCCCAATTCAGAACTGGCTTTTCTGGAGAAATAATCAGCTGCAAAATTTTGCAGGATTGGAAAAATCTCTCAAATCCAAAAAGCTCAAGGGAATTGTGCTTATTCAAGACTACTTCAAGGCAAAACAACTTGGTCCGACTTTAGATGACGTAAAGCTCTGCGCCGAGCGAGAGGGGTTTTCCGTCTTTGATAGTAGATTATTTTTAGAAAACATAAGGTCGGTTAAGCCCGCTCACTTTCGCTCCCTCTGGATTCCAACGGAGGGGGGGCATTTGAGCGCTCAGGGAAATAAGGAAAAGGCCATGTTGTTGATGCAAACTATTAAGAGCGTTAAGGTCGATTGAGAATTTATTTTTTTCTGGTTTTTGAATCGAGATTGTCCAGAATTCAGTTGTCTTTGAGTGCAATAATTCTCAACCACTGTCCGAACTGATTAGTCCATACGGCCTGATGCAATACTCTCGTGAATCCAGAAAATCTTAGCGAATCCAGGATGGTCCGCTCATCAATTGACCTTGAAAATCTTCCAAGGCCAGAAAACTCACCATCTATCCTGCGATTAGGCATCTTAATACATGAAAATACTTTACCCAGAGAATGGTAAGTTTCCGTAGGTGTCGAACAAACAACTGTTTCTAAATAGATACCGAGATTTGCTAATTTACCTAAATCATGAAGGTGTTTGATCGGGTCCTCCATTAAAGGTAGGACACTACGATGAAAAACATAATCGATGTCGCTAGGAATCTGTTCGATCGGATCCTGTTCGAAAACATACTTTTTTGTCTCAATAGTTGCACCGTAGATGCCGCGCG
>Ga0214917_10001186_pt1 | contig 33839 bp, 54 predicted proteins | sample LL_1208_BB_MetaG_FD_177983 | JGI IMG/M metagenome (GOLD analysis project Ga0214917, IMG submission 177983) | Freshwater microbial communities from Lake Lanier, Atlanta, Georgia, United States - LL_1208_BB | ecosystem: Environmental > Aquatic > Freshwater > Lake | place: USA: Georgia | collected... | reverse complement strand
AGTTGCCTGTTTGGACGGATTGCCACGTTAGACCGCCGCCTGAGCCATTTGCTGCTGCGGTAATCTGCCCCTGTGCATTGACCGTGATGTTTGCACTGGTGTACGACCCAGCAGTGACGCCGGTATTGGTGATGTTTGCACCTGTGATTTTTGTGGTCATGACAGCGTATACCTCTGCGCTGGATATAACGATGTTTGCTCAGGCTGCTCAGTTTGTTCCACAACAGGCTCTACGCTTGCCCATTCGCCCTCGACCCATGACTTTGTATCGTGCTGCCAATTCCACTGATAGCCTGGGCGGTCTTGTGGCTTAGGGTCTCTTACGACCCATTCCCAGTTTAACCATACCAATTCCTTGCCCTCCGGTATCTCTGTCGGTGGTGCAGGTGCCTCGACCCAGCCTCGCTTGTTGTCAGGATTCTGTGTGGGGATAGAGCCATTCTTAGTCCAGTACATGATCTATCCTATAGCAGTGGGAACGGTGAGGTTGGTGCGGTGAAGTTGGCTGTGTAGCGAGCGTAGTTAGTCACCCTAACATCCTGCATATACGCATTAGCTGCACTTCCACCTGTTCTATCAGCACCGACATACATAGAATTTGTTTGATTAAAGTCTGTGCTTACCGTACCTGTCCCGTCATTGGTTCCGTTGATGTAAATCTTCGTCTGATTGGTGCTTGTACCTTCCCTCACCACAGCAATATGCGTCCACGTTGTTGCGGACACCGTACCTGTAGATGTGATCGTAGAAGAACCGTAGGTAAATACAACCTGATTGCTACTGTTTAACGATAAAAGCCAGCCCGTTGTTCCTGTGCCTTTGCCAATAAGACCATAGGTTCCTGATGAGTTTCTGTATACCCAACCTTCAACCGTAAAGTTGCCTGTACCTATACGTTGTATTGGTTGATCTGGAATAAGCAGCCAATCCCCCGTCCCATCAAACGCCATAGAGCTACCACCCCACTTGCTCTGTGTGGTGCTGATCTGAGCATTGCCCACCGTCTCCAGATCGTTCTTACTGGTAGCGTCGTAGATTCCGGCGTTGGTGAAGTTGAGGAGGAGGGAGGTAGCAGTGCCAGTGATTGCAGCAGAAGGATTGCCGTTAGTGTTTGCGCTTTGGGTTGCTGTGAGAGGTGCTGTGGGAGGGGTGAAGTTGCTGGTGTAGACCGCAGTACCGTTAACAGTTCTAAAGTTTGCAATGTAACCTGGAAAAAATGCGTCAATAGCAGGAGGTAGTGCATATTTACCAGCGCCAATCACCCAAGACGAATCTGTTAGGTTACCTAGTGATGTGGTCGTCGCTTTACTTTCTCCATTGATATAGAGGGTAGTAGTACCAGACAATTTGACTACAGCAACATGACACCAAGTATTGACGTAGTTTATTGAGGATGCAATAAGCACCTGACTACCTGAAAATACTCTTATTGATGTCCCTGTGAAAGCAGTAATGGTGAATCCTGTTGTGCCTGATCCATTGGTTCTTCCTTCAAAAATGCTTTTGTCAGATGGGGCTGATGTGGCGTATACCCAGCATTCAATCGTAAAGTCACTTGACCCAAAAGCAAGCGCAGCGTTTGAAACCGTTAAATAATCCCCAGTCCCATCAAAATACCCTGACCCACCATAAGTCGCAGCAGACCACGATGCAGTGGGGTTGAATGGGGAGAAGGCTTGTACGGAGGTGTTTCCGTTGACTGTGATGGCAAAGTTGTTGGTGCTGTTGTCAACGAAGCGGTTGGATTGGCAGGTCAGGAGACTTGTGCCAGAGATGGCGGTAAGAGGGGCGGTTGGTGGTGTGAAGTTGGAGGTGTAGACGGCAGTGCCTTTTACTACTCGTGTATTTGATATGTAGCCTATTACAAACTGCGCAGCAGCATCATCTGCTCCAATAGAAAACACTTTATTTCCGTCAAATATAGAAGCCGACGAAGTAGTTGTCGTTCCGGCAACGCCGTTTACATAAGGTGTAAATGTGCTTCCACTTCTAACTAAAGCTATATGCTGCCACGTATTCAATCCCGCAGATGCACCCATTGAAACGCCGCTTGCAATTGACCACGTTGATCCGTTGCCGGACAAATAATATTTCCACGTAGACCCATCTAGTGCTATATGATATGAGGCTTGATTATTAGCACCTGTTCCTTTTGATACTAAAGTTTGTTGTGACCCACTTGTCGCAGTGACATAAACCCATCCTTCAATCGTAAAATCACTGGTACCTAAATCAAAAGCAGCATTATCCGCAACACTTAAATAATCCCCTGTACCATCAAAATAATTCCCCCACCCCGTCTGCGAGAACGGTGAGAAGTTACCTTGTGTCGTATTGCCGTTGCGGGTGATGGTGAAGTTGTTGCTGGAGCTGTCTAGGAAAGTGTTGTTCTGTGCGCCGTTGGTTCCGTTGCCGGGAAGCAGCAGTGTGGTGTATTCAAAATAGGGGTCTGGTACAACAGGTACCTTACCGCCCAGCAAAGAAAGCAAAATACCGGTCATGACACGTTACCTGATACAACACACGCTGTGCCTGAGAGAAATAGGATCGTTGCTACGCCACGGGATGCCAAGGTCATTGAGGCTACGTCTGTGTTTGTGCCTGCTACATAAGCCGTTGTGATTGAGCAAGTAATCGTCAGGCTACTCGCTGTATTGTTGTACACAGAGACAATATCACCGGCTGAAAATGTCGCATCGGGAATCGTAATCCCAGCAGATAAGGAAATAACCTTGCCCACATCGGATGTGGCAACCGTCGTTGTCGTGGAGCTAATCGGCGTATTGAGATAGCCTAGTGTAATAGCGTCCGTTGCTGGCAACGTCTGGGTTAGTGAACTATTGGTATTTGCAGATTGCAGTGTGACCGCACCTGAACCTGACGCATTGCCTTTGACTACAAGCGAACTCATATTGCCCCCTAGAAATTCATAATTGCCCAGCGCTCATCTGTGCCAACTGTGACTGAAATGCCTGTGTTAATCGTGATCGGGCCAACGCTTAAACCGTTGTATCCCTCAGTGATTGTGTAGTTGCTAGAAATCGTTCTAATGGATTCAAGGACAGTGGAACTGCCGCCACCTCCTGCTAGCACTCGAATCTGAATCTCTACGCCATTTGCAGGGGCCGTGGTAAAGACGACATTGGTTCCTGAGACGGTGTAATCGGTTGTGGGTTCTTGCAAAATACCATTCTCTGTCACAAGAATGTTGTCAACCGTGATGTTCGTGGTCGCTGCAAAAGTCGTTGTGGACCCGTCGCCCGTATAGTTATAGGTTGCAAATGCCCCTGTCCCGCCACTGCCTGACGCAGCAATCGTGGTCGTTCCTGTACCTGCTGTAATGGATATGCCTGATCCTGCTGTTAGCCCATAAACAGACCGACCTGCGGGATAGGTCACAAAGACGTTTTTAGTACCAGCGGAGAAATTAACGGCGCTTCCAGAATTACTGGAAGATAAGACCGTGTCCCTTGATAAGGTAGTGCCAGACGATGTGTAAGTGCCTATGCCAACTTCCCACTGGGAACCCGACTGATCCGCAATACTGTAAAAAGTCGTATTACCGTTACCTACAGCGGCAAACGATTGAAACCCCGTAACCGCACCAGCTAATGTGACTGTACCGGTGCCTGTGGTTGTCGTGGTTTCTTGTACACGATCAGCAAGTACAAAAGCCACGGGGTTCTCCTAAAAGACTTAAGCAATGCGGATAATAGCTGTTGCGGCAGCAGGCGATGGAAACTGAATCTGGAAATCACCAGAGCTTACCGATTGATCCCCACCAAAGCTAAGCACTGCACAGGCTGGATTACCAGTGGCCGTGTCGTTATAGATAATACCGCCGCATGTGGTAAACGTTGCAGAAGACCATGTAGTATTATCAAAATCACAAACTGCTGTCGTGCCATCCGCAACAGGCGTTATCGAGGTCAGCGTGTTGCCTCCCGTGGTGTAGCCACTGCCGTTAGCCAGCTCATCTGAGTTGCTCACAAGCGTGTCATAGCTCGTCGTGGCAGCGCCATAGGTTCCAGAACCTGCGGCAGTTGCCTTCATCAAAGCAAGCTTAAAAGTATTACCCGTAGAAGCTGTGAAGTTATGAACTGCTTTAAGAATTTCGACCTTGAACGATGTCGGCATTGCGGTTGTTACAGTAATCGCCATTTCAATTCTCCAATAATTTAATCAACTCGGGATGTCCCGCATCCCGAAAACGGTTTATTAGCGTGGTGTTATGTGACGCCACCGCTTGTCGCATGTAACGCACCAAAACATCACGGATTTGGGATTTAAAAGCTTCCGCTTGATCCCGTATGGCAGGATGCGAAGACGACCCAACATAAACAATCTTCTCAAGCGCCATTTCCGCTACTTCCTCAGGCGAGAATCCACGTCCAGAGACGTGGGTTACTTTGAATTCCCCAAGAAGGGCACCGCCAGAAGATCCAATCATGGCCCGGGACTCACGGATTTAATAGGTAAACGAATCATGCCATCTCTATACTCATCACGTCTACGACGTCCTTGCTGTTCCATACCAAGACCTTGAATTGCTTGCTGGTAACTTTGATTAAAGTACCCAAGCATATCGGGAGGCCCTTTGGTGTAACTGTAGGCTTGAATCAAGCAAGCATAAAGTAAAGCTTCCGGTGCGTTCAGACTGATCCACGTTGTCGTGTTGGTACTGGAAAGCTGTGCAGGCCGGTAAATGTAGCCCAGCTCAACGACAAAATTTGCATTGGGCGTAGGAGCTACATAAAACGTGTTCTGATCCCAGACCGAGTAATACTTGGGTGTACCCGATGGAGCGGCTGTGCCCGTTCCAGAGCCAACACCCGTTGCCGTAAAAGATACGCCCACTGTGTTTGATGCCGCACCGATCGCGGTGAAATCGGTTGTTCCAACGGTAACGATGGTGTACTGCTTACCGATATCAAAACTACCCGCAGTGATCGTGCCTCCAGGCCAATATTCTTTCATGAAAGACGTATCGCGGAAGTCAAGAAAAACTTGATCATCACCGCTCGTGATCATCATGTAACGATGCGTCAAAATATCCGAGGGCGCAGTCAAAAACTTATTGCCTGATGTCATGGATGCCGTGGATTCTTTCTTAAAATAATCCAGGTCAATGTCCCGCAAAATACGGTTCTCGGCCATTGTAATGAACGTGTTAATTACCGAGGCCGTGAACACGTTGCTGTTCACCTCAGTGTAATTCCTAATGTTCGTTACAAGCTCATCGTAAGTCATGATCAAGTAATCACAATGGTAACGTTGCCAACAAACCCGTACCCCGTGACAAAATCTTGTGCGGGATATGGCCTCATGTCCGTGCGATTCACGGTGCTGAACCCAGAGCCAATGCTTTGAAACGGCGCACTAAACCCCGGCGTCCCAAGGTAGATTGTAACCGGTTCTACCCTGTCCACGCGAGGGTCTCTAAGCGCAATCGCATCGCCACGGTACTTGAGCGGATAAAGCTGTGGCTCCTTGGGTTCATAGTCATCAGGACAGACCATGAATCCCCGCCAGTTCTTACGCAGCGTGTTGTAAGGATACCGCTGTCCGCAGTAATCGCACAGGCCGAAAGAGAATTTGCCTGTTGCAAAGGCCATGACTTACTGCCCGAAGTCAGGGATAAACAGGGCGCTTGCCGTGTCTCGGTCTTCCGCTGCTGCGCGCTGAAAATCTTCTTCGTAGATCTGCTTGAGCATGCCCACGCGCTCGGGCGCGTATTTAAGCGCTATTTGATAGGCAATCCCTGAAGCAAGGCACGGCAAAAAACGAAAGTTAACGTCGGCTGTATTGGTGTAAACACCTGCATCTTGAATGCGTCGGATGCGGTAGTAGACCAGCGTATAAGCCAGATTAGGCGACGGATACAAAAACACCTTAAAGGTGTTTGCCCGTTGTACGTACAACTGTGCAGGCTGCGCTTGCACCGTCTTATCAGGAAGATCCAAATACTCTTCGCGGCTAATACGGTCCAGGGTAATATCTTGCTGGGGGCTGACTCCCGGCAAACGGATCACAGCGGACAGGACATTGACTGTGTCAGAGCCTAGGGTAATTTCATAGCCTCCAGGCGTCAACGTGTATGAAGCTTGCTCAATAGTCCAAAGATTCAAGCCTCGATTGGCCCAGTCTAAAAACAACAGATTTAACGACCGACGCGCCGAGGACAGCTGGTAGCCTGCGGTAGGCCGCATGCCACAGCGTTCAAACGCCTCTTCGATCAAGTCATCGATCGAAAGATTAAAGTCGGTCGTGCCTGAAGTTGTCATTTAGGCGCAGCTTCCGCCCATTTTCATCTTTTTCACGCCCTTCATGGCCATGCGCTTGTGCTGGTTAACAGCACCGCCATTTTTCATGCGCACAGGGTCCGTCGTCTTGCTCGTTTCACTCAACATTTTGTTAGCTGGGCCTGATGTAACCGCCCCGCCGCCACGTGTTGCACAACCCATTCCACGTCCAGCCATGATCATTTCTCCTTTTTGGCCATTTTCATGGCTTTGCCGCCCTTTTTCATACCCATGGGCATTGCGGGCATTTTGGGCATTGCACGCCCCATTGCATCCTTGGTCTTACGCTTCATTGCACGACCCATTTTGTCGGTCATACCACCCTCTTTGTAGCCCTTCATCATGATTTCTTTACTCCTTTTGCAGTTTTTGCAGACTCTCTGAAGGCTTGCGCCGTCGGAGTACCTTTGGTTCCAGGTTTACGCATCTTTTCGCCCGATCCAGCAGCGATCCGCTTGCGCTTGGCTTGGATATTTGCATAAAGCCCAGGTCTAGTTACCATCTTCAAGATCCTTTTTTAGCGAGGGCATCAATCTTTGCTTCAAGCCGCTCAAAGCCTGAGTCAAAGCGTTCCATAATTTTTTCAAGGTCTGCACGGACCTCTGCACGAGTGATGTGGTCACGGGCTATTTCCTCACGGGTCTTATTTAAAAGGATTTGGATGCGCTGTTGCTCATCATGAGAATTTTTGAGCATAAACATCACTAATCCCACTAAAACTGAAGTGATTAAGTTCCAAAGAATCATCGGGTCCATTTAACACTTCCATCTCTTACGTGCCTGACGAATCCGGCTGTTTGGATCTTTAGCTGCCTCAGGAAACATCTTCATCTGGCCTGCGGATCTTGCACAAAAAGACTTTCTTCGTGCCGCGTCTTTAGGACCGGGATTGTCACTTGTCACAGCCGTTTTTAATTTACTTCCGGGATTGGCAGCACGGTAGGCTTTAACGCCTTTTTCCGTCATGCCTGCGCCTTGCTTCGTCGGCCTAAAGTTTCCACTCTTGACCGACGTTGCAATGCCCATCCCTTTCTTAACCATTTACTGCGCAGCTCCGCCTTGGAAGAGCAATGTCACGCTGGTAACGTTTGCATTTGCCACGTCAATAAACACCCCCGTGTCAAACAAAATGCCCATGTCAGGGATGATGAGGTCATTGGCCCCTGCCGCAGCAGGCGTGTTGATCGTGATCAACGCCGTGCCTGACGATGTGCTGCCGTTTTTCAAAGAAAACGACGAGGCCGTAGCGGTGTTCGTAAAGTAAAGGCCCACCACGCGCGTGCGTCCCGCGATCGCATGTCCGTCAGCAGTCTTGGTGACTGCCTGAATATTACTGGAGCTCATAAGAGCCTCCTATTAGGAAGCTTGCGTAAACGTGACGCCAGCAGCAACCGCACAGTAAGCATAAGCAAACCAGCTTGTGCCATCGCAATACAGCTCCACGCGATCACCCGCAACGGCCTGCGCACTCACAAAACTGATTGTGTCATCTGCGGTACCCGTGTCGCCAGCAGCGCCAGAAGCCGGATAGGCTTGGCCTTTGATGATGTTGGCACTCGAAGCCGTGACAATTGTGTAGTTCGCTCCAGAAGGAGCAGCCTTAACGATGAACGTATAACGAAGTCCAGCAACAGGAGCAGGCAACGTGGTTGCAAACTCTGTGGCAGCATTCAAGAAAAAGGTCCTGCCTGACTGTGCCGCTGTCAACGTGCTTGCTGCGGTCAGTTCAGTGGTTGCGGTTGCGCCGGTAATGTTGCCGGTTACGTTACCTGTGAGGTCGCCAACAAAGCCGTTGGTTGAAGTAACTGGACCGCTAAAGGTTGTACTAGACATTATAACTATCCTCTACATGCGATATCGGCGCATTAGTCTGCATGTACGTCAGCCGGGACTGTCTAATGCGCCGGAGATAACCCCGGAATAGCTCCACTATAACGGATAAAACACAAAATAAAAAGGGGCCAAGAGGCCCCTTTTAAACACGCTTAAAAATCAAGCGGCTCCAGTGCTACCAAAGATGCCTCTGGGATCGCTGAACCCAAATGAGTAACGCTCACGAGCTTTGTAGCGAACGTTTCCAGTATCAAAGTCGCCTTCAAAACCGGTACGCATTGCCACACGCTCAAACATCTTCATGCCGTTAGGAGCGTCCGTCTTAATGAAGTACGCATCCGGGTCGGTCAAGAAGTGGTTGACTACGTAACCCTGCGGGATCATGCCCATGTTTTTGAGCGCGTTGATGTCATTATCTGCCGTACCAACACGCAGCGTAGACTTCATGATGCGATCAGCCGTAAACATAAGCTCTTTCGGGATGATCAACTTCAAACCTTGAACAGCGATCTTCAAGCCACGTTCATCGGTGAACGCTGCAATGTCAATCAATGCCTGCTCAAGCGCTGTTTCCGAAAGATCCGCAGGAACAACAAGCTCATTTACAAGGTCGGGGCCACCCAACGTCGGATGGTCCGTTGCGCACAAAGGCTTGCCGTCACCGCCCAGAGAGGTGGTGAAAGCGCCATTAAGCACGGCAGCTGCCTTAATTTGCTTGGTCTGTGCCATGGAACGTGCCAATGCCTTGGTGTAACGTCCGGCCAAGCGGTCGTAAAGGTTGTCCTCTACGGCCTCTTCAGTCAGAGAAAACGCCAATGCAATGGTTTCATGGGTGTAGCGAGCAGTGTAAACCTCTTGCGCGTTGTCATAAGCGACGCCCGCACCTTCAGTTTTAACCGGAGCCTCACCAAACCCTGACTCCATGACTTCCTCTTCAAACGCACGATCAGATGACTCAACAGCATAAATCTGCAAGTGCTCGTTCTCGTAGTTTTTGTACTCCATACCAAAAAGAGCATTGAGACCGGGCTCAAGCTCTTTCACCAGTTGTGCACGTGAAATTGCCATGACTGATCTCCTTAGGTGCTAAAGCCAGGGGTACCAACGCTGCCGTACATGTGCTCGTTGATTTTGACAACAAGAACAGCATACTGGCCCATCGTATTACCTGGAACGTTGTAAAGACCGATTGCCTTGAGATTCGCCGAGGCGCTCTCAGTGAACGTGCCACTCATGGTCATGTTAGACACGCCCGTTGTGGTATCGCCTGTGGTCGAGGCAGTAATATCAGCATTGGTGCCGATGTTAGCCTGGGTCGGGGTTCCCGCATTCTGGATAATAAACAACTGATTAGGATCATCAATCACGTCAGCAAGGATTTGGCCTTGCGTAATGTTGATGGACCCCGGATAGTAGTTTTTCCAAGTGGGTTTTTGCGTGGACGGGTCGTTGTAAAAACAACCATTGAACACGCCTACCGCAACCGTATGGTCGGTATTGTTGAACTTGACGATGTAGCCATTGTCAATGGTTACAAGGTCTCCTTGAAAAATCGCCCCCGACTGGTTATCTGCGATGAGGTAGCCATACTGCTTTTGAGCACCTGTAGCCGACAGATTACCGAGAGGACGCAAACCAAAAGGCTTGTTGACGTTAGCCATTTGTTGATCCTTTAAAAAAGATTAGGTTTCAGCCGTAAGTCGGCTGCCGAACGTAGTACGAGAGCGACGCTCCGGTGAGTTAATACGCATGCTGTCATGCGCATTAGATTTCAACAGCTCATTATCAATCGCTCTTTGCTGATCTCTTGCCCTGTTTTGGTAATACGCATTACGTTCCTCTACCGTCTCTTCGGGGATTCTGGCAAGGATTAAAGCACCTACGCCAATTACACCCGCATGCTTGCCGTCATCAACCGTGGGGGCAGTGTAATCAGGATGCTCGTCAGCGCGAACAAGTTCATACCCTTCGCGTAATTTTGTAGTGACATTAATCCGATCATCAAATCCCATCGTTTCACGACGAATCCACCGGTTTTTAAACCCGTCTGGAGCAGGAGGAGCGTCCAATTTAGAAGGAGGGGACCAGGGCTTACGGCGCGCTTGTTTATCCCGAGTCATCGCTGCTCGTGATTCGCGACGAAGTTTGGGCAACGGGGTTGCAGAAACTTCAGGTGTGTTTTCTTGATCCATGGTTTATTCCTTCACGTACTTTGCGTATTCCTCAAGAGGAACACCCAGCTTTTTGGCAATTGCGACTTGACTTGGTGTCAGTCTCACAGTGCGGCGTGCAGAACTGTTAATTCCAGAGGAACGGGACGCAGGAGCAACCGTCTGCACGGGACGGTTGGCTGAACGATAACTCATATTAGCAGATTGAAACTTTTGTGGGAAGTTGTCTCGGATACGACGATCTAACTCGTTGTAGTAATCATCGCTTTGAGGGTTAAAACCCTCTTGAGTGACTAACTGTAAATGGATTCCTCTAGCCGCAGCGGTCATGGCGACATCTCTGCCAAACCACTCGTTTCTCTCGGCCCAGTCTTCTGCACGTGGGTCAATTTGTGCTTGCTGTTGAGCCTGCTGCGCCTGTAGGGCAAGTTGCTGCTGATGCTGTGCCCAGGCTTGTTGTTGTTCAGCAAGCCGTTGCTCAGCTTGGGGCCTGCTTGCTTCTGCTTCGCGAACCCGTTGTTGTTCTAACAATATCGCAGTTAAACGCTCTTGAGCCTCGGTTTCTGTATCAATATCATTCTCTTCCCGGGCCTTCTTGATGATCTGTTTGAGGGCTAAAGCTTGGGTTTCAATTCGTCCTTTGGCCTCTCCGATCCTAGCCCCATCAACATGGACCAGTTGTTGCTCGGCTTGAGCCATACGGGCCTGGACTTGCCTTGCATATTCAATAGCCGCTTGCTCACGGCGCTCGGTTTCACGAAGACGCGCGGTTAACTTATCGATGCGTTTTTGGACCTTATCGCTATACTGATCCAGTTCCGCACTCGTCGTCTGAGGCTGCTCTTTTTCAACTTGCTGCGCAGTACCATCCTCTTGTATAGCTATTGTGGCAGGCTGCTCTTCCTCTCCAACATTAAACGTTAATTCTTCATTACTCATCATCTTTCCTTACATGTGCGCAATGTCTTGCGGATTATTAATAATACCTAGCACCTCATCGTCATTAATGAAGCGAATTTCACCACCGTCAATAGGAATTCGAGCCCCTGCATAACGGCCAAAAAGTATCCAATCTTTTTCCTTGCACCACGGTCCCTCAGGAAACTTCTCTTGGTCGTAATAGGCTAAAGGCCCAAGGGCTAATACATAACCCACGGTGGTCGCAACCTGCGCACGCTTTTGCGTTTCTTCGGACAAGGCAATTCCACCACGCGTTTTTTGCGCACCTCGATAAGGCAAAATAGCAATACGCCATCCCGTAGGTTTTGGCAACCGACTAAGCACCGAATCCTCAATCAACTGGGGATCAAAGTTTCCTTCTCTGTCGTAAGCGTCGTCTAACGCCGGTTTGCGCTGGGCTTCTTGCTCTTGCCACTTTTGTTCCAATGCCGTTAATGCCATCAAGGGTTCTCCTCTCGCTCGTTTAAAAGATCTTTGACCGTGACTTCAACAAGCTTGAGTGCCTCTAAGCGACCCATCAGAAAACGATATCGTTCCATGTCAGGAACAGATCCGTTAAGCACGAGCCCTTCCGTGCTTTCACGTAGCGTTCTAATTTCTCTCAGTATGCGTTCAATTAAATCAAGCATGGTCACGATCCATGAAAAAGCAAACGGTTTATCCCCCGTTTGAAGGGCACGATATCTTAATATATTTTTACAGGACGATTGCCATCTTTTTTCTTAACGGTCATAAAAGGACCTTGCACCCCTGCTGGCGTGCTTCCTGCCTTGTACTTTCTTGGTTTTCCAGCAGCTGAGTAGGCGATTGCTGCCGCTTGTTTAATGGCAGCGCCTTTGTTTTCTGGCGTGCTGGTTCCAATCTTGCCCGTCTTTTTGTACGAGCTGATCATCTCACCAATATTGCCTGAGATGACTTTCTGGCTTTTACCTTTTTTAAGCGGCATTTGAAGGCCTCCGTTGATTAATCATTTGAACATTCTGTTGGCGACGAGCATTTCGATCCATCAAATCAGCCCGCTCACGTGCAACGATTGCCCGCTCGGCAGCAATGCGTTCTTGCGACTGAATTCTGGCCTGATTTGCCGCCATGTTCGCTTGCGTGCGTTGCTGCTCCATCAGCAAACGCTGGCGATCGATTTGCTGGTTTGCTTGGTCAGCTTGAGCACGGATTTGGAGCTCTTTTTCCTTAAGCATAACCAACGGATCAGGGCCCTCGCCTTGACCGGATAACTGCTCTTGCATTTGTCGGACTTCTTGTAAAAACGCCGCAACTTTTAACGCTACAAGGGCTTCACGCTGTAATTCGGACACCATCCGATCAGGATCATTGCCGTATTGAGCAAAAAGTTCTGCTTCGGCAGTTTCTTCGGCCTTTAGTTTTACATGATCAAGGATGTGCTTTTGCAAAGTCATCGCCGCCAGCGGTTGAGACTGCAACATGGGTGATAAACCCATCATTAAATGCGATGCAATATGCGCATCGTGCTGCTGTCCTGCAAAAGCCTTCAATTCCATCCCGTCCAACACGTCCGCGTTCTCTTGCGCGGGGTCCTTGGGCATTTGAGTGCGCTGCGGCTTCAAAATACTGTCAATATCGCGCACATTCATCGCTGCATACACGCGATAAAACGCCTCATACATGTTGTGCATCTGCGGCGCAGTCTGCGCCATTTGCAATTGCATTTGCGCCAGTGTTAAACGCTGAGCCGATGAGAAAATGTTGGGATCAGAGACCGGTTGTACGGCAACAAGGTTGTTGAAATCCGCTTTTTTGATCTTTCTCGACGCTCCAGGCACGTCATAAGGGTATTCATCGGGTAAATACTGCCCAAAGCCCTGGGCCAAGAGCTCAAATTCTTCTTTCAACGCATAGTGCAGCCGTTTATGGATGGCCGACATGACCTGCGTGCCACGTTCAAGCAGTGCAAGGGTCGTTCCGACCTGCGCCATCTGGTTGCCTTCGCCCACTTGCATGTCAGCGATGCTTGCCAAGCGTCTTCCAGCGTCTACACAAAAGCCAAGCAGGGAAAAAAGCGTCTGCGATGGCTCTTTATAAGGCAAAGGCAGCATGTTTTGCTGTAATTCCGCCCCGCCCACGTCAATATCGCGCCATTCTCCGGGCTGAATCGGATTATCCTGGTCCGCGATCCGTGCTCCTTTGGCCTTGAACCCCGCTGGCAGGTTCGAGAGCGTGCCTGCATCGAGCAATTGACGCAGTGCAGAGGTTGCCGTTTTGGAAAGACCACCAATTAAATGCACAAAACCCAAGCCGTACGACCCAAGGCCCTCGATCAGCACGTAATGGACGAAATAATTACGCCGATTCTTGCGCTCATCGTCCTCTTTCCAGTTCCGGCGTATGCCAATGACGCGTTTTGTCGCTTCATCCAACGTAATCACATACGGCAGCTTGATGCCCGTGGGCTCGTCGCTGTCATCAAGGTCCTCGAACCCTGGTAAATCGTAATCCACCTGGAATTCAAGCAAAAAAATCTCTTCCGGTGCGCCTGTTTCCACGACACCCGTCTGCTTATCGACCTGATAACGGATCTGACTTGCGTCTGAAGGGTAGAGTTCGCCCTCAACAATGACATCCAAGTACTCGCCTGCGACCACGCGCTTGCGATATTCGTTGGAATCCATCGCAATGCGGTGCGTGATCCGTGGGCATTGGCTCATGACGCTTGATCCGTAGTACGGAATAAACACGTCATCTGCCAAAACAAGCTTGGAAACCATCCGCCCGAGCTGTTCATCGTAGTAAATCTTCTTAAATACCGACCCGCCGTAGCCCAAATAGAACATCGCCTGATCAAACTCGGGCGTATATTCCTTCATCACGGTCGTAATCTGGTAATTCATGAAGTCCTGCACGCGTCCAGCCTGCTGGAACTTGTCCAAGGTCTCTTTGCCCAGGATCTCCGTGCGCACAGGACCGCCCGCTGGCATCAATTCCTTGGTCGCTTGGGCCTGAAACTGGACCACGGCCTCCATCAACAGAGGATGAGACGCCGCTGCCGCACCCCGAAAAGGCTTGGTACGCTCTTGAAAACTCATGCCTAAAAGCTCAAGGCCCTTGGCATAGGTCTGCTCCCAGTCAGAACGGCTTGACTTATCCGCTTCAAAGAAGGCCGAGAGGTCTATGGCGATCTTGGATAACGTGTCATCGTCCACGACCTCGGCAAGATTGGCATAGAAATCCACCTCGTTATCGTCTTCTTCCCCGATCTCGACCGTCGCTCCACCGTCCTCGTCAAGCACGATCTCGATCTCGGGCATATTCTCCTGATCAATCTCGATTGATGTGGCAGGGGCTTCGTAGAGGGCTTTGTCGATGGGCATGCTAGGTCCTTGGATCAAGCGTGAGCTTTAATGAATGCTGTTGTTTTGTCAACAGGGCCACCGCGTTTGTAACCGTAAGCCTTATATTTACGCAAAAGCTCAGTAAGTTCCTCTTGTGTAATGTACTGAGGAATTGTAGCGTTTTCTGCTTTCATTGCCGCAGCCAAATCGCTGCCTCGATCAATGACAAGTAAATTTGCGTTTAGTAAGTCTTTTACTTCCGCCCAATTACCACTGCGCACAAAGTCTTGAACAAATGGAAGAAATTCTTTTTTTATTGCCTTATTGCCCTCTCCCTTGATTTGGGTAATGGTAAGAGGAGTTTCAGAAGGGATATATTCTTTGTTTTTTAAAAACTGCACCCACTCAGGACTAGCTCCGGGTAGTGCTTCAGGAGAAGCGGCGTATTCAGGAGATGCTTTAAACTCCTTGATCCAACGGTTGTAGGTAGCAGTTGGAACTTTATCCAAGAACTCATCAACCGTTTCTTTCTTTACTTCAATAGTCGCATGCGACTGTCCTTTTGCGTCGCGCAATGAATACACCTTGGCTCTGCCGCTTTGTATGGCTTCCCAGCCTCCAAGGCCGTAAAAGGGGTTTCCTCCCTTTTCCGGAGGTTCGTAGCCGCGCACCGAGTGGCCCATAGCATCGGATTCGGCAGCAAACTGCCCAGGTTTATTGAGCTGGATCCAACGATACTTTTGTTCTGGATAAGCCTTATAAAGATCGGCTTTGTTCGTTTCCTCGATGGCAAGCGCTTTTTTATTGTTGATCCGCCAATCATTAATCTTGGCTACACGCTCAACGGCCTGCGGTACGGTCATTTTCTCAAGGTCTTTAGGCTGTACACGCAACGCATCGGGCAGGTTCGATTGCGGGCTCATGGCATTGGTTAGCTCGTCAATAAGATGGTCAAAGCCTGCACTATCCACAAGATCTTCGCTTATGCTGGGTCTATATATTTTGGTGTCAGCAGAAACATCCTTAATCCAAGGGTTTTCACGTAACAGTTCCATGTTTTCGTTTCGTTGATGCTCCCATGCACCCTGTTTAGCCTGCTTTTTAATTCTTGAAGGCGTTGTAAAATCAATCACCTTATCTGACATTTGTTCCCAAAATCGAGCAGCTTCGCTTTGCCCCTGAGGAGCCATAGGCATACCTGCTCGTTCACGTTTTGAAGTTAATCCCATAATATCAAGATCATAGGTCGGGATGTGCAAAACGCCTCGTTCAGCTAACGCGCGAACAGGGTCCTCTGGCGTACCCATTTCGTTTTTAACGTACTTTGTAAGTTTGGTGTTAATCCACTTGTTAATTGCTGCCGCAGGCTTTAACTCAGCATAGGACCTTTCGACCTGAGCCAAGGACTCTGGACTAAGTCTTGCCATGGCCTCAGGCGTATAAGTCGCATTCATTTCTGCTAATACTTGATCAGCCGGAAGATTGCGAGCGCCAGCGTTTTTTAAAAGTGCGTTGAGCTGGAACTCAACCGAATCTAGGTTTTTAAACCAATTCCCACCCTTGGGTTTGATGACTCCGGCCCCGCCTAGAGCCGCTAGTGCGGTTGCTGCATCCCCGGCCATACCAGCAACCTTAGCGGGCATGACTCCTGAACCAACCGCTTGTCCTGTGCGATAGCCTTCGCCTCCAGGAATAATGGGCGTTGCACCAAGCACGCCTCGGGGCATGTCCGCAAATTCTTTAAGCAGCTCTATCCCCCGCTGATCTTCGCCATACCCTTTTAACTGCGACGCCCGCAAGCCCTTGGTAAACCCCGCATACTGCGGCGCTTGCTGCGAAGACTTGAGCCGATTAAGCATGCGCTGCGATTCGCTGCGGATCTCTTCGCGCTCGTCAATGACACTAGGAACTTCGTCGGGGTTGGGGGAGCCTTGGGCGAACTTGGCAACAGGACGAGCCTTTTGACCAATGCGTCCTAGATTAATAAGAACATCGCGACCCGTTCCAGGAGGAATCTTTTCTCCTGCGTACTCCCGGATCATGCCATAAGGCCCAAATGCACCATAGTCCCCGGTCCGTGCCTCACGCATATCTTGCAGCATGGGCGGGTTAAAATCATACTTATCGACGACCTGTAGGTTACCTTTAGGATCCGTCCTATAAGAAAACCGCCCTAACGTGGTATGTACATTACCCAGCGGATCGCCCATGGAATAGAGGCCCGGTGTTATTGACGTAGGCGGAGGCCCATCCTTGTTTAGCTTTTGAGCCAAGGCAAGGTAGTCCCCGTAGGTAATCGATCCGTTGTCCGATCCCTTGAGTGCGATGAGTTGACGAATAATGTCTAACTCTTCAGACTTAAAGTTCTTCTCAGTAATCGGTGTTTTTACCCCTTGCGCCGTTTCCAAAAGGGTTCGCCCCGATGTTGGAAACCACTCAGGATTGAGCTTTTGAGCAATGAAATCCACCACACGGTTCATGCCCGTGACTTCCGGGGCCTTGTCCTTAGGTGATGTTTCACGTGAAACATCTCCACCGTTGGATTTTTTTACGATGAAGTCCATGGTGCTTGCCTCACCGCCAGCGTTTTTCTTAAGGGGTTTTTTCATTAATCACCACCCGTCGGTACCTCCTGTTCAACCCGTTACGGTGTCGTTGCCTGTTCCGCCGGTCGTAGTGTCGTTGCCTGTTCCGCCGGTCGTAGTGTCGTTGCCTGTTCCGCCGGTCGTAGTGTCGTTGCCTGTTCCGCCCGTTACGGTATTGTTAGCAGCTTGGGCGGCGGCAAGGGAGGCAAGTGCGGCCTGTAGCTTTAAAATAAATTCAGGGGTTCCCGGCGTACCAAAGGCACCCGACCTTGCCATGCTCAGTAGCTTATAGTACTGCGGGGTAGTGTACTTCTTACCAACAAGCGCCGAGCTTACGGAGCCAAGCAATTGCTCACGATTTATGGCGTTTCGTTCGCTTTCAGAATACGTTGGGATGGTATAAATCCCCGATTTCGCATCATAAGAAGGCCTTGTTGCTTGATCGCTTGTAGCCACTTGCAACAATGAAGGCTGTCTTAAAGTCACTCCGGGTGGGGTCCAGCTCGCCGCCCCAGCCCCGCCCGCTCCTCCAGGTCCAGTGCCCGGGGACAGTAATGTAGGAGAGCCGTACTTAAACGACTGCGTCACCGGATCCCACTGACGTGCAGGAGAAGTTAAAAACTCCTGGTTGATCGGGGGGACAGGCACAGGTGTCACGGTCCGTGGATCAATCGGCGGCATGGGAATTGTCGGATCCGCTACACCTTCGTTATAGGGCGGGACGGGTGTGGCGGGCAGTGGTGTTACCGTGACAGTGTCATTGCCGGTGCCGCCTGTGACAGTGGGAATACCTGTGTATCCCCCGGCAGATTTTCCACCTAACTGGATCTCCCAAGAGCCGTCCTTCTTCACGGGGATTGCGCCCACCGTGCCATCGGCAAACTTAAGCTGTGTACCGTTCACGTCCTCCTGAACAGCAATCTGACTTACCACATTGCCCCCTTTATCCCTGACTTGTAGGGTATTTCCTGCCTGCGTATAGGTATAGTCCGTGGACTTTCCAGGCAGCTGCACGTTGCCAATATTTTGGTCCACGCGAACGGGACCTTGGCCCGGGCCACTATTATTAAGCAACGGGGATAAATTTACCGTATCGCCCTTGGCATAAAATCCATGGCCCACGGCAAGGTCAGACTGCTGGCCTCCATACACATTCGGGTTTAAAGCATTAATAAACCCAGCGGGAGCGCCTTGGCCAGTGCTTCCGCCTGTGACCGTTTTGCGTTCCCCCGTAATCGGGTTTACATAAGGGTGCTCATATTGCAACGCTGCGCCTGCCGAAGTTGTTGGCAAGGCACTTAACATGCCCGCAGCGGTTGATGCAGGAGCTGATGGAGCCGCTGAAGCTGGAGCCGCTGAAGCTGGAGCTGATGGAACTGCTTGTCCTTGAAGTGCTGGAGCCGCTGAAGCTGGAGTTACCCCAGTTGGAGACTGCAAAACCATGTTTCTCCACGTAACACCTGGGCTATCAACCTCATTAATACCCATTACCCTGTTTAACATTCCAGGATTTGCTCGATCAAAAGCTTCTAACTCGCTATACCTTGCAGCTGAAACATACGGGTCTATCCCTGTCCTATAGCCTATCGCAGCAGCCCCTGGGTCTTTTACTCCTGCACTTTTTAACGCTTCCACCTCATCTCTGTAACTGTTTCCAAAAATTGAATTAACCTGCGAGGACGCATTAGTAAACGCTGCCGAGTTAAAAGGATCATTCTCCCTTGCCCTTATGTCACTAGACGCTATACCGCCAAAAGGCTGCTGTGGCCCAAATATCTCTCCACCATCTTGCATGTTCAAAGGTCTTACACGCTGTAGATTTTGCAACATGGATCGCGCATCACTGCCCTCATTACCTACCGCCCCTCCCTCTGCATAACGCTGCAACGTGTTATAACGACGCTCTCCCGTTATCGGATCCACGTAGAAATTGCTGTTCATGCTTTTAGGCTCCCGGCCAAGGCGTGTTGGACAGCCCTATTATGGCCTTAGTAATATTCAAACTCAAGCACGTTGCTTGGCTCATCAGCCTCGTCATCATCCAAGGCCACAAAATTCCCCGCACGAAAACGCATGATCGCTTGCACCGTGCTATCCACAAGATCGTCCGAGTCTCCCTTGGGAAACGCCGCACACTCCTCAATCAACTCTTCAGCCCACTTCGTCTCCGGGGCCCAGACCATCCCAGACTCAAACACAGGCGCTACCGCATTGGCCCTGGATATCTTATCCTGGCCCGCTTTCCTGCCGCCTGGGTTGTACATGGTCACAGGAATCCCCACACGCCGCAACTCCTGCTGCAACGTAATCCCCGTTGCTTTGCCCTCGATCAACACATTATCCGGTCGCCAATGATCGTACTGCGCCTTGGCAACCCGCTTTAACTCCGGAAAGTCCCAACGGCCTTTTTTAACATCGAGGAGAATAATGGCAGGTCCGTCGTCCGCGCTGGGACGGAATACACCCCAGGTGGTGATTGCTGAAAAGTCAGCTGTCTCTTTTTTGCTGTACGCGGTGTCATAACTCTGGATGATATATTCAACTTGGGGGGTGTAATCATTTTCCCAAATCCTCCACCATTCACGCTTTAAAATCGCCCCCTCATCATTGGTGGGCTGCTGCTGATACATCGACTGCCACTTCTGCACCGACAAGGTGGCCCTGACCTTTTGTAACTCATCAAGGCTCCAATAACTTGGCCAAAGGGGCTTCTCTTGAGGGGTATTCTCATTCAGTATTGCCGGGAACTCCAAAATCTCCCACTGATCCGACTTCGGCTCTGCCTGCGATTTAATTAACCTTGCCGTCAGATCCTTCATCCCCCAACGGGTCATCACCACCACAACCGCCCCTCCGGGCTGCAATCGCGACCTCGGCCCCGATGTGTACCACTCCCAGGCGTTGTCAAGTGACAACTCTGACAAAGCATCCTGCTCCGAATGCGGATCGTCAATAATCAAAAGATCCGCACCCCGCCCCGTCATTGCACCACCAACCCCTACAGCATAGTATTCCCCGCCACCATTCGTATCCCACCGGCCAGCTGCCTTTGAATCAGGCTTCAAACTCACCGCCGGAAACAACTCCTTATACGTCTCCTGATCCATCAGGTTCCTGACCTTACGGCCAAAACGGACCGCTAACTCGCCATTATGTGTGGCTTGAATAATCTTGGACCGAGGCTCATGGCCCATGGCAAACGCAGGCAAAAGATAGCTAGCAAATTCCGATTTGGTGTGTCGAGGCGCCATGTTGATAATCAACCGCTTTAACTCGCCCCTGACAATCCGGTCAAAAGCATTCGCCATCTTGTAATGATGCGCACTGAAGATGGCCTCGGGCCAAACATAACGGGCGAAATCTATGAAAGAAGCCTTGGCCTTGTCCCGAGCCTCAAGGATCCTGAGCCGTAGCTCAAGCTTCAAGCGTTCTGCTTCAAGGTCCGGGGGTAAGGCCATAGGTTTTGGAATTTGCAAAAAATTTTCAGGGAAATCGGTTCTAGGAACAAGGGGGTGGGTTTCCTGGAAGTGAAAAGTATACGCTTATCTTGGTTTTGTTTCGAGGGCTCATTAATTCTGCGAAACCGGGCCAAGGTCGGCGTCCGCTACGACGTCGGGCCATTTGTGCCGGATTCTAGAACCTAGAGCGCTCTACGCTCTAGAATCGATACCGGGACTCGCCCCGGGGGACGGGGCCCGGGGCCCAGGGCCAGCGGGCCCTGGTCGATTAGTGCGCGAGCGAATTAGTGCGCCTGGGCGAATCGGCGATTAGTGCGCCAGCTGGTCGAGCCCCTGGTCGAGCCCCCAGGCCGACGGCCCAGGGCCAGCTGCGCCAGCTGGTCGGACCAGCTGCGCGGGCAACGGTTACCAGTAAAAGGCCCGAGGCCCACGGGCCAAGAAAACCCTGGCGCGAGCTCGCGAATAGCCAAGCGATTCAATCGCTTATTAAAGGGCCAGCGTGAAATACGCCCAGGAAAACAAAAAGGCCGCCCGAAGGCGGCCAGCTGGGCCAGCTGGTCGGCGTTACCAGCTGAGGGCGAGCGCTGCGCCCAGGGCGACGCCGAAGGCGATCGCGATCAACCAGTCGATCAGGCCGTGCATGATCAGGCGACAAGGTCGAGGATCTCGCCCGCCTTACTTTCGAATTCGACACGGTCGGCGGTCCAGGGTATCGAGCGCGCGTACGCAGTCGCGCCGGTTACAACGTCCCACAAGGTTTCAATCGGTCGGCCTTCGTCAAGCATATGAGCGTGTTCAATTCGCTCGCCTATCCTGGGCCCGAAGCGCTTAGCGAGAAAGTCGGCGACTTTATCGACCTTGCTTCGCTGGGCGGTCCGAAGTACGGTCGAAACGTTGTCGGCGCTGGCCTGCGAATAAGCCAGCAAGGCGGGCGCGACTTGCTCAACGAAGCGATCGGGCGCAGCTGCCGTATGTCGAATGCTGAGCTCGTCGAGCTCAAGCGCGCCCCATACGATGCGGTTAGCGCATACGTAATCGAAAAGGAAAGTTTTTACTTTGAGCGCGCCCGCGCCGACTTCGCTGTTACTCACGAAAAACCCTCGAGCAAGCGCGCCGGTTTTCCCGTCGCGGCGATCGGGCATTTCAATACGGTTTTCCTCGTCGGCCAGGAAAACGAACATGTCGCGGTCGCCACAGTACAGCGTTGTATCCTTTTTAGTGACTTGATCAAGGGGGCGCCCCCATACGCCAGGGACGCGAAAATCTCCCGAAACCCCGTCGCCGAAGCGATCAACGAGCGCTTTGATAACTTGCGAATTCCATACCCGGCCGTACTTTGGACCAGTCGCAGCGCGCAGCGTGCGCGGACCGTGAGCTCCCCCGCCTACTAATAGAACGCCGATATCTTCGGCCTCGCGCTCGACTTGCAGCCCATAATTGACGCAGTCAGCAGCGAGGGGCGCAGGCAACGAGCGAAGATATCCCCCAGGCGCGCCAGCAAGGCCCGCCAGCTGGCCGAAAGCATGATGCGAAATCATCGCTTGCCCGCCTTCGCGCGATTCGATAACTAGGCCCTGGTCATCAATCGGGCGAACGGATAAATCGCGCGAGCTCATGACGCGCGCCTTTGATATAGCCCGCTGCGCCTCGGCATGAGCCAGCATGTCGATAAGCGAAACGAAGCGTTCCTCGTCCGGCCTTGTTGCCCATTGTTTACTAGCTTGTGTGAGTGTACTCATGTTCGAATCCTTTCTTACTTTCTCAGGTTTTCAGCGCGCGAAATTGCGCGCTAGTTGTCAATATAACTAAAAACTTTTTAACTTGCAAGGCCTAAGTCGCCTGCGACATGGTGGCGCAATTTTGAGCCCCAGGGCAACGAGGCCGCGAAGGCGCGCAGGGCCTGGGCGTCATTCGCTGCGCCCTTCGTTCGCGTGCCATGCCACTGTATAGCAGTCGGACCGCCCGCCGCATAACATCCGCCGCCCTTGCCGACTTTCGCCTTGCTGGGCCCATGGGCGACGAAAACAACGACGAAATCGCGCTCGGCCCTGGCGCATAATGGGCGGTCGCCGCCGCAATTGTCGCAAGTAAAATTATCGGCGAGCTCGGCGGGGCAACGCACAAAGCGCACGCCTCCATGCTTCGCGGGCCAGCTGGTCGCCGTATCAGCTGGCGCAGCATATACAGCGGGCCTCCCAAGTTTTACAGCGCGCAAGGCCTCGCCGACTGTATCGCATGATGCATTGATAACAGTTTCGCCCTCGGCCCATTGTGGCAGTAGTGAGGCGTCGAAATGCGAATAGGTCCAGGCGATACCCCCAGCTGGCACGGCCTCGCGCAGGGCGTCGAGATAATCGCCGTCGATTAAGTCGCCGCCCTTTTCGCCTTTTGGGTGTAGGGCGCAAGTGCTAGGGCACGTTGCATACGTTTCATGCACGCCCGCCCTATACGTAACGGCGATCGGCCCGGTTTTCCGATTCGCTGATTTTGCTACGGTCTTTAACATGGTCGAATCCTTTCTCGCTGTATCCCTGGCACGTCGCCAGGATTAAAAGTATACATTTAAAATTCTATTTTGCAAGTAAAAAACAAAAAGGGCCCCGAAGGGCCCAGGCAACGAGCGAGCAAGTCGCCTTATAAACTGCGCAGCATCATGCGGATTTCTTCGCGGATTTTCTCGCTTAGGTCGAGCGCTGAAGCGATCGAATCCGAATCGATTTCGCTCGCAAGGTCGCATAAGTCAATTTCACCATAAAGCGAGCCATAATCGATTTCGCCGCTGAGCTCGGAATAGTCCAGCTGGCCCGCGATTTCGGCATAGTCCAGCTGGCCCGCCAGGGCATCGGCAAGCCTCCGATAGTCAAGCTCGCCAGCGAGCGCTGCCGGATCGAATGCTGGCTTGCTTTCTTGTTGCTGCGCAAGCTTCGCCAGTACTTTGTCGGCAACGTCCGAAACAAGCTTATCGTAAAGCCCGCCAACTAATGACAACATCTCGGATTGATCCATTTTTGCTTTCTCCTGTATGAGCTGATCGGCGATCAGTTGCTGAAAAGTATACACATAAAAATAAACTTTGCAACTAGCGTTTTTTACGGTCCCCAGCCAGGGCCCGCAATATGCTCATGATCGCAAAATTACGTATCAATTGTTTGATGAGGTCCCATTTGCTCATGGCTCGTAGTCCTCAGGGGCTTCAAAAACACCAGTCAAGGACCATTCCTCATCAACACTATGGTCGATAGATGCGGGATACCTTTTTTTAATGTCTTTCCAAGCTTTTTCTTCAGCCACGGCCCTAGACTCAGCTTTCACGTAGGTCGAAACGTACATAATGCGTTTAAAGTCTACTTCAAATAATCTCATCGCTCTTTCTCCTTTCTGAATTGAAGCTCAAATTCAAACCGTTCCCAAAGGCATTCGTAAGCATGGTCCCAGTTACTAAACTCCCCCGTTTGCAATGCCTCATCAGCCATAGTTCGAATCATGTAACCATCACTGTCGGCGAGGTCGATTTCAAGTTGATTCATCACTCTTTCTCCTTTCTAGGTTGACAGATACTTCAATGTCCTCGGGCAAAGAAACTTCATCACCGAGTTTTGAACCCACAAAACAACGCATCGCTGCAATCAGAAGCGTAGGCCCAGAGTACTCGTCATCCGATTTGATCCTAGCCCACCACTCAAAGCCATCATGCTCTAATTCGATTCTTTCCTCTTCGATTATCTTTCCTGAAAGCCCCCAGTCCAACGTCGGTGAAAAGCCAACCGTATAGGGCCATTTTGAGAAAGGTATCCGAATACTCGTACCATGATTAAAGCACTGATCGTAGCCCAAACATTTAGCTACCGCCCAGTCCAAAGCTACGCCCTTTAAGTCTTTTGTGTTCATCGCTCTCTCTCCTTTCTGATTAGCGAAGGTTTAATCATACACTTTCCAGGAATTGATGCAACCCCTTAGCATCCTTCAACGCCCAATGCATCCAGGCCTTGACCGATAGGCCTTTTTGAGCCACTTCAACAACCTGCCCTGCTTGATACGCATACACAACACTATCCGACGCTCTAAAAACCTCCTTGGGCCAGTGTTGGACAAGCAAATAAGCAGGAACCCCAAACCGCGCCGATCTATCAGCAAAAGCCACTTGATGGGGCGAAAGCCTCACCTTTACCCCTGCCCGTACAACCTTCAATTCAACCAGGACTATCTTGCCCCTCTCCATGATCAGTAGATCCGGCATCCCCAACGGTTGCTTGGCTTCGATCCTTAGCCATCCGGCGCAAGACTCCTGGGATAGCTGTAAACGAAGTGCGCTGTACAAGTCCTTTTCTAACTTTTTCCGCATCAGTCATCTCCTGGATCCATTCTGCTTGAACATCAACCGTCTTAGCCTCCTGCCCGTACAGGTTATGTAGCTCTTCAAGCTTTTTCAAAACCTCTTCTTTCGACATCGAGTCGATCGTGCCAACCCGAATCTCCTTACGCTCCACGTAAATGGTCCCTAGAGCCTGCCCACGCCGATATTCAGCCGCGACGGCAGCTGAGTATGCCCCTGCCTGCAACGCCGCGTCTCGGATCCTTTGAAGGTCCTTCATATGCCTTTCAAAGGTCGTGCCGTGTTTGACCGCAAGCTCTTTTCTAAGCTCCTGGATCGCGGCCACAATATGAGGCGACTTGTGCGGATCGGTAAGTCTCCTGCCCCAATACTCAAGGTTAGTCTCTTTATACCCCGCGCGTCGTGCCGCCTCCTTTAGCGTCACTTCACCGTCGCCGGTCACAAACTCTTTTACAAAGGTCCACTCTTGCTTAGTCAAGACCTTTTTCTTGATCTTCTCCGGCATCTGCGTCGTGATCCGTGATTCAACGACCTCGGGCCGCATCGCAGGAATCTGGTCAAGCAAGGGCTGCTGCTTCGCAATCCCTAACGGCGGCGCAACCTCCCCCGAATCAATCCCAACCGAATCAACACCCGAAACCCCAACCCCCGAAACCCCAACACCCGAAACCCCAACACCCGAAACCCCACCCTCTACATGATCCTTCTGCATACCCACTCTCCGTCTTCGCGTTGTCTAACCCAAAACTTCCTTCCCGCATGCCGACTGTAAAACGATTGCAGCGCGGATCGTACCCCGTGGGCCTCGGTCCGTGAGTAAACAACAAAAAAATCCCCTACAAGCATCTTCTTAAAGGGATATCTTGCCCTCCCAGAAGTCGCTCTTCTGCCCAATCCCCAATCCCGAGGCGTGATCCCCGGCAACCGAATCTCTTCATCCTTCGCTTTACTCACCGTTTATCCTCTCTTTCTAGCCGTTCACTCCAACACATTACGTCCATCCCATTTTTCTTTAGTCTAGTAAACTTTTCATTTTTTCATTTTTCATTTTTTTTTTTCAGTCAAAAGTAATATCATATAACGTAATGTTGCTAAACACCCTGTAAATAAAGGCTTCCCAGTACGACACTACACATTACGTATATCTATAAACGACGTAAGGTAAACGTTTAACGTAATGTTCGTTTATCTTACTCTTATAGATACACTAATGCAATACCCATTACCGTAATGAAAAAATAGACGTAATCCAGGAGACCAATAACCACGGTACTTCTTACGGCATTACGTCTATTACACTACTTTTTAAGTTTTGAAAAAAAAAAATTTCAAACGTAGGAAGTTTACCTAATAGGCCTTTCAAAGTAAGCTTTTTTGCCCTCCCCTCATCCCCCTCTTTTTTAAAGTGAACTTCCTGCTTTTCCCCGCCCCTTAAGTACATACTTCTATTACGCCCCAAAAGTATGTCTATTGACCACTCATCCTTCTTTTTCCACCGTTCGCCCTCCTCCGTAATCCCCGGGCCGTGATCCTTGGTCCTTGAGCCTTGAAAAACCCCCCTTGAACCATGAAAAAAGCCCCGTGAACTTCTCCACGGGGCCTAAAAAGCGAGAGTTAGCCTCTTGCCTCAATGCACTGCCAGTCTCCTGTGCCGTTCGCTAACGGCTCTAAGCAGCACGCAGCTCACCTTTTCCCCAAAGACCACCTCCCGGATCTCTTCCAGTTCTTCCTCAGAGACCGGTGGCCCGAGGAAGACCAGTTTCTTGTTATTGGCGAGGTGGACATAGACCACCTGGATCACCTCTCCTACATTCAGCATCGCTGCCACTTCTGGACTCAGCTGCATTGCCTCATTCCATTCCATCACAACCCCCTTTAAACGCGTTAAAAAGGGCCTTAGAGGCCCTTTTGCACCTTCCTTGTATCCTACTGCCCCCTCAGGCCCTCAGGCCCATGTTAAACGGATCATGGAACTTAAACTTAATTCTGTCTATCTTTTCAGGTTTAGGTTTCAAGTCCACAGCGCTATAGGCATACGCCGCCCCTATTTTCTTTGAGATTGCTGATTGTCGTTGAATCCTCTTACGTGTGATCTTGCCTTCATCGAGCAGCGGGTCAAGTGAGTTTTTGATTGAGCGTGGGGTCATCTTCAGCTTGTCTGCCAGCTCTTTGAGCGTGATCGGTGTGGCCCGACCCTGCATGTACTTAAGACACGCTTCACCTCGGTTGATACGAGCTTGTTTTTGTAACTGTGCTGCACTCATTGCCATAATATGTATGTCCTTGACTTGTTAAATATGTGTGTTATAAGCGCGTGTCTCTACAAATGTTGGAGCGGTCATGCCGAAGCAAATAGTCACTGATGAGGACTTTATCGCAGCGTGGAATGAGCTAGGTTCTGCAACCCTTGTGTCTCGGAAACTCGGCCTGACTGAACGAACGGTCATGCACCGACGAAGCTTAATCGAATCAAAACTAAACATAAGCTTGCACGCTCATAATGACCAGCGTTTTAACCGACACATCATGCATTCAGAGAACAAGATCCGTTCTATTGCAGATGTTACGGGATCTGTTGTGATTTTTAGTGACGCGCACTTTATGCCCAACGAAACGTCCACTGCTTTCAATGCTTTGATCAAAGTTATAAAGAAGATCAAGCCGCAGATCGTTATAGCAAATGGTGACATATTAGATGGCGGTCAGATAAGCAAGTACGGGCCGGAAGGCTGGCAAGCCAAGCCGACGCTGAAACAAGAATTGGAAAGCGTCCAGTGGCACATGGATCAGATTCATAAAGCTTGCAAGGGGCTTGGCACCATTTTGCATCGGACCATTGGTAACCACGATATAAGATTTGATAAAAGGTTGGCAGGGGTAGTTCCTGAATACCGCGACATCAGCGGCACTAAACTATCAGACCACATTCCGGAGTGGTCAGTCTCTTGGTCGGTCATGGTTAACAACAATACGATGATCAAACATAGAATGCAACATTCAGGCATCCACTCGGGATACAACAATGTTTTGAAATCTGGCATTAACTCTGTAACAGGGCATACACATCTGTTAGAAGTTAGACCCTGGGGCGATTATCGGGGACGTAGATACGGCATATCTACAGGCATGTTGGCTGACCCAAAGAGTCAAGCCTTTGATTACACAGAAGATAATCCGCTTCCGTGGTGTAGCGGTTTTGCAATCTTGACCTATCATAATGATGGTCAACTGCTTCCGCCAGAGTTGTGTGAAGTGGTTAATGGGACGGCCTATTTTCGTGGATCTGAAATCTGAGGTGAATCATGAATGAGATCTTTGTAAGCGTGGATCTGACCGAATTTGAATATGATGAGCTGCTTGAGTGGCTTGGTGAGCAGGAAATTGCTTCCGGTTTGAGCGATTTGTACAACAAACTACTGGCTGCTGTTGAAGCACGTGATGCAGAAGCTGAAGAGGTAGAAGACGAAGAGTAAGGCAATTGCATTACTTCAAAGTCAGGCCCCCCGACTAACCCTCGGGGGGTTTTTCTTTTCCAAGAACCTTAACAAAAACCTGCTGAATAAACACTACGACCGCACCGATTGCCATTACTGGCAATACAAAAAGCAACAGCAGCCCAACTGCAAGGCAACTATCAAGAAATCCACCAAGACGTTCAAACATAGCCAGCCTTATCTGACCGTTTAATCAGTATGAGAGGGCGTCATTGCTCACCCCTTGCTCTGATGGCTTGCGCTATGGAAAACATTCTCTCGTCCTCATAGGGCCATTGCTCAGCCACCTTCGCACACGCCTCACGTTCGGTCGTGATCCCATTGCTCAGCGCTCGATTCCAGTTCTCCGCAATCTGCCACTCAAGCTCGTGCAGGAGGTTTTCCGTGGAGTCTCCGTGTCCCGTGGCGTAACCACGCCCCATCATCCATGCGGCGACTTTCTCACGCTCGGCTGCGGCAACAAGGGCGGCAAAGCGTTCAAGTTCTGTCAGATACACCACGCGCCCGGTGTCGTACTCGTACGGCAATTTAGCCTCTTTCGCCATTTTGATAATGTCGTCTCTATCCACCGTTCTTCTCCTCCGGCTCGTGCGTACATGCGTTTTCGTAGTCAATAACGTCCTGCAACCGATAGCGAATCAATCCACCCAACTTTATGTACCGGACCCCTTTTTTGAAAGACCGGTCACGTTCCAGTGTTGCTTCGCTGATCTTCCATCGAGTAGCAAGCTCCACTTGTGTTATGAATTGCTCATTTGTTGTCATTGCTCACCCCTTGCTCTGATTGCTTGTGCATCTCTTATTCCAACATCGGTCTGTGTGAGGGTAAAGCGGCAAAAGCCAGTGCTGCACACGAACGTCACCGGCTCCTGCTTCTCTGCTTGCTCACGAATCTGCCAATCAAGTTCTGTCAGCAGATCTTCCGTGGAGTCTCCGTGGCCCGTTGCGAGGCCCTTCTTGATCATCCATGCGGCGACTTTCTCACGCTCTTCTTGTCTAATCAACTCGGCAAAATGCTCGATGTCACCGTGCAAAGTTAAGCCGTTATCTGCTATTAACTTAAATACGTTCATTTGATTTGTCCTTATGATTATTTATTGTTGTCACCCCTTTTCTTGAGGTAGGCCAAATAAGCTGCTTTTGGTCAATCGTCATGTCTACAACACCATTACGCATGGCAAAGAGCAATCTTGGTGTTAATGCGGTAAATAACTTTGGCGGTTCCTCATCTGGGCAGATGGTAAATGTGTATGGAAGTTTAGCCATGATTCTTTTCCTTTAATTTAACTTCAACAGCTCTGACAAATGCAAGTACATCTTCGTAATCCCACTGCTGCCCAGGCGCAGGCCATGTTGGGTTAATCTCGTGCAGTTCAGGCTCAGTCAGCCCGACCCATTCTTTTCTTTTCCTAGTCAAGCGGGGTCGGCCTACTGCTTTCCTTGCCTCGTTCCACCAGTAAAACGCTTCTCCAGTGGCCCCCGTTGGATACGCTTCTTTGAGAGCCGCCTCATAAAAATCAATGGCGGCTTCAATTCTCTTGGTGGCGTTTAGCCACACCTCTAGCGTCGAAGTTTCATCAAGGGTAGGTATCTCGCTGTCCGCGCTCATGTGTTCTTGCGGTTCCCAAAACTCACACTCACAAACATAACGGCCCTCGTTATGTGATGCGTCACGCAGAAAACCGTGCGGTGCGTCGGGGTGCGGGTTGCACTTCACGCTTGATCGTTCGTCTGTGTTTTCCATACATCATTCTCCTTAATCCGTTCATGGACCTTGACTTCTCTTTTGCCTACCAATCTCGCAATCTCACGGTCGATGTACCATCTTGCTTTGCGCAAGTCCTCAACCTCTTTACCTTTCAACGAAGCTCTCCAAATGTATTTCACAGCGTTGCCAAGGTTAAAGCACATGTGCTCTGTTATTTCAATACACTCCACACCACTTGGGTGTGAGGTGTAATGTCTAGGGTTGTTTACTGAGTCGCTCATGCTTAGGTCACTTCCTCTGTCCAGCTCCGTGGCCAAAGATGCTCGGTCCTTTTTTCGGCACCCAATTCCACAAGCTGAGTGGTGGTGTAGACGTACTCAAAAGCTGGGCTTACCCAGGTATGCTTCTTTGAATAATGCGGTAAGAACATGACCCCGTCGAGGTCAAAAACAGGCTGTAGCACGGTCAAAGCCATTGCGCTTGGCTTAAGCATTGTTTTGCTCCAAAATAGCATAGGCGTGTTTGAGGCGCTCCGAGATTCGTTCGAGGTCCAGGTCCGCGATCCTTTGTCGCTCGGCCAACACCCTGGGGTCTTTCCAGGGTGGCAATTGACCCAAGCGTTCCCATTCATGAATAAAAGTGCCTAATACGTTGGTGGCTTCGGCATTTGTTTTGACTTTCACTGCATTTCTCCTTTCTGATTAAAACGGTGCTGGCTCCATGTCTTCCAGCTCTTTGACTTTATCACGCTTTCTTTGTTTTTTGACCCAGGCAATGATTTTTTTTTGTTCCTCAGGCGTCCTGAACGGCCATTTCATTTGTTCAGGACTGATGGGAAAGTCAGTCGCCTTTCTCTTTTCTGTATGCATTGTATTCTCTCAATAGTTTGTCGTGCATAGCCTGGAGCTTGTGCAGCCGGTCATCTACCTCGGCCCAACGCAGCTTCCAAGTTCTGGCAGCTTCGATGTGGTTAACGGCGTACATGATTGTGCGGGCATCTTCCCTGTCTTCCATGTACTCAGCCATCAGCCGTAGTCGATCAGTTAGGTGTTGCACGATATTCCTCCTTATAAACTTCTTTGACGTTGTCTCTGAATTTCTCAACAACGTCGTGGAAATTGTTCAACCGGCGTTCTGTCTTGAAGTGTCCAAGCCTATCGGCCATGACAATAGAAAACATCGCTGCTGCTTTGAGTCTTAGGCACTCATCCTCTTTGAGTAATCTATCAATGATCCGAGCGACTTCAAACGACTTTTGAAGCGTGAAGTTGTGGGCATCGTCATCCAGGTGATCCGGGTCCATCGTCATTTCTCCTTTCTAGGTTAGTCAATAAGTACTTCGATAAGTTCAATAGGTACTGGTTGTGTGCTGTTTCCATCTCCTGCCGTAACTGATCCCGGCAATTCTTGTAGTACAGCAGATTTGCGAGCAGGCCTTCTTGGGTTAGTTTTTCGGTGTTCAAGGATCTCATCCTCCAAGTTGATGATGGTGCCTTCGTCCAGAGCATGGAGGATGTTGACGCGTGAACGCTTTTTGCGAAGCGCTTCTGGCCCGTGGTCCAGGTCCAGCCAGACGTGGGTAATGTCTATTTGTTCTGGTAAGCCAATCAAGGACCGTGGTTCAAGGACCTCGTAGAACACACAGACATCAACTGCTGGGAGCGTTAGATACAAACCGCTGGGCATAAGCTTTCTCCATTTCTAAGGCTTTCTCGGGGTCAATCGTGTTAAGTGTACGTATAAATTCAGCATAGATCAAGCGCTGAACGATAGAAGTTCGTGTTGTTTGATGAAAATCTGACATCTCGGAGAGCATAGAGTAGATGTCCAACGGCAGGGTGACGGTATTCCAAGGTTTGTTTTGCCTACGCGAGGGGGAGTCTTTTTTGCTTTTGATTCGATACCAGACGCGAGGACGACCTTTTTTAGATTTTTTGCGCATGTTAGCTCCCAAAAAAAGGGCCCGTGAGGCACGGGCCAAATAGCGTTGGGAAACGCTCAAGGAGACTTACACGAACAGCTTCCATCATACCGCTTCTCCCCAGGAAGGTCCAGTCTCTACATCGACAATTGAGGGGACTGCCAGATCAACGGCGGTTGCCATGACATGGGCGGCTTCTCTTGCCTCATCGACTGAGTTAACGGATAGTGCAATTTCATCATGGACTTGTAAAAGCAGCGTAAAGCCTGCTTGATCGAGTTTGATTAGGGCGCGTTTGGTTTGATCGGCAGCGGATCCCTGAATCAAGCGATTCAACCCCTTATAGGTCATCGCACGCTTGATACGCTGGCCGTACTTGGCAGCTGCTTCTTCATAAGGAAGTGCTTTGTGGATGCCCCACTCGATGGGTTCCCATAACGGAAAGCGGCATTTGCGGCCAAGCAGGGTACGGATAGCGCCGCCCGAGGCGCGGTTCTCGATCCGACGCATCACCGCATCCACCGTGCCACGCAAAAAAGGTACGTTTTGATGGAAGTTGCGGATGAGATCTTCTGCTTCATCGATCGGCAAGTCGAGGCTATTGGCAAGCTTTTGTTTACCCATGCCGTACATCATGCCCAGCGAACAATTGGACACTAAGACCCCCGATACAGTGAAACGATTTCTGGGTCCGGCATTGAGGATGTCGTAGACCTTCTTTTTTGAAGCTCTCTCGTATGCGTTAAAAGCTGTTGTATGGACAATCCCTGCCGAAGTAGTTTCGTCGTCCAACCGTGACCGAAGGGAAAACTTGGATAGTCTGTTTTTATCAGATGCCAGACGTGGTTCAAACAAACCTCTTTTCCTTTGTAGGACACTGTCACTGTGTTCCTTCGATTGGCGTTGTTTCCTGCTTGTGAAATCATCCGAATGTTTCCAGGTGAATAGCTCTTGTTGTTGTCTATTCTGTCTATCGTTTTGTTTTTCCAATCTTCTGCCGAACCCAACGTAAGAAGATATTCCACTAATTCTCTCACTGACCCAAATTCGCAGCGTATCCCACGTCCCCCGTATGTCGGGTAAGCGCGGTCGTTTTGGTTGTGACATCTCTGAAAAATAGCGGTTGCTCGATTTTGTAAGAGTTCCACCTCCTTTGAGGTGACTAACAGATTCCCCCTCTTTGTATGTTGCTCCCGCATATTGCAAGGCCGACACATGGTTGACTTGCCGCTCTTCAAATTGTCTAAGAGCTTCCAGTCCTCGGTTCCACAAGCGCATCGAACCTTCGCATATTGATGCCTTCCACGCCGCTGTATTTCCCTGCTCACTACGGTCCACATACCGAAGGACTTGTTCAGCATTTCCAGTGGAAACAAGTGCATCCAATCTTGATGCTGCGTCCCGGAACGAAATCTTCCCTGATTCGACTGTCCAGACGTCATGGTCCGGTGTTGCGGTGAGATTGCCATAGGTCATAACCTCCTTTACACCCATAAAAACCACGCCATCGTGGTTGACCCATTCTACACCATCCCATACTCTATGTTCTGTTGTTATTGATTCTATAGGTACTAGACCAACATCCGTCAAAACAAGCTCTCCCTCAGCTATACATGTCTTCGCAACCTTCCTGGGTATGTTTGCGGCGTTGGCAACGATTTGATAAAAGTCTGTCCGTGGATCCTTAAGATAGGCCTGGACCACGTCTTCAGTGCCTTGAAGACCGAGCAGGTGGGCGTAATGAATCAAGATCCGTGGTTCTTGAGACG
>Ga0214917_10001185_pt1 | contig 33871 bp, 66 predicted proteins | sample LL_1208_BB_MetaG_FD_177983 | JGI IMG/M metagenome (GOLD analysis project Ga0214917, IMG submission 177983) | Freshwater microbial communities from Lake Lanier, Atlanta, Georgia, United States - LL_1208_BB | ecosystem: Environmental > Aquatic > Freshwater > Lake | place: USA: Georgia | collected... | reverse complement strand
TTAATGGGTATAATGGATAATGGATATGGTCATAACAACATAATGGGTGAAGGGAGGGTGTGTGCGTGGGGGAGAACGTGATTGGAGTCTTACGAATTGAAAAGAGGTTTTGGTGGAGAAGAAGGGAGTTAAAAAAAACATAGGGTGTAACGAGAAACAAAGGGTAACAATCAAGTCTATCTATCTACTCATTAAAAAAATCTTCAATTCATTAAAAAAATTCGTGATTTGCTTATTTTATAAAATAAATATTGACTTGTTTATGCGTTGATTATGTTTTCTATTTCATTGATTATTGCTTTTGCTTGAGGTGTATTTTTATTGTGTGCATCTCCACCATCTGAAAAGTATCCTAAGCCATTTTTTAAGACTTTAACACCTTTGTCAGCGAATCTTTTGTAGTATGCGTTCATTCTATCTACGAGTTGCTCCTTTGTTCTACTACCACTCCAACCATAAGAGCCTTTGTATATGAATAATTTTGCGTTTGGAAATTTTTGGTGTATCAAATCAATTAAATCTTCAATATTATCATTACTTGAAAATTGTCCATTAGTTCCAATAGATATAAAAATTATTGTAACATCATTACTTATTGGATAGGATTTTAAAGCACTCATTAAATTAGATAGCGTCCAACCACCTACCGCAATTTGAGTATCTACTTCTACTCCCTTAGTGGCTCTACCTATACCTACCGAATGGCTATCTCCAATTACGAGTTTCCTTCCATTAAGGTCTAAATTATCATTTGAATTAGGTTTGCCTAATACTTTGTTAAGAATTATGATTATTGGGATTGATATTAATATTGCTAATCCGATTCCCTTTATTGCATTGTTTTTCATTACTTTAAATTTAAAATACTAAATCAAAAGAGGATTTGGTGGAGCGTAAATATACAAAAAAACCCGAAAGTAGAAACAATCGGGTGTATCTCCGTTCATAAAAAAAATATTTTGTATTTTTGTACTATGGAAAAGAAAAAAATATACTTGTACGCTTCAATATCGTTTGCAATAACATCAGTTTTGGTTTATTTCTTGTTGAAGAGCAAAACTTTTGCAAATGTAGGGTCTAAATCTACCGAATTTTCAAAGAGTTCATACAATGGACTAATTGTAGTCAAGCCAAACAATAAAACGAAATTTGAGGTTCTAATTGTGTTTGGTGGTATGTCTTATGCTGACCCCGAATGGATGTACAAGCAAATACCAAGAGAAGTCTTATTGAATTATTTGGTTTTCATTGCACCATACACAAAATCTTATACGAGTGTAAGGGATATTGTCAATTCATATATGAAGTCTAATGGGTATGATGAGAAGTCTTTGTCTTTGGTTGGGTTTTCGGCAGGTGGTTTGAGTGTTCAATCGGGTTATGATAGGAGTATGAAGTTTGTTGGTTTGATTGACCCATCGACAAAAAGCCAATACGCTGACATTAATTTTGGAAAGAATACGCACATGGTTTACAATAACTCTAATTGGGGTGCTTACCCTAATATCAAAGCATTACAACCTAAAATAGCCAATAACATTAGTAATGGTGGTGGTATGGTTGAAGAGGTAAATCTGAGTCATGCTTCCATCCCTAAATATTTTTTTAAAACTCACTCCAAGTATTTGCTTTAAATATGTGTTTTTGTTTAATGTCTGAAAATTATTTACTTTTACTATAAATTTTATAAAAATGGACAAGAAAACATCAAGAATATTACTCGTTGTGTCAAGCGTAATTGCCCTAATGGGTATTGGGTATTTCATATATTCTAAAAGACAAGAAAAGAAAATGGCTGAAATTTATAAGAAATCAGTTGAGGATATGGCTAACCAATATCAAATATTCAAATAAAAAAATCTAAACTATGGCTTTTAATACTCCAAAATTTAATACCCCAAAATTTGGTGAACCAACACCACTATTGATTACTACAAACTTAACTAAAGCGATTTCTACTAATAAATTGGATTCTCAATATGAAAAAATTGGCAATAACAAAGGATTTGTAGATGCTTCATTTGAGGCTATGATGAAGTCGGTTGGATGGGTGTCATCACAGGCTTGGTGTGCCTACTATGTTAAGTTGATTTTTATGCAAATGTATTCTTTCGATAGAGTTTGGTTATCAAAAAATATTAGTGGTGGTGCGTATAATAATCTTCTTATGATTGAGAACTATAATAAACAAGGTGATAATAGATACATTGCTTCAAGAAAAAATGATGTACAAGTTGGTGATGTGTTTTGTTTAACTTATACGAAGGGTGGACATACGGGGATTGTTACTGAAATTTTAGGTGCATCGGGTAATGGATTTGTTGTTAAAACTATTGAAGGTAACACCGCATCAAGTGGTACTCGTGAAGGGGATAAAACTTCAATCCTAACAAGAACGATGATAATAGGTCAAAATACGCTTGGTGGTAATTTAAAAGGTTATTGGAGAAGAAATTTCACCGATGCTGAAAGAGAGCAATTAAGATATGATGATGCTCAAGGTACTTTTGTTTTTAGTGGACAAGATGTTGTGAACCCTAAAGGTTGGTCAACTAACCCGTTAAATCCATATAATTTTCAATCAAAATAGTTTTTTTCATTAGCCTTTGTCTATAATAAAAATACCCTCAAGGATTTCTCCGAGAGGGTTTTTTAATTTATAACTTTGATGCTTTAATTTTTAGTATCTCAAGTACCCTTTAATTTTTGTTCTTGTTCTTTGTTTGAAGCAAACCATTATTCCCTCTCTTGAGCCACTATCATTGGTGTTACCTTCAATGGTATATATAAAGTTCTCGTCTATCTTATAAACAATACCCGTATGACCCAATCCATTACGAAAGTCCATAATAAAGATGTCACCCTCTTGAGGTTCGCCTACTACTTTATATTTTTTTTCGGCTTGATTCCAATGTGAAAGTACTCCACCCGTCTTTATAAGTGGGTTTTCGCCATCTTTTATTTGGTCAAAGCACCAATAAACAAAAGCCATGCACCAAGAGGCGGGGAAGTTTATATCTACTGATTTTAAATAGTCTTGTATAGGTTTACCCCAATTAGAACCTAATGGGTTTTCTTTTGCACCTACTTGTGTTTTAGCAATTTCTAATGCTGATTTTCCTAATGCCATATTATTCGGGTTTTTTAGTTTCTTCATCGCTGAAGAAGTTTGTTAAAAATTTTCCTACCCATCCCGAAATGAGGACAACAATGCCAAAAGATTGATGGTCATTTAGGATAGCGTAAGATGATACGAAAACTGATGCTGATGCTAATGAGTCACCAAGCACCCTAAATCTTTTTGGAGTGGGTAAGAAATAACCCTTAAATGAAAAATTTTTCATAGTAGTTATATTTAGACATTCAATTTACGAATAAATCCTCTAACTACAAGGTCACCACCTATTGACTTACCAACTACACTTGTTCTTGTCTTTTTAGCAACCAAGTCGCCATCACTAATACTTTTATCTGAAGTGTTACCCTCTATGGTAGTTACGCTATTGTCATTGTTAACCTTTACCACCACCCCCGCATGTCCTTTCGATGGCGTGTTCTTGTGCTGAAAGATAATGATGTCACCCACCTTTGGCGTATTGGATGTAGTGTAAGTTCCACTTTGGTCGTTTTTCGCATTTATAAATGATTGCTGACTACTTCCACCAAGCACCTTATCAATCTTCGCTTGTTCGGTTGGATTATTTTTAAATACATTGTAGTGTATAGCCTTTGCAAAAAACATACACCATTGGTCAGTTGAGTGCCAACCAACTTGTTTTAACATTGATTGAAAAGCGTTGTTTGCAAATGATTGATTATTTCCAATCTCTTCAACGCCTACCCATTGGGAAGCAAACATTGAAACCAAATCACCAAACGCTTTTTTTGTGTATTTATATGCCTTAAATACCTTTTCACGCTGAAGGTACACAATAAGTATTCCTATTGAGCCAAAGAAGGCTACTTTATGCCATGTCTTTAATTTCATCTTTGTTGTTTTTAAATATTTCTTTAATGATTACTATCAAAGGTAAACTACATATTCCTAATAGGAAAGACAAAAAGATGATAAATCTTTTCTCTTCTACTAAACTTAGCAAAAACCCAATAAACATAGGTATTATGAGGCTAATGTAAAACTCTCTTGAAAATAGCAATTTTATAAGTGGATTCTCAATTTTAGAATATTTGATACCACTTTCTTTTTCTTTTTGCATTTATTATTTTTTGTTGGTTTTGAAAAATAAGTAACAAAATCCTTTCACCTTTAGTTTGTTTTTTAATGTGTTCTACTCTTTGATTACTCAAATTTAATTGATTAATTTTTGCTATTATAACTTCATTTGTCATAAAAAAAGTTTGATGCGACATAAGGACTCGAACCTTAACGAAGAGAATCAAAATCTCTGATGCTACCATTACATCATATCGCAATTTTTACAAAAATAAAAAAAATTTGTTAGAAATAACTATGATTGCTTATCTTTGCTTTTAAATGCTTAATTATTAATCAAAAAATCAAATCATGGACACAAATCAAGAAATCGAAAAAATTGTAAACGATAGCGTAGACCCTATCATCAAAGCCTATCATAAACAAATGAAAAGAAGTTTGGATTTGGCTGAAATTATTGGAAACTCTATTGCTCATTTGCGTAATGTTCAAAGCATGACCCAAGATAGTATTGTTAATAAATACATTGATGGTTGTATTGCTGACATTCAAGAAAAGTTTAACACCATTAAAGATTAATCATTTTAAAAACTTATTCAAATGAGAAGAGAACAATACGACATAGTCGCAAGAGATTTAGCCAATCGTTATGGCTATAACAATGTTTCTATACATATAGTTAATGTTATGATTAGCGTAATGATGCACCGAGATGGCTATCAAAGAGGTGGGAGTTTTGTAGAGGCTATTTGCGATAATAAACTTGACGAGGCGTGTAGTCGTGCCGATGATGATTGCATTAAATATTTAAGGTTATTTTCGCTTGTAAAACAATTTGGTTTTTTAAAATTTAAAACAACTAATTATGACTCCCGAACAACAAGCACAAGTACTCATTGAGGATTTTAATGACATAGTAAACGACACCGAAAAATCCAAAGAGTGTTCAATCTATTTTGTAGAGAAAGTTATGAAAATGGATGACCACGCTACTGATTGGTGGAGAGAGGTTATGAAATGCGTAAAACAATATTAATATGAAATTTGACTTTAACACTATTCAAAATTTTGATGACCACATCAATAAGAGCATACCTAATTATGACATACTTTGGAACTCAATAAGTAGTATGAGTGAATACTTTTTTGTTGACAACACTAATGTATATGACTTGGGTTGTAGCACAGGTAAGTTGCTTAAAAGCCTTGACATAAAATGTTATAAGTATGGCTATGACGTTGCCACTTTGTTACCACAAGAAGAAGGTTTTTCTTATGTTGACTTAAATGAACCTTTCCCATTGATGAATGCTTGTGTTGTTTATTCAATTTTCACTATGCAATTTTTGAAGCCATCCTCAAGACACAATTATTTGAAAACTATTTATGATGGTATGAATGAAGGTGGTGCTTTATTTATTTGCGAAAAATTATATCAAGACAATGGTAAGATGCAAGAGATTTTTTCTTTTAGTCATTATGACTATAAACTTAATAATTTTTCAACTGATGAAATTTTTAAAAAAGAAAGAGATTTGAGATACATAATGAAACCTAACTCAGAAAGGGAGTTGGATATTATGTTACAAGACGTTGGATTTCATAATGTAACTACATTTTGGCAAATGTTTAATTTTAAAGGTATAATTGCAATCAAGTGAATAAAATAGAATCTTTCAGAGAAAAAATTTCAAACATAGATAAAGAAATTGTTGAGTTGTTAATTCAAAGATTTCAATACGCTTATATTATTGGTGATGAAAAAAAGAAAAAAAACATTCCAATTTTAAATAATGATGCTTACAAATTGGCTTTATCAAAATACAAAAATGGGTTAGGCGAATATGGAGAAGACATATTCAACCTAATTCATAAAATTTCAGTCAAAATTCAAGAAAATGTTACCGACAATTTATAGTCTAAATGATGTGAAAGAGTCTTCAAAAAAGAACCTTTTTAACGTGGTTTCATTGTTTGCGGGGTGTGGTGGTTCAAGCACAGGTTATAGGCTCGGTGGTGGTAACGTATTAGCCATTAATGAGTTTATTCCATCGGCTTATGAATGTTATGAAAAGAACTATCCCGAAACTTTTATATTTAAAAATGACATTAGGGAATTAAGTGGTAAAATGATACTCGACCAAATTGGATTGAAAGTTGGAGAATTGGATATTTTGGATGGTTCGCCACCTTGTGCCTCGTTTAGTATGGCGGGAATTAGGGAAGAGGGTTGGGGAACTGAAAAGAAATATAGCGACACTACCCAAAGGATTGATGACTTGTTTTTTGAGTATGCAAGGTTGGTAAAAGAAATTCAACCCAAAGTCTTTGTTGCTGAAAATGTAAAAGGTCTTACGTTGGGTTCAGCCTCTAATTTACTTGGAAGCAATCAAATAGGAATGTTTGGTTACGAAGACGACACCATATACAATACTCTTGTTAATTGTGGCTATAATGTCAGATACAAGGTTTTAAATGCCAAAGATTATGAAGTACCTCAACAAAGGGAGAGGTTAATTTTTATTGGCGTTAGAAAGGATATAGATGCACAAATTACGTTTCCTAAAGGAAATCGTGATATAGTTACTATAAGGGAGGCGTTTGAGGGTTTAAACAATCCCGAAAATGAATCAAAGGAGTCTTCTATGAGTGAGGGTAAGGTAAAGGAGGTTGCATATCAACTGAAGCAAGGAGAAAGTGGTGACAAAATAACAAAGACCAAATACTTTGGTTTGAAACGACCAATCTTTGATGACGTTTGCTTTACTATACTTGCTCGACAAGGAAACAAATCATCTATACTTCATCCAATAGAAACAAGACAACTTACCATTTCTGAAATCAAAAGAATAATGTCTTTTCCCGATGATTACTATGTTGGCGACAAGTACATTCAAAAATGCGAGAGGCTCGGTAGAGCAGTTGCACCACTTATGATGAAAGCCATATCAGAACATATTTATCAATCAATTTTAAAAAAAACAAAAAAATGAAAAAAGAAGTAAAAACAAAAACATTAAGTGAAATTCTTGATTTAGAAGGAGAACTAAACATTTTGGAACAAATGGTTGACACCGACTTTAATGATTACAAAATTAAAATGTTGAAAAAAGATGCTGACCCCGATGCAATCGTTTTAGAAAGGTTTGACGATGCCTTGATTGGATTGTCGAATGATGGTTGCTTGGTTTATGACATTGGTGTGATGAGAAAGATTTTATGTCAAAGAGATAAAATGAGTATTGTACAAGCCGATGAGTTTTTGAATGACAAAGTCATTGCAATTAAGTTTGGCGAGTTAAACCCAATTTTCGTAACACTATATATGGATTTAGTATTTCAAACATTAAAATGAGAAAATCAGCATTCCCCTTGAGAATAGAATTAGAATCACTAACCGAAGGTGAGTGGAAGGTTATGTTGGTATATAAAGTCAACTCACCCGAAATGCTTTATAAAAAATTCGAAGACATAAAATGTCTTTATGGACTCAAAAGGGAGTATAGAATTTTTATTTACGCTAATTCTAAAGTAAACACTTATATCGAAAAATAAATTATCTACAAGCAAAGACCAATAAAATCAACTTTAAGTTCCCAATGGAATTTTTATAATTGTGATTATATTTTTTTGTTTGTTAAATTTGTCACCCCACACTAAATTTTATTTATTATGACTTTATTAAAACCTAAAAAAAGAGGTAGAGGAAGACCCGAAAAACCCAAAAGATTAGAACCTAATAATGATTTGTTAGATGTTAACGAAGTAGCCACAATGCTAAAGATGAGTGCATCTCACATTTACACTCTTACATCAACCAAAAAGATACCACACATAAAGGTGCTTGGTAGAAAAGTTTTGTTTGATAGAAATGAAATTATGGATTGGTTAAAATCAAAAAAGGTATCGGCTAAATAGTGGCGAAAAAAGGGAAAAATATAAACAAGGGAGTTCGGCTCTATAACAAGATTCTAAAGGAATTTACGAAAGTCAATAACTCGTTACCCGAAGATAGAAAGGTATCACTTGCTGATAGGCGTAAGTATATTACTGAAGTCTTATATCCTCAATTTAAAGGTATTGACCCAACTAAAGTAGGCGTAAAGGCGATTAGAAAGGGTATAGATGGCGTTGTTAGTTCTATAATACCTCAAGAGGGTTGTGACCCTAATATTATTTCCCCATCGGTTTACGCTGACGTTATGTGGTTTGAATTGGATGAGTTCATTAGGGATGTACTTCCAAAATGTATTTTCATTAGAGTTGATGGAGATAGTGCGGGTAAAACGAGGATATTCAACACTCTCAATTATGATTATAACCGAAGTGGCGTTAGAAAAATAATTGACAATATTCGAGATGAGGTAAATAACTCAAGTAGTGCCTCGTTTACGGGGGTGAAGAAGTTAAAACCTAACAAAGCCAATGATGGTACACCCGAAAATTATTTTATTGATTTTATACTTGTTATAAATAGCGTTCCAACAAGTTCAATTAATCCCATTTCCTACACTCTTTCTACTACTCAAAAAAAACAAGTTACATCAGTCCGAAACGCAATACTATCAAGGGTTAAAGACCTATCTAATAAGAAAAAAAGACGCAAAAACGCAAGAAAAAGTGCCATCAAAAATATTGGCGAAATAAAGAAGAAAAACAAGCGTTTAAAGAAAGCAAAATCACCCGACTTCAAAAGAAGATTAGCATTTGAAAGATTAAAGGAATTTTTAAAAGCAAAGAAGCAACTTCAGACGGCGTTTAATAGGGGTAACCTTACCCAAGAACAATTTGATAAGTTCAATAATGAACTTGATATTTTAATTGAACAAGTAAAAAAAGAAGGTGGAATAATTTAAAATGAAAACGATTAAATATGTTGGTAGCGTAATTAAAACTCAAGATTACAAAACCAAAGACAAAGAACTATTAATGCTGAATTTAATCAAAGCCAATGGTGGTAATGGTTATTATCGCAAAGGTAACTTCTCTACTGAATTGGTATGGGATAAGAAATCCTATATGTTTCCAAGTGACAATGATGTAAAATCATATACAAGAGGTATGTTCTTGTTTGGTATGGTACGCAAGGATGCTAAAGCGTTTATCAAGTCGGGTAAGACTATAAAAGTACCCAATAAATATCCTACCAATGAGTATAATGATAATTTCGATAAATTTGGATTTAAGATGGGTGGAACTGATTTAAACCATGCTTATTGGCGTATTGCTTTTAACTTGGGTATTATTTCAAAAACTACTTATCAAAAAGGTTTGGATGATGATTTTAAGGTGGTGAGGTTGTCGGCTTTATCAACTATGGGAAAGGGAAAAGATTACTTTGTTATAAAAGAAGGTAAACTTACCAACGAGGTTGTAAAGATTGGATATGACGAGGATATGGATAACTTGTACAAAGCCATTAGGTACACTTGTTTCAAGTATATGCAAATCCTCAAGAAAATGCTTGGCGATGATTTTATTTGTTATCGTACCGATTGTATATATTATGTTGATGTACCCGAAAATAGAAAGATGGTTAGGGAATATCTCAAAGAGCAAAATATGTCAATGAAACAACTTTACGCCATAAAAAAAACCCCACACGAGTGAGGTTTCTTTCTTACCTTAAAATAAAAATCATGCAACTAAAAATCTTAAACGAAGATAAATGAAAAAATTGCTTTTTGGGTTGTTATTATTTGTTTTATTTTTTTGTATCATTTATGGAATGACATTCATAATGGCGTATGGATATTACCATTGGAATCATTACATTTCTTATTTTATTGATTTAGTTTTTATTGTTGTTGTTATATATGTCATAGAAATTTCAGTTAAAAAAATTGACCAATACAACAAATATGATGAATAAAACATACAAAAATAAAGTGAATGTACCCATTATCAGAAAATGTGGTAATTGCACACATTATAGATTAGTAGAAGACAAAGATAAGATAGGCTATTGTGCATTGATGAATCTATACTTCGCTTTTACCCATGACAAGAGTGTTTACGCATTAGTCAAAGACTTTTACGTTTGTGAAAACCACACCTTTGTAAATGAAGAAACTCTAAAGTTGGAAAGTGAAGAAACTGATTTACTTCCATATCTTTTGGAGAGAAATAAAAACAAAAAAAATAAATAATTTATTTTGCTTGTATTTGCTTATAACTTAACTTTGTGGTATGTATATAGACGATAAAATATTTTACAACTTGACATCCCTTGATGTTAAAATTACCAAATCAGATGTTCAACATTTTGTTGAAGCCATTAATGATGAGTATTTGCCCGATTTAATAGATTTGGATGTTGACGAAGCAAAGATTAGGATTGATAGAAAGAATAAAGTCTTTAAGATTATAAAGAGGTATAAGACTGAAAATGATATGATGGCTGAAATGATGTTGGCTACGGCTATGAAGGTGGCGAGTAGGGCGGGTTTTAGTATATTATTTGAACCTAAATTTTCTAATTAATTACATATATGGACTATCCCGTAGAGAAACATGGTATTCGTTTCTACAATTATTATTTCTACCAAGTAGAAAAACCCATAACTATTGAAGCAAGAAACAAGCAAGAAGCAAGGATGATTATTAAAGAAATCATTGAGAAACTTTCTGATAGATATAGGGAGTCTAAAATCGTTGGCGAAACCATCATTATACCTCTTCTTGGCGTAAGCGAAAAGGTGGTTAAGGGTGTCAAATATATTTGGGTGGGTGAGTCAAAAGTAAAGGGAGGGTGGTTGCCCGAAGACGAGTATAGAAGACAATTAGCATTGAGTAAACGTAAACAATAATCTAAAATAAAACGAGTATGAATCTACCTAAAATCAGTCAATCCTTAATCAAGGGTTATGTTGACTATCTTAACGAAAAAGAGTGTGGCGTGTTTTTTCATGCCAACTACATCCAAAAAGACCCCGAAGCACAAAGAGAACCTTCAGACGCAATGAGGTCGGGAATTTACTTTGAGTATTTATGTACGGGTGCATTGCCAAAGAGTGGCGAAATACCCGAACCCGATGTAGTTTACAAGGGTAAGCCTAATGAGAAAATGTCAGCACCATTTGAAAGAGCCACCGAGAGTGCTAAAATTTTCAAAAGCATTATTGAGCATTATGACATCAAAATTTTAGAGGTTGGTCTTTCCTTGACCGATGGAGAGATTAGTGGCGTAATTGACATCTTTGCTGAATGGAAAGGTCAAAAGGTTTTCATAGACTTAAAGTATAGTGGTCTAATTGACGACAAGTGGAATGAAATGGGTTGGGATTTGGAAAGCCTACCTCAAAAAGATAGCCTAATGATTCAAGGTGTTCATTACAAATTACTTGCTGAAAAATGTTTGGGTATTGAGGATATTCCATTCTACTATTTTGTGTTTTCTTCAACCGACCCAAACAACGTTAAAATTATCTTGCAAGAGGTTGACGAAACTAAGAAACAAAACCATATCGTTGCTATCAACAATGTCATTGGGAAATTGCAAAATGATAATTTTGTTGCAAGACCTACTATGCAAAGATGCTCAAAGTGTCCTCTTGCACATAAATGTCAATATAAAGTCGACTTCCCATTGGTAGATACAATTTACTATTAATCATTTTTAAACCGATTACAATGTCAAAACAAACGAGTGTAGAGGAAATCCCTCAAGTTAAATTATCCCCCAAGCAATCGGCTATTGCGACCTTAAACAATCAATTCTCTAACTATGAGAAGAAGGTATTGCCCGATTTGTTGGAAAAGCATGGGATTAGCGTACCACAATTCATCCAAGTGGTAATGTCAGAAATCAAGAAGAACGAGAAGTTGCTTCAAGCGTTTATGGAAAATCCTTCGTCAATGTTTGCCTCGATTTTGGCGGGTGCTGAAATTGGATTAATTCCAAGTGATATGATTGGCGAGTTTTACCTAATCCCAAGAAACCTAAAACAAGCCGATGGCAAGTATAAAATGAGTGTAACTCCATTGATTGGTTACAAGGGTTTGGTGAACATCATTTTAAGAGGTGGTGAAGTATCAAGGGTGCATACCGAAGTAGTGTATGAGGGTGACGTATTTGAGCCTATTTATGGTTTAGAACCTAACATCATTCATAAGCCAAACTTTGATGTTCCAAGAACAAGTGACAAAATTAAATACGCCTACGCAGTGGCGAAGATGAAGTCGGGTGAGTACCAATTTTGCGTTATGACGAGAGCCGAAATAGAAGGGGTTAGAAATATGTCCAAGAACTCAAACGACCTTTACTTCAATGACAAGATGGGTATTAATCGTTGGATGGAACGCAAGTGTGCTTTGATTCAGTTGAGCAAGATGTTGCCAAAAGATTACTATTCAAAAAAAGCCATTGGTATGGACTCTATGCTTGAAAGTGGTGCTTTGCTTACATTGGATGATAATAACAATGTCAAGATTATTGAATCTAAAATCCCTACCAAGCAAAGTAAATTTCGAAACATTTATGGAACTCTCAATACATCGAGTGAAGATACTCAAGAGGTTGAGCAAAATGATGAGAACTAAAAAATTAAGGGTGGCTAAATGCCACCTTTTTAATTTTGCACACCAATTAAGTAAGAACAATTTGCTTGTGCTACGAATGACGCGGCTTGAAAGTCAGTATTGATAACTTCAGTTTTATTAACCAAATATGAATTAGTAGATAGGTTAAAAACGAAATAATTGGTGAGTTTATTAACTCCAAAACCTACTATATCTAAAACTATATTGTTTCCTACACTTATATTAAATTGACCACTTGTGTTAGAAGGCGATGTGGTTATCACTTGAGAAACTGCATTTTTTAATATTTCAGCACCTAAACCAAACCCACTATAAGAAAATGAGTAGTTAACAAAAGTATTAGAAACATTATTGTATATAGTAAGGTTAGCGTATTGGATGTTGTCGTTGTAGTTGTTTATTCTATTGTTTGCATCGAGAAAAAAAGCACCTATGTTTAAAGTATTTAGAGCATTAACCACATTAATCAAATTACCTCCACCAAATGATATGTTTGCTAAAGAATAAAAAGAGTCATTTTTACTTTTGAATTGAATAGAAACAAAATTCTCAGTATTTATAACCAATGATGAAGTATTCCATTGATATTGCGTAGTTGCATTGGAGTTGTCCATTGGGTCTGAATTATTACCAAAAAAACTAACGGGAACAATGCCCGATGTAGTATTTTGTATATTAAAATTCAGTATCTCTATCATAGAATGTCTTTGTATTGGTCAAAGAAATCGTATTTGTCGGAAGCGTATTCTAATGCCTTAAAATTATTTATTCCATTAGCGTCAAGAGTATCAGCGTTACTTATTCTTTCCGAATATAATTTGATTTGAAGACTTGTATTTGGTTGCATTTTAAATCTAAAAAAATCTCTACCATCGATTACAAGACTCTTGTCTTTTGTTTCAATGTATATTGAGTTTTGCGATTGAAATGGGTCTATTGTACTTAAAACCGATTGTAGATTTTGATTACCACTACTATCATATTTAGAATATTGAAAATTACCTTGAATTTGAACCAATGTGTCGGTATTCAAATAAATTTTGTTTACATCATAATTATATTGACCCAATGAGTTTTTGAATTGAGAATATGTTGTCGTTCCCGTAAGTGTGTTTGAAATCGCGGGTATTGAATTGTTTGTTATGGTTGGTGTAAATGTTGCCACTATCCAATTTTCTTTTTATAATACAAATATGACAACGTTGTTACTCCTATCAAAACTAAACCCACAATGGTAAAGTTAATTTTTTTTTTATTACTTCTATAAAATTCAAGAACGTTGACTAACAATAGTCTTGCATTTAAACCCAAAGCATATTTATTTGCTTCGACTTGACCTTCGGGTGTGGTTATTTCGTAAAATCCAAAATAGTTTCTTGTCTTCAATTTATCAGCAAACTCTTGAGCATCCTTAACATCTTTTAATTCATTGAAACCAATTCCTTTTCTTGTCTTTTTGTAAAGTCTTTGAATTACATCCTTTGCACTATCGGTAGGCGTATTATACTTTGCGTAATAATCTCTATCAACGCAATTACCACCATTCTGACAAGATGATGACCTTTCATTCATTGGTGCAAGTGTTCCTCTTGAAGCAAATGCTTGACCAACATACTTCATCCCATACATATTGTTGTTGTTAGCAAATACATTAGAGCCATAGTTGGCACTTTCAAGTCTTGCTTGTGCAACAATTAATTTAGCCGAAGTGGGAGAGAAACCCTCTTGTATTGCTAAATTGTATATCTCTTGGTCTAAATTCATAATTAGTTATTTATCATTATTTCTTTTCCTTCGAGGTCGCAAACTACTAATTTGCTATCTGACTTCCTACGATAAACTTTTACTTTGAACTCTTTAGCGAACTCACGATTTAACTCATCAAGGGTGCTTTGCGACTCCCCATTATTATAGGCATCAATATATGCTTTGAGGGCGGCGAAGCCATTTTTTGCCATTGGATTTGTCTTGGAGGTTTGTGTGGACATAGTCGGACTTTTCATTGGCTTTCTATCTTTAGGGTCATCCTCCTTCTCACTATAATTAAGTTTAGTATCAGAGTTTACTACGTTCAATTTTGGCTTGAAAAACCAAAACACAAGTAATCCCATACCAACTACAAATAAAGCCTTTTTATGGTCGTTTGTTATTGTCATAATTATTTGTTTAATACTTTTACTAATACCACTACTACCAAGACACCTAAAGCACTATATAAAATTAGTTTGTTTTTTGATTTCTTGCTCATTAATTCTAACTCTTTTCTTTTATACTCTTGTATTGTCAGATAAGCGTCATTAACGTCAGATTGAGTATATAAACCTTTCTTGTTTAATAACTCATCCAACTTGTTTTGCAACAACTTTGCATTGTTGGAAACTTGTGTGAAAACCACACTTGATAAATCATCACTCTTTAATTTATCCTTTGCTTCGGTTAGCAAAGACTTTATTTCATTTACAACTGATAAATCATCCATAATTATTTAGTTACTTTTTTAATAATAATCAAACCTACCAACAAAACAATAACCCCACCAAAAATCAAAAATATTTTTTTTCTTTCTCCCATAACTCCTCCCAAATTTTTATTCTCTATTGAACTCTTAATTTTATTTGCTGACTTTTCACCCTCCACTTTGGATAAGAAATCCATCATATAACCAAGTCTTGCATCTTGAGTTTGTAACGCCCTTAATGAGTTTTCTAATTCAGTTGCTTGTTTCTCATCAAGGTATTGTATTTGCCCTAATAATAATTGTCTTTGTTCCTCATTTTTTATAGCATAAGAAGTTGTTATAATACTTGTCGCCACTTGACCAACAATCGCAATAATTTGATTAACTGCGTCGGCAGTTTTTGCATTTTTTTGAGCCTTTGCCACATCCTTTAACTTCGCAAGAGTTTGTGGCGTAAATGTTGGAAATGTTGACATAGTTATGCTAATTTAAGTACTGCCAATGCACCCACAACAATCATACCTCCACCAACACCCACAATAATCAAATTTCTTTTATCGGCTTTGGCTTGTTCTTGTCTTGAAGCAATGGTTGTTGATATTAACGCATTTTGTTGAGCCATCTTAATATTAGCCACCGAGTCAGTTAAGATTTTTAACCTTTGAGTGTCGCTATTGGTTTTTTGCAACGCTTTTTCTAACTGACCTTTTTGCATCCTATCAAGTTGGCTTTGGGCATCTTGCATTGCCATTGCTTCTTGTTGTGCTTTGCCTTGACTAATGGCTGAAAACACACCCGTCGCCGCCCCAACCGCTCCGACACAAACGCCTATTATTGCTGCTGACATAATTCTAATTTTTTATCTTTTAATAATGGGTTTATAGTTTTGCTCAAAGCATTTGAAGACTCTTGAGCATCTTTTATTTTAGCCTTCGCCTCATCATCTAACAAAGTATTGTCATAATCCTCAAACAAGTCCAATTCTAAATCCTCTAAACTTTTGTTTTCGGGATTTGGGTGAATCGTTGTCCATAAACAATCACACCAAGCATACGCAATCCTCCTCGTGTTAGGTTGTGTTATACCACAATGAGGTGCTTGAAGTATATGTTCAGTACCATCATTATCCCAAACTGAAATAACACCCTTCAAAAGTATGAATTGATGTTGTGTCTTGTGAGTCTTACTCGTAATAATAGTTCCTTGTGGTATTGCTAACTCTCTTAGGTATAAACCATCGGTGAATCTATGTACCAAAGGTAACGTTAATGGTTCAAAATTTTTACACATTAAAGCCTCTATTTCATCCATCCTTTGACCGATGTTGAAGTTTTCTTCTAAAACAATTTCTTTATTCGATTCCATTTTTAATAGTTTAAATTGAACTTATTGGAGTCCCTTCTTGAATTTTGCCCGATAGCCAATAACCGACAACGTCACTATTCTGATAAGAAATCCATGTTGCTTTTTTAATTGGGTCATATTGCTTTGCAATATAATCATTACCACCATTAGCGTTTAAAAAGTTTGATTCTTGTGAATCGCTTGTAGGTTTTTCAACCAATTTAGGCGTAAACAATTTTGCACCATACTTTTTAAATACAAAATAACCGACAATGGCGAAGCCAATTCCGATTAATAGTCTTTGTTTTTTCTTGTCCATAATAATTAAATGCGAAATGGATGAGTTAATTACAACCCATCCAAATCTATTTTGAAAGGTTGTTTTTTTTAGTCGTTCATTGCCGATTCCATCAATGAATCCATTTCAGTAAAATTGCTTTCGCCTTTACCTTTTGACATTGTTGGCAAACCTACTTTAGAACCATACTTTTTATAAAGTAAATATGCTAATACTAAAGCACCACCAATCAATAGGTATTTTTTTGTCTTGTTATCCATTTTTATTTTTTTTAAAGTTTAATTTTAATATCTTCTACGAGATGCTGATGTTGATGATGTTGGAGTACATGAATTAATTGCTTTAGTACCCGCAATTCCCGAAGCAACTGTTGTACTCGTAGAAGGAACTATTGTGTAGCACTCTCCATTTGATGAACATGAAGGACAAGCGGGTACGTTATCTCCACTACTTGCTCTTCTACCTGTTAATCTTCCACTTGCATAACTGAAATTACTTTCCTTGTTATCATTTGGTTTTGATGTAGGCATCATTTTATTTTTACCATATTTTTGATATAGTAAATACCCTACGACTACAACGCCACCAATCATTAGGATGTTTTTTACATTTTTATTCATGTTTGTTTTTTTTTGGTTAGTAAATTTTTATTTATAATTTATTGACTAAAGCACAACCTTCGACTTTATGTCTTATTGTTTAGTTACATATTGAGATGAAACATACCCCATAGTTGCTTTACCATTAGTAGTTAATTCCATCCAACCATCGATTGCTGACTTCTTCAAAAGAACTACTTGACCTTTATTCAACTTACCAATTTTCTTTCCACTCGGACTTGGCGTTTCTCTAACGTTAAGAGTAGTTGATTGTGTAGTAACTACATATTTTTCGTAATCACTACCACTTTCAGTAGTTGTGCTTGGCGTTTTATCATCTTTTGATGTATTATCAACACCATTATCACCTTTAACTATTGGATGTACTACTTTTCTATAAACAAGGTATAAAATGGTTGCAACGCTTAATATTGAAACGACTCTTATGATTGTATCTTTTTTCATTTTATTTATTTAGTGCCATATTTGGCGTTCCATTGAGCAAGTTTATCTTGGTCAATACCATAATTAGAACTTGATGGTGTTATTAAATTTGTTGTTGTTTTAGATGGCACTTGTTCACCTATTTTAAGCCAATTAGTACTTTGCAACATTTCTTTCAATGTTGGCATAACTAATGGTTTTAATTTTGGTACTTCAAGACCTAATGAACCAAGAACCTTTGGCTTTGTAGGTTGTTGTAATGGTAAAGGTGTGAAATCTTTTATCTCATTTTCTAAAGTAGGTTTTTTGTTTCTACCCTTTATAATCAAATAAGCAATACCACCAAGTACTATCACCGATGAAAATATCAATATTGTTTTTGTTGTCTTTTCCATTTTTTATTTTTTATCCTAATACTAAAACTTGGTCAGCACGAATAAAGCCACTTTGTTTTGAATTAGGTTCGATTAAATTATACCAATTATAACCACCACTACTAACGACACCATTAACTTGAATTTGTTGACCACTACCAAACGTCACAAGTTTTTTACTTAATGTGTTTGGTTTCTCTCTCAATATAGATTGGCTTTTAGGTTGAACCATCAATGTTGTAGGAATTATAGACGTTGTTGGTGTTGTAGTTGTCGTTGAAGTTGTTGATTTTGTAACATCAGTTGTTGATGGAGTAGAAGTTTTATCACCTTGAGCATTTAGTTTTTCCATAGCATCTTTTGAATTTTTGATGCCTCTATAAATTAAATATGAGGTTACTCCGATAAGAATAACCGATACTCCAATCATAACTCCAACTTTACTTTTACTTGCCATATTGTTTTAAAATTAAAACTTACTTTATTTCAAATCCATAAGGACTAATTAAATAATAATTCATATTATATGGGTCTCGTATTTCAATCATTCCATTTGATAAAATTGTGAATGTTGAACTACTACCTACATCTATTCTATCTCCATTTTTAATAACAACAAATTTATTATTAGGAGTTCTACCATCCGATGTATATTTTCCTTTTTGAATTTGTGTGTCGCTAACCGCATACCAATCATTTGAAGAAGGACTTTTTTTGAACTCGGCAATTAATTTAGAAGATAGGGATTTTCTATTATCTTCAAGTGTTTTTTGTTTTGCCATTGTTTCGGCATCCGATTTCTTTTTAGATGTTTTGCTTATTATTGCATCAATATCATCTTGAGAGTCAGCACTTGTTTTACCTAAAATGGTTTGTAATGCTTTTTCGGTAATACTACCAAAGTCACCATCAGCACCATACTTACCCAATAAAGTATTATCGTATTGTAGGATTGCATTTTGCAATTCTATTACTTTACCACCTTTACTACCCTTTCTTAATGGGAATAGTTTTTTTACACTTGGAGTTATGCCACCTTTAGAGTTGCTTTCTACTTGGCTATTTTCTTGTGGGTTATAGTTATCGGGTGCATCTTTACCCTTCGCTAATGAATTTCTAATAGCCTTATAAACCAAATAGAGTCCTATTGCAATGGGAACTCCAAATATGATATAAGGTAAAATTTTGTTTTTTTGTGCCATTTTTTATTTTTTTATTTTTTTATAAAATCACTAATATAACTATAAATAAAAGACCATATTACGCCAACCACCATTAAACCTCCAACTAATTTGTTTTTCAGCATCTTGTCGTTTTCAACATATTTCTTGACTTCGTTCAATTCAGAAACCAAGCCTTTTTGACCATAAGTGGGGTTACCAATTACGGTTTGATTTAGTTGAGTTAAAGTTTTTTCCATCTCACGCAACATATATTGCATATCGCTTTGAGTGTTTTTAACTTCAGTTAGCATTGTTCGTATGGACTCTAAATTAGACTCTTCCATATTATTTCAAAGTATAGGGTTATTAATCTTGTTTCAATGACCAAAGACTTTTATGTATAAAATACACCAAAGGTTTCAGCACTAAATCAGAAAATCCAAGCATGAATGCCACACCAAAATTTCCCATTGTCGCAAAACTCAAACCAAATGTACTACTTGTTCCTATAATTTGAGAAGTTATGGTCTTTAAAATAGACTTATAAACCCCATTTTTTTAATTTGTTGTCAACATAAAGTCCTCGTTTAGATTATTTTATTTATAACCCATACTTACCTTTTGATTCTAAAAGCATTTTTTCTTTAATCTTGGTTGCTGATATTTCAGCGACATCGGTTGGTGGTATGTGTTCAATAATAGAATACCCAACCCCTCTTTCAAACTCAACCGAACATATATCGGGGATGACTTGAACCTTCACCCTTCCCTCTTGAATTAAGGCATCATATTCATTCATTATATTTCCTAAAACTTCAAGTGGGGTAAATGAGTTTTTCATATCGGGTTCTACATCTTTAATAGCAATATATACGTTCCCACCTTCCTCTAATACTTTTTCAAACATCATTTTGTGACCTTGATGTAATGGTTGCCACCTACCAATAAACATTGAATATTGGTTTTTCTTTTTTTCCATTGAACTCTCGACATGAATCTTTTTACTCCACTCCATACAAATAGTTTGTTTTTTCTTTTATATAATTCCTAATTTCGTTAACACATTCATCAATATTTTTTTCCGATGTATTTATTCGTAAGCAATCTTTCGGCTCATCAAATTTTTTGGCAAAGTAATCATTCCGACCTCTATCTTGGTTATACTCAAGATAAATCTCAATCAGAGTGGTTTTACTCCTCAAATATTGCCTCAACTCTTCAAATGGAGAAACAAAACTCATTAGTGATACGAACCCATTTTGTGACAAATAAATAGCCATGTCGTATGCACCCTTTAAGTTTCTTTTTCTTCCTTCTTCCGAGTAGTCTTTGTTATCGGTTATTTCTCTCCAAACATCGCCATCAATCCTCATAGTATGAGATGGCATGAAAGGTACAAGTTTATCAGCGAGGGTCGTTTTGCCCGAAGAGGGTTGACCAAAGAGTAACACTACCATAATCGTTCTATTTTTTGTAATCAAATTTGGTGTAATACCATTTGAATCTATCATATAGCCACTCACGAGCATCTTTAGGTATGATTGTGTCAGCGTCAGATTGTTTTAATTGCAACTTTGGTCTGATAGTATGTAAATCTTTAGTAAGACCATATACACTATCATCTTCGGTTGTAATTTGTTGTATATTATCAAAGTCATGCTCATAGTGAGGAACTCCCAAATATTCATAAACTCTAATCATTGTGTTTTCGGGATATAAACATAAGTCTTCGGCTTTAACAAACAAAATTTTGTCGTCATAACCTTCGCTAATAATACCAAGCAATCTTTCAATGGCACGACCAATCGTATTCCTACCATCCATCCACTCATCAATACGCTTGTAAATGGTTGTACCTCTACCTTCAGCATCATTCCTTATTGGGTCATGTCTTAACTGATTTTTTCGATAAATCTTTTCGTATGAAGCGACTATATCTTTTAGGTTACGCACCATGCAAACAATCTTTGGATTTGGATAAACCTCATTTAGAAAACCACGATATGTTCCCCACCCACGACTTTTAATCATAAGGTACTTTTTGTCGGTTAAGGCATTTGCATACCCCATCATCCCATTGTAGCAAAACGACTTGAACGCTTTAGCCATGACCTCTGAATCTTGAGCCAAAAATTCGGGTGAATTAGTATAGTTACCTCTTGCACCAAATATCAATTCAAGTAAGCCATCGGTTGGTGTTACATGGAAGTCGGGGTTTTGACCTATTATGTTTTGAAACATAGTTGACAATGCTCTTGGCATAGACGATTGAAAGAATAGTTGTTGTGACATTTTTATTGTTTATCTAATGAAGCAAATATCTTTTCTATGTCGAAGATGTCTTCCTCTGACTTATATGGAAACTCGATTGGGTCGCCAACAATATTAAACTTTGATAGGAAACTATTTTTCAATTCGGGTTGGTGGTTAAATGGATTTGCAAGGATGTTGTCATGTAACTCGTAACCCAAAACCTTTGGAGAGTTAGTAATCCAACATACGCTTGATTTTAGACCCATAGAAGCACAAGCGTGTTGCAAGAATGAATCTATTAATAATCTCTTTGAAGTAAGCAAGGTGAGTGCTAAAATCTCTCTGAAGTGGGCGTGTATAGGAGTAGTGTTTGCGTAACCAATTTGGTCTTCTCTTCTAACATGGAGAATATTAAAATCCTTCTTGTATCTTTCAATTACCTTGTCTACAACGCCTATTGGTAAATCTCTTGCGAAAGAGTATTTAATGTCAGAATTTGCACCACCATTGGTTTGCATTAAGAACAATGGCTTATCTGATTTATACTTATGTTGATAGAAGTCCAACTCTCTTCTTGTAAGATAAATTTCGGGCATTTCCCCATCATAAGGAATGTCAAACATTTCACACCACACTTGAATCAAGTGCTTGTTTTCTTTAACGTAGTCAACCTCAAGGTATGGGTTGTGTAAAAATAACAACGCCTCTTTGTTTTCAATGTAGTCGGTGTAGAAATAACTTATGTTACCAAACTGAAGTGACTTGTAAATATTTGGGTTATTTAAGTAAACTTCGGGGTAACCCGATATGATAATCAAGTTATCATTTGGGTATTTCTTTTTAATGGCTTTTGCAACTGAAGTGGAGGCTATTACCTTGCCAATACCACCATCTATTTGGAATACAATGTTTTTCATTATTTTATGCGTTTGTTTTTTTGTTACCTAATATGCACCATGCGAATCTATTGTCGCTTGATTGATGTACTTCATATCCTAACTCTTCGAGTTTTTCAACCGACCTTTTATGTTTGATGTGACTAATGTCGTCAAGCATAAGTATTTTGTTAGACAAGTATGACTTGCTATAACTCATAAAGGCATTAAACTCCAAATACCCAACACCACCCGCCGAGTCCAAAAAAACTAATTGCTTTCTATAATTATTGCAAAATATATCAAGGGCGTTTTCTACTACCACTTGATGGGAGATTTCCCTCATGTAAAATGCTTTGGGATAATCAGAGTCGTATTTAGTTTCTATGTCGAATCTTTCGTTTAGAAGACCTCTGATTAAATCGTTTCGGCTCAATGACAAGCCATGAACGACACACACATTTTCGTAATTGATAAGATTATTCGTAGCATTGACAAAATTGTTATAGTTACATTCTATTGAGAAAACGTACTTCTTTGTTTGAGCAAATACACTTGTACTTCCCAAGCCATTAAAAGCACCCGTCTCTACAATCTCATCCACTTCGTTTTCTTGTAGAATTTTATTTACAACGTTCTTAAATTCGTTGTTGTTTAGGTTTATCGAGTATTCTCTTTTGAATGACTCGATGGTAGTCGGTTCTATCATTTTTAATCGATTTTTTTACAAATATATACAAAAAATTACCACGCAACTTCAACTAATTTAACACTTGCAACTGCCCTAAAAGTCGTTCCCGTTCCCGCCGTTGTTGGTGCTACTAATGTCAATAATAAATTTTGACTTGCACCCACCGAAACTGTTACATTTGATGATGCCATACCACTATCATTATGGCTTGAAATATTTGTTTGTGCTGATATGGAAGAAGTACCTCCAACACGCTTGAAAAAGAAAGCATCATTTCCAACATGAACTGCACCAACCGCCAATCCACCACCTGTTCCACTTCCTAAAGTCGTCACCACAATAACCCAACTTACTTGAACATTCCATGCTCTATTATTTCCTCTTGGGATGATTAATTCGCCCACACCATCCAAATACATAGGAGAAGTTCCACTTGCATTTAATGTTGCTTGTTTCCTTGCAATTACTTGTGATGTTTGTGCGTCGGATTGACTTGTTAAATAACCACTTGATTGAACGCTTTGAAAATATAAATAACTACCTGCATTTAATCCACTTACAAGAGAGCCACACCCACAAGCAAAGTTACCAAATCCACTTACAATGCTTGAAAAATTAGAATTAATAGTATTATTAGTACCATTTATTATTGATGAATATATACTACTACATATTGAATTATAACATCCATTTTCTATGGTATTATAACAATTTTGATAACCCGATATAGTATTTGTTAAACCATTTGAAATAGTCTGATAACCACTACAATCACCTATAATACAACTATTAGTTCCACTTATTATTGTGTTTCTTTCAATGTAATCACCACTTATTGTATTTCCATAACCATTATGAATTGAATTTACAAACATATTGCTTCCTACAATACAATTTGTACCACCACTACTAATAAAATTCCAACCTCCTTCATCTCCACAAATTTTATTTATATATCCTTCTACATTGGCAAAAGTTTGGTTAGCACCAATAATACAACTACAACAACCATTACCTATAATATTATACCTACTTCTATAACCCGATATAGTGTTATTATACCCACCATCAATAATATTATACCTATTACAAGTATTTGATATATTATTTAAGTTTCCACTACTTATTAAATTAAACCAATTATCGTTACCAATAATAGTATTTTGAGAACCACCACCTACTAAATTATGATATATATAAATACCCGAAATACTATTACAAAAACCTTGATTTATTGAATTATAAGTATTTCCATAACCCGAAATACTATTTAGATAACCACTAATTATGGTGCTATGGTCAACATAAGTTCCCGAAATACTATTTGATTGACCATTGATTATTGTATTTAATGAATAGGCACTAATTGAATTAAAACAACCATTTAATATTACACTATAAAAATTTGAAGCAATGGTGTTACATCTTCCATTTCCAATAAATGAATTATTCCCACTTGAAATATTTATACACCCATTTCCAATAAATGCGTATTGACCACTACTTGTATTAGAAAATCCACTTACAATTACACTCCTTTCTGCAGTTGACACCCCACACACACCTCCTACTATTACTGATGCAATTCCACAAGAACAATTACAAAGACCACCAACGACTACGCTACCATAATTTGAATAACTACTACTTGAAGTATTACAATAACCTCCTCCAACAAAAGAATAGCAATTAGATGTATTGGCAACTCCTCCAACAACAACACTTCCATTATTGCAAGTTGTGTTCCGATACCCTCCACTTATTGTTCCATCAGCACCCCAAACTGTATTACATCCACCTCCTCCAATAAATCCACGTTGACATTGAACTTTATTACAACACCCACCTACAATGGTAGAAAAAATCTCACATGAGATATTGCATAGTCCTCCCAAAGAAGTACTATAATCGCCACAAGATGCGTTATTAACGCAACATCTATAAGTTGAGCAAGTACCACAACCTAAAACTTCGACACCACATTGGTTAATGGTTGTGCAACAAGTCGTACAACATACTATGGTGCAACCTCCACCTCCTCCCGATGCACCGAAAAACCCCGAATTTCTACTTCCAAAATCCATAGTTTAAATATTTTAAGTTGTTGGTGCATCAAATGATGGCAATGGTGGTTCTACTATTGGTAGTGATGTTGAGGGATTAAATCCAATCACAGCCATAGCCAAAGCGTCAAATAAAGTTGTGTTTAATTTAGACGATTCCACCCTAAAAGATTCTTGACCTTCTTCTTTTGCTAACCACTCGGTAAATGAATCATTAAAAACATTGATAGCGTGATATGTATTTGGAGTTGTTGAGTTTGTTGGTTTATTTTCATAAACATTATTGATGCAAGAGTCTAATTCCATTTGTACCATTGACCCTTGTATTTGATAATTAAACCCATTACCTATTACTTTAACGATACCAAATCCAAAAATGTGTATTGTATTATATAATTTATCAGCCATAATTTATTTTTTTAAAACCCTATTAAAATGTCTATGTTACCCGAAACCCAAGTTATGGTTATGCCATCGAGTGGGGAGGCGGGACTTAGTGCTGATATATTAATGCCTTGACCTGATGAAAGCGTCACCGCTGTTGGTAAAAGATTTTTGAAAGGAATTGAGCCAACAACTCTACAACTCGCTGACACAATATCACATTGTACCGAAACGAACATAGCACCATCAATTTGATTGATGGATATTGAACCCGATGTTAATGTATATGTCCAAAATCTCATTAATTTATGTTTTATTCAGAAAGGATGTCTTCGGTATTAAACAATGACTCTAACTCAACTTGTTTTACATATTGATTGCCATTGTATAACCACATCACCATTTCCTTATCATTAAAATATGTTACAACGCTTACTTTACTTGTTTCTATATTATCACTCTCACAAAATCTATTCAAAGCACCTTTTATAAAATTGGGTACAAAAAAACTATACCCTTTGAAATCAATCCTAACTCCTAATACCTCCATAAAATCGAGAACCTTTACATTGGTGTAATCTTTAGTTATTAGGTATTCGGCTTCTCCATCTTGTCCTAATTTAAAAACGAGTTGTACGTTTTTCTTTTGAGTGTTTAATTCTTTTGCATTTCTCTCCAAACATTTAGATACGATGTCGGTGAATTTTTCAGTAATGAAATCGAGCATTTTAATCGGTTTTAATTGTTATTTAGTAGGTATAATACTTGCCAAGTATTGTTTGATTGATGTTTCATAAGTGATTGGTAACGTAGTAGATACAAAACCACTTTTTATTTTTGCGAAACCATCAAATTTAAACATAACGTCTTTATTCTTTCCAATACCCGAAGTTACATCAATTATGTTTTTAAAAATGATTTGTGGATTAATTGATATGTTTAGGGGTATGTCTGAAGAACCACGAGCGGGAATTATGAAGGGTTTGTCCTCATTAATGTAACCAACCCTAACTCCCATCAAATACAAATCCAAGTATAACTTTTCGACTTTCGCTTCAATGTCAGCCTTACTTATAAATCTGATAGTAAGGACAATGTTTAGTTCATTTAGAGATAACTTGTTTATCTTGATTCCCGAAAATGACCAATCAAATTCTAATAGTTTTTTGGCTTGGTATGTAAAGTATTTATACAAACCAAACCCTAAAAGACCTAAACCACCTATTATCAAAAGTGCTTTTTTCATTTTACTTTTTTAACGCTTTAATTACAATAACTAAAGTAACTAAAACAACAACACCACCAATACCATACATAAGATATTTAGTTGTCTTGTTACCACCACTTATAGGTGCTTGTGTTAAATCGGGTGATGATGCACTTGCTTTATTTATTTCAGCCAAAGTATCTTCCTTTTGCTTTTGCAAATCAGATGCTTGTTGTTTTTGAACACATTTCAATGTTGAAATTTTGTTCTTGTAATTTGCTTCAGCATTTTTTAATGCACCAACAACATTTTGTATTCTTGCTTTACTTGGTGCTGAACTTAATTCCACTTCGATAGCATTTTGTATTGCAATCAATCTATCTTGCAAGTAATCACAATCATTTTCTTTAGTTGCGTCTATTACCCATTGATTTGGAACATTAGACGCATCATTTTGTGACCTTTTTTTATCAAAATACTTGTGACTACGCAAAGTAAAGTTGCTGAAGTTGTTGTCATTGTTATCATTGATAAAGCACTTATCACCCAATCTACTTGGTGATAAAGCACTCATTTCGCTTTGTTCAATCATTTCTAATCCCATAGTGTATATTTTTTAAAATTTATATTTTATGCCTTGTTTACTTAATGCTTGATTTATTGCATTTATTTCACTTTCATCTAACTCATCTGAAATCGCCGCTGCTAAAGAACCCGTAAAATTACCCGTTCCCCATCCACATTGGTCATAAGTTCTCACACCATACGCTTGACTTAATTGTAAAAAATCAGCATCGTTTTTAAATTTATAAATTATGTTTACAAATTTTGCACCACTTCCACTCCATTGACTATTCCAAAGAGATGTTGGTGCTAACAATGGTATTCTTATACTTGGGTCGCATCCATCAAATTGTTTTTGTAAAGCATCAGCCCAAGCCTTATATTGTGAACCCGAAAATGTAGGATAAACACCATTTTTAACGAGTGTATCTAACTCTTTCTTTTGCTCAACAACAACCTCCATATCTTTTTTCTTTTCAGCCGATTGTTTAATTCTCTTTAAAAAAGACTTTGTAGTGAAATAAACTATTGCTATTCCACCAATAACAACAACTCCTTTTGCCCATGATGGTAAACCCTTATAAACTTCAAATGCTTTGTTTGACATTGTGTATTTTTTATTCGTAAACGATATAGTTGTTTTTTTCAAAATCGTCAATAAACGCTTTAATCTTGTCATACCTCACCTTGTTTTGCTCGGTAGGTGTGTTGATAAAAGTTTTTAAGAACGCTTCATGACCTTCAAATCTTGGGTAACCTAATCCCAAATAGATAAGTAAGCCATTCAAGTCAGCCTCACTCTCATTGTCAATATCCTTATTAACATAGAAGTGACTATACTCGTGTAGCAATATAGCCATTCTCATTGGAATAGTGTCGGGAATCATTTTCTTTTGAGAAACTTGAATCCTTCCCGAATCCTTGTTGATACGAGCAGGGGTTTCGAGTTCTTTACCACTCTTACTACTTATGATAGTAGGAACGTACTCAATAGTAAACTTGCCATCAGATGATACATAAGTACCCGATGACAAATGACCCGCATTGAAACAAAACCTTGTACAAAAATTAATGAACGACCTCAACGTTGAATTTGTAAAATCAAGCACATCCAATCTTTTTTCTAATGGTAGTTTCTTGATTTCAACAACCTCAAATGAATTGTCTTCTTCCTTGTTGTCGCCAATCCTATCATTCCAAACTTTTATTAAGGCACTTTTTCCACTAATTGGCATACGCACAAAAAAAGAACATTCACCATTAATGGTTTTCCATCTATTTGTGAATATTGTGTTTTTAAGATATTCGTCATAAACCTTTAAGTGTATCTTTTCGGGTTTTGGCGTTTTTATCTTAATTAACAAGGTGAACTCCTCGTATCTCGTTGGTAACTTATAAATCATTTACAAAAGGTTTTATTGTCACCATTGGTGGTGCTATTGTACTTTGTTGTCTTGCGTCATATCCTTTTTGAAAAGACTTAAGATACCTTTGTCTTTTATTGAGTCTTGGTTGTTGTCTTAAATCTAAAACGATTGTTTTTTTCTCTTCTAAATTAGCCGACTCATCCACTTGTGGCTCAACTATTGATGCTTTTGGCTTCTTTGCTCTTTTATAAATCATATAACCAACTAACGCTAAAGCACCTAACAAAAGAATATTTTTTGTCTTCATCTTACTTATTTTTTTTGTAAATTTTGTATGCGATGGCACTAACTATAATTAAGCCACCCAACACTAAAATATAATTTTTAATTCCAAACGTTGTTTTATTTGGGGTGTCGGTTTTATAACCACCTTCCTCACTCATCTTTTGTTTTGTTTCAAGAAATGACTTATCAGAGGTTAATGAGTTTTTTGGACTAACACCACCAAAACTTGCCATCTTTTCGTCTTCTCTTTTTCTCCATTCTTTATAAGTAAGAGTTGTACCACTCTCCTTCCATTTTTGGTTATAACTTTTTTCCATGTTATAAAATTAAAACAAATTTTAGTTTTCGTAAAACTTCTCTAAAGCATTTCCTATTAATAATCCACCTAATCCAAATAATAAACCAAAAGTGGCGTAACCCATAAAACCTTTGTTTTGTTTCATAGCGTAAAACATACCACCTACAATTCCTATTGTACCAAGTGTACTACCTATTTGTGTCTTTTCCATATCAATCTACTTTTAAAAATTGTTTTGTAATAAATCCACCAACTAAAGCACCCACACCCGCCCCAATTACAAGGCTGAAATTCCTCGTATGAGCAAAGTATAAACCTAAAAACAAACCTATTGCACTACCTCTCATAGTACCTTTAGTTTGTTCTTTAATGATGTCGTTAGCATCTTTATTCTTGTTGACATTTATTTTGTCTAACAAGTCTTGACCATAAGTAGCCATAGTAGATTATTTTTTTCTGAAATACAAAAACGCACCAACAAGCAAAGCACCACCAATTAAAATATAATTTTTGTTCTTTTCCATAAAAGAAGGTGTTGGCGTTGGTGTTGGCGTTGGGTTATTAGCCTCTTCTAACTTTTTTGCTTGGTATTCTAAGTCCTTTTGTTCAAGGTCGGCTTTAGTTTGTTCCATTTTTGCTTTTCTTGAATCGGCTTTGGCTTGTTCATACTCGGCAGTTGCTCTTGCAATATCGCTTTGAGAAGTTGCTTGGTCTAATTTTATTTTAGCCATTTTCTTATCATATTCGGCTTGTTCATAAGCGGCATCAGCCTTCTTTTTTAGCAATGCTTTATTACGTTTTTGTCTTACATCATCGAATAAAGGTGAATACGCCCCCGTAACATTAGAGTATTTATTGTCATTTACAAATGTTGCTTTTTCCATGTTTTAATTTTTTATTTTTTTTTGAATACGAAATACAAAATAACTCCAATAACGAGAACACCACCACCGATGGCTACGGGTAAAACCCATTTAGGTGTTTGTGATGAAGGAGGAGGAGTTGTACCACCACCACCTTGAGATGTTGATAAGTTTGCTCTTTCTTGTGCAAGGTATGAGTTTGCTTCAGCGTTTTTATAATCTATGGCTTGTTGGTTTCCTTTTTTTGAAGCCGAATCTTGTAAGCGTGTAGTTGCATACATAATTCCCGCTCCCGCCAACGCTGAAATGTTTTCTTGACTGAAAATATTTTTTAAACCATTACCAACACGAGTTCCCCCTTCTTTAGATGCGAATAATTTTGTAAGCCAATTAACTTTTTTACCATCAACATAAGAAAAGTTAGCATCACCACTTTCACTTGTAGTTGCTTTGATATAATCCAAAAGGTCTTGTCTGAATCTCTCGCTATCCTTCAACGCTTTGAACGAGGCATCAAGTATTTCTTGTTGTGATGACAACTCGGTTACAAGAGAACCACTACGTTTTAATATTTCTAATAAAGTTGGTTTGTCATACTCTGACATAAGAGCAATCGCCCTTGTTACCAATTCTTCGCCTTGTTGTGCTTGATTATGAGTCATATCTGAATTTTTATTTTTTAACGATTATTGCCGCGGCTAATAGTAGTGCCGCAGCCATTATGTAAATGCTTGTTTCTCTTACCGATTTGCTTGTAGTATCGCTACCACTTGCATTTAAAAAGTAATGCTCTCTATTGCATGAACAAGAGTTACCATTACAATTACATTTTTTTGACTCTTCGGGTTTTATCATTTGCTTTGAGTAAACCTCCATCATAATCCCTTTGTCGGGGTGACTATCAAGGATGTCATGAAAAGCGTCTTCACCCTCATAGGCGACTAAACTTTTAAGACAATTACCCAAATCACTTTGAGTTTTTACATCTCTAATAGAGTAACCATACTTGTGTAGAATGGCTTTTGCTTGATAAGGATTGCTTGACGCAACGTATGTATATAAATCCATTACTTTTTTAATTTAAAAAAGGGGTAGGGGAAAATTTAATCCCACCACCCCCTTTTAGTTGTTATATATGTCGGGTTATTTTATTATCCCAAACGAGCCCTAACTACATCTCCACCGATTACGCTAACCGAATCTTTTACGATTTTAGGGTTACCATATTGACGAGAAGCAGGACGACCACTCAATCCTCTTGCAAGGTTGATGTTATCAGCAGGGTAGAATTGAAGTTGGAAAACAACACTTGGTAATATCGTTGCGATAGTGATTTTTGTATAACCATCGATACGATAAAGTTGCTTAACCGCTACAACTCCCGTCTGCTGTTGATAAGGGTCAATCGTAACAATGATTGCCTTTAACGCTTGGTTACCATTAGCATCTTGAGTATTCAACGTCATCGGTTGAGTAATTTGTGCTGTAGAACCTCCGATTGATTGAACGTAAGTCAAACCTACGCTGAAAGGAGAGTTCATTGATTGGTACAAGAATTGTTGGTAAGTTACGTTAGAGATACCACTTGAAATAGTGATACCACTAATAAGCAAGTTACCCGTAGACGAGTTAAAACCTGTATTTTGTAAGTACTGATAAGCACCCAAAACATCAAAGTTACTAACCGAAGTCGCTGATGCGTTAGAGATAGTAATGATGTAAGGTTGTGATGTTGGTACTGACGCTTGTGGCATACTTGCCATTGGCATTCCATCAGCATTGAAGAAATCATCGTTACCCGTGAAGTAAGATGTATCATCATCGATGAAACCATCAGCGTTTAAGTAATTTTCGTTTGCAAAATTTCTTGCGTTTTGCATGTATTGTCTGATATAAGACATAGTGTTAAAATTTATGGGTTTTTAAAATTGTTTCTTTTTTGTTGTTTGTTATTTTCTCGAAGGTGATGATACACTTGCTCTATCAAGTTGTTCTTTAACTTTCATTGCTACAAGTACACCAACCACTACTACTAAAACATCGACTCCTAATTGCTTCCAATTCATTTTTAGATAATTTAAGGGTAAAAACTTTTTGTTTGCGTTTTTATGACACGAGCCTATAAAAACATTTGCGTATCAAATGTATTATACTATTATCACTATTTTATTTAAGTAAACAAAGAGAGGTCATCAAAATAAGAGGACTTTAGGGGTTAAAGTCCTTTTTTGTATAGGATGGAGGTGGACTCCATTTAAAAAATAATTTTTAGAAATTGAAGTATGCCCTCATTAAATTCTCATTAGCCGACTTTAGAGCCGATTCTTCGGTATGTATTTTCTTACCTTTTTTATCCCTTAATTGTAGCATTGGAGATACGATACGAGCATATCTTTCGGTAATGTATTGGTGAATACCATCTTCAGCCTCTTCTTTAGTGAATTTGCCACGAACCTTCATGTTTTCAATATCAACGTACAAGAAATATCTTGTGTCGCCATCAAAGTATTTTTTGTTGATTATGTATTCAGCAATTTGTAGTATTTCGGTCTTCTCTTCAAATTTGTTTTTATGACGTTCAACGGTGTCGTTTGTCTTGTGCAAACGTATCATATTCAAGTTACCTAATAACTTCGGATTACCCGCCCTTCCAATGTTCTGAAAGTGACTTATAATATCCAAACCAATGTGACGAGATGTAGCCAAAGACCCAATTAAATCTGAAGGCATCGCATCACTCAAGTATTTGTTTATATCCTCTACCAATAATAATCCATTTCGATAGTTGTCAAGTATAATACCCAATACTTCAGCCATATCATTGATGGTCATTTTTTTTCCATCATCCCAAAAAGGTCTTATCCTTCTTACCTCAATATTTGGGTGAATAGAAAACTTCATAATATCTCTTATAGCAATCGCTTTGATGCTTCTTGTTGCACCAAAATACCAAAAGGATGAGAACTCATCATTCACATCGAAAATCAACGCTTTGCGTGGTGGTATTCCTTTTGAGGGATTACCTTGTATGTATTCATCGATTACTCGGATTGTTTCTACGGTTTTTCCGACACCTCTTTTACCACACGCTATGACTATTCTACATTCTCTTGCCATTGTCTATAATTTACCTACAAATTTATAACCATCATTTTCTAATCTACGTTTCCACATCAACATAGTTTCTTTAGTATTCACCACCATTTTCTTTTTAACGTACTGATTGTTGTACTTATCAAATTGAGTCCACCAAATAGTGAACCCACCATCAGCGTTATCATAAATGGTATAATTTTTCATTAAGCCTTTTTAGATGGTCTTCCTTTTTTTACCTTCTTCTTTTCTACAAACACTTCTACGTCTGAACTATCCACTACCATTGGCTCTTGATAATCCATTTCATTTTTAATTTGTGGCACAATAGAACCCGTCATCTGATTCACAAAATCATTCACATTAGTGTCGGGATTATGCGATGGCGTGTACTCATATTGTGGAGTTGATGGTGGTGGCGTTGGTTCTTGTGGTTGTGCTTGTGGTCTTGGTGGTGGTGGTGTTGCACCTCCTCTCAATAATTGAGTAAACTCTTTCATTGTATTAAGCATTTCTTTTTTTACATTCAAAGA